>Ga0209333_1000742_pt1 | contig 17082 bp, 14 predicted proteins | sample BlaSpr_A8_OM2_O3_FD_187982 | JGI IMG/M metagenome (GOLD analysis project Ga0209333, IMG submission 187982) | Forest soil microbial communities from Thunder Bay, Ontario, Canada - Black Spruce, Ontario site 2_A8_OM2_O3 (SPAdes) (version 2) | ecosystem: Environmental > Terrestrial > Soil > Boreal... | reverse complement strand
CCTCGTCTTCCTCGTCACGCATCAGGATCCGCGGTCGTCGTTCATCCCGCAAATCTCGCTGATCACGGCCTGGATGCTCGTCGTGCTCAGCTTCGGGTTTCTCATCTACTACAGCCATCGGGTTGCGAAATCGATCCAGAACCCCGACATGATCGCCGCGATCGTCGACGATTTGTACGTCGCGGCCGGCGGAGCGCACGTACCCGGGCCTGGAGAGGGCACCGGTGCGGTGCCCGACGACGCCGAGATTCTGCGCCAGGCGGAGACTGGCGCGACCGTCTCGTGCGCGAAGAGCGGATATCTGCAGCATGTCGATCACGGTGCCCTGGTCGCGGCCCCGCGCTCTGCCGACGCACTGATCGCGCTGAGGTTCCGTCCAGGCCAGTTCGTGCTCCGCGGCGAGCCGCTCGCAGCAATCGTCCCAGCCGAAACGTCGGCGACCTTGAAGGCGCGATTGATCGAGGACTTCACATCGGCCATCACCGCACTCTCACCCAAGATAGCGAGTTCGGCATCGCGCAGGTTATTGAGATCGCGATCCGCGCGCTGTCTCCCGCAGTCAACGATACGTTCACCGGCGTTGCTTGCGTGGACTGGCTCGGGGATGCGCTGCTCACACTGGCCGAACGGCCCCCGCTCGAAGGAAACTGGTACGACACTGAGGCGCCTCCGAGTATGGATGCCGCCGGTGCGGCTAGAGCGCCTCGCCAAGCTCGCGTTCGATCAGATCCGTCAGGCCTCGTCGACGACGCCCGCCGTACTGATCCGCCAGCTCGAAGCGATTCGTCGGCTGGCACCGCGACTTCCAGACGCCTGCCGTCAAGCCCTGTCGGATGAAGCGGACGGGATCCTCGAAACGGCGAGCGCACTGGTCGCGCTTGATCGCCGCGACCTCGATGCGGCGTGGCGCCGGGCACACACAGCGCTCGAAACGCTGCCCCGCTAAACCCTATTCTCCGATTGGAGGCTGCGCGATGATGTTGTGAGGGTTGACCTCACAGAACCATCCGGACAATGGCTGCCCAGTGTACTGCCCGACAAGTCAAACGCTTGCTGCGCAAGTTTATAAAGATGTTGAGCAACAGCAAGATCAAGTAGATCGATCGGCGCAAGGAGTTTCAGGGCGAGTCATCATTTGGCGATCGTCATCTTGAAGGTCACCGTGTTGGGCCCGCCGGCGTTCTTGATGACGAACTTGTACTGCCCGTCCTTCCGTCCTTGATCGGCGTGACCTTAACCGAACACTTCGGTCCGGGCGAGTCGTCCTTAGCGACTTCCGCGCCGGAGGAGTCGGTAGACGAAAAGGTGCACGTCGGTATGCTTCGGGTCGTCCGTGGTGGACTCGAACTCTTTCCCCGCCGTGAATGACAGGAGGTAAGCGACCTCTCCCTTGTCCTTCATCTCGATCTTGCCACTGAACGCCGCCCCCTTGCCCAGGTCAGTCGGCTTGACGTCCTGCGCGGGACACAGGGTGGCGACCGCGAACATAACTGCCACCACTGCTGTGACTAACCGAGTAAGAAATTTCATTGGTGTTTCCTCCAGAGTCGGATCAGATCCGCAGCATGACGATAGTGTCTAGCGCGTTCCTTGTCACGCTGTTTCCAGTGGCACCGCTGCACAGAACACCACGCTTCTATGAAACCCTTACAATAGCCGTCTTGACCTCTGCAGTGATTGGTCTACTGTTGGCCTGAGTTCAGAACGACTGACACGTGCGCCACTCTTGTTTGTTCTACTGGCGTTGCCGAGGACCGGGGCACATTTCAGGTCATGCGATGCCGCTTTCGGTTGTCGACTCCATGCTGCCTGAACATTATGGAGTTGTGCCCTATAGTCCCCTATGCTATCCTCCCTCGAACATGAGTCATGCTGCCAAGAACAAAGAAAAGCTAATCGTCCGAGCTCGCCGCATTCGCGGGCAAGTAGAAGCTCTTGAACGGGCCCTGACCGAGGAACAAGACTGTGGCGATATCCTGCGGCTGATCACGTCTGCTCGCGGCGCCATGAACTCGTTGATGGTAGAGCTGCTTGAAGACCAGATCCGATTTCACGTCCTCGATCCCAACCGAAAGCCGACTTCTGAACAGTCCGATGCGGCAGATGGCCTGGTTGAAACCATTAAGTCCTACCTGAGGTGAGACCCTCATTCCGCGGGCGCCCCGCCCGCCCCTGTTGACACTTATTGTTCTGTGAGTTTTGCCTCCTCGGAGCTCCGTTCCCCGCTCCCGCTGCCTTCAAACCTTTCTTCATTTTTTCCTTGCCACAGTATAGTCCCCTATACTATAAGGTTTGGTCGGGAGCGACGTAACACCATCCACTGGGGAGGCGGGGGGGCTTGTAACAGTCCTGTAACCTGTCAGTGCCATCGTTAGAGATTTGCAAGACGTGGCGAAAGGAAGTATCCGACCCAGGCGCGATACCTTGTGGGGAAAGAGACGTGGAGGATTTCAATGCGGCGGAACTTGAGGGTTTTGTTCATCTGGTTGTTCCTTATCGTCGCCTTGGGAGAAATCAGTCTTGCCCAAAAGGCGCTGACGTGGCAGGAAGTTCGTGACAAGTTTGAAGCGGCGAACCCAACTTTACGAGCCGGGCAAATCGGCATCGACGAATCCCGCGCACAGGAGATCACCGCGAACCTGAGGCCAAATCCCAGCTTAAGCATACTCAGTGATCAAATCGATCCGTTTAGCGGAGGTCCACCGCATGGGCCGTTTTCGTACCTTCTGGAGGAAGGAACTGTGAATTTCCTCTGGGAACGCCAGCACAAGCGCGGCTTGCGACTGGAAAGCACACAAAAGGCGACAGCGATCACTGCGTCCGGGCAGAACGATCTGGAGCGAAATCTATTGTTCACCCTCCGCGGCGCGTTCATACAAACCCTTCAGGAGAAAGCGATCCTGAATCTCGCGAAGGAAAACCTGGCTTACTACGATCATGTTTTGGATGTAAATCGCGAGCGCTACAAAGCTGGCGGAATTGCCCAAGTTGATCTGAAGCGTCTGGAATTGCAGAGAGTTCAGTATCTCTCCGACCTGCAGACTGCCGACGTGAATCTACGCACTGCGAAAATTCAACTGCTCATGCTGTTGAATGAACAGACACCGGTTGAGGAGTTTGACGTAATTGGACCCTTTGATTTTGCGGATCAGATTCCTCCTCTTAATAATGTCCGCCAGGCAGCACTCGATACACGCCCTGACTTGAGGGCAGCCTTGCAGTCTGTCGACAAGGCCAAGACTGATTATCGGCTCGCCGTCGCTAATGGATCTACAGACCCAATCTTGGGTTTCGATGTGGGCCGTAATCCGCCTATTGATGAGTACATCGGATTCAGCGTTAGCATTCCTTTGCGGATCTTTGATCACAATCAAGGTGAAAAGCGTCGCACACAATTGGACATTGACCGAAACGATAGGCTGGCCGCGGCAACGCGGGCCCAGGTTTTCAACGATGTCGATTCCGCCTATGCCACGGTCAATAGCGCGGTGATTCTTCTCAAACCTTATAAAGAACAATACCTGGAAGAGGCTGCGAGCGTGAGGGACACGATTTCATTTTCCTACCAGCACGGCGCGGCATCGCTGCTCGATTTTCTCGATGCGCAGGCTGACTACCGGAGCGTACAAGTCACTTACTTAAATCTGGTCGCCTCCTATCTGAATGCGGCCAGCCAACTTAATCTTTCCGTAGGACGCGAGGTGATCCAATGAACCGCAGGGATTTTGCAATCTTGTCCTTGCCTCTGATCGTGGCCCTATTTTCGACGGGCTGCGGCGGCGGAAAAAGTGATCCGCAGGCGGAAGCGCCGCCACCGCTTAAAGTGGAACGCGTGGAGGACCGCAATGTGTTTCAAGTGGACCATGCCGAGCGCTTCCAGTTGACGCAGGCAGCAGAACACATTGCGACGCCGCAGTTGAGAGTCACGGGTACCGTGAACCCGGATATCTCGCGTGCGGTTCCGGTGATTTCTCTCGCCGTGGGTCGCGTTGTCGAAATCGATGCACGCCTGGGAGACACCGTCAAAAAGGGCCAGCTGTTGCTGAAGGTGCAAAGCGCAGACATTTCGGGCGCTTTCTCCGACTATCAAAAGGCAGTGGCGGACGAAAAGCTCGCCGCCACTCAATTGGAGCGGGCCGAACTGCTCTACGACAAGGGCGCAATCTCGCTGAACGATCTTCAGATCGCCCAGGATACGGAAGATAAAGCCAAGGTCGACGTCCAAACAACTGGGGAGAAGCTGCGAGTTCTAGGCAGTCCGACGCTGGACCGGCCAAGCGGAGTCGTCGAGATCAAGGCTCCTATTTCCGGCGTCATCACTGATCAACAAGTCACCAATGCCGCTGGCGTCGCAGGGCTCGGCTCTCCCAATCCATTCACGATCTCTGACTTGGACTACATCTGGGTGCTCTGTGACGTGTACGAAAATGACCTCGTCAACGTGCGGCTGGGCGAGAAGGCGGACGTTCGTCTTAACGCTTATCCTGACCAGGCTTTTTCCGGAACTATCAGCAACATCGGCCCCGTTATGGACCCGAACATTCGCAGCGCAAAGGTGCGTATCGAAATGCGAAACCCTGGTCTGATGCGTCCAGGCATGTTTGTAACTGCTACCTTTCACGGTCAAAAGAAGCAAACGAGAGCGGCGGTGCCGGCCGCCGCAATTTTGCACCTGCACGATCGCGATTGGGTCTACGTGCCGCTGCAGAAGGGTCAGTTTCGACGGACCGAAGTTGTGGGGGGCGACATGTTGCCCAACAATATGCAGGAAGTTGTTTCGGGAATAGCGCCCGGTCAACAGGTCGTAGCCAATGCGCTCGAATTCCAGAACTCGGCGGAACTGCAATGATTCGCGCGCTCGTCGATTTCGCCCTTAATAATCGCTTCATTGTCCTCAGTACAGCAGTCCTTCTTTTCATTTGGGGCATGATTTCTTTCCACAACTTGCCTGTCGAGGCCTATCCCGACGTCGCCAACACCTGGGTGCAGATCATTACGCAATGGCCTGGACGAGCTGCCGAAGAGGTCGAGCAGCAGGTCACGATTCCCATCGAAATCCAGATGAACGGAATTCCCCACGTTCAGCATGTACGCTCCGCTTCACTCGCTGGCCTGTCGGTGGTGAATCTCATTTTCGACGACGATTCGGATAACGATTGGGACCGCCAGAAAGCACTAGAGCGGCTCTCGCAGGTCACCCTGCCGCCGGGAGTGAGCGGGGGGATCGGCCCCGATTTCAGTCCGATTGGCTCGGTCTATTGGTACACACTGAAGAGCACTAATCCTTCGTACGACCTAATGGAACTGAAATCTCTCCAGGATTGGGTTGTGACGAAGTACATCCGATCAGTACCGGATGTGGTGGACGATTCATCCTTCGGCGGCATCACTCGCGAATATCAGATACGCCTGGACCCAGACAAACTGGTTTCTTATGGGCTGAGTTTGGCTCAGGTCGAGCAGCAACTTACCAATGCCAACTCCAACGCCGGCGGAAGTTTCATTGAACAAGGGTCGCAACAGATCAACGTCCGTGCCGTCGGCTTAGTCACAGACATCCGCGATATCGAGAAGACCGTGCTCAAAACTCAAAACGGTACTCCTTTGAGAGTGCAGGACATCGCTGTAGTTACGCAGGGTCCGAAGATTCGTCTTGGGCAGATCGGCAAGGCAATCCATCGGGCGGACGGGGTAGTCGAGGATGACAACGATGTGGTGGAAGGGATCGTGTTCCTCCGCAAGAATGCAGACACCGCGACCATGCTCGAGGCTCTGCATAAAATGGTGAAGCGCCTTAACACCCAGATTTTGCCGCCTGGTGTGAAGATTGTCTCCTATCTCGACCGCGACGATCTGGTGCATTACACGACGCATACGGTCCTGCACAATCTCGCCGAAGGAATGATCCTCGTCGTGATCATCCTTTTCATTTTCCTCGGCAATGTTCGTGGCGCCATCATTGTTTCGCTGACGATCCCGTTTTCGTTGCTGTTCGCCTCCATCTGCCTCGACCTACGGCATATTTCCGCAAATTTGCTCTCCTTAGGTGCCTTGGACTTCGGCATGGTTGTGGACGGGGCGGTGGTGATGGTCGAAAACGTCGTGCGGCATCTAAACCGTCCAGACGAAGCTCCCCATACCTTAGTGCAGCGAATCCGAACTGCTGCCCACGAAGTGCAGCGACCAGTCTTCTACGCCATTGCCATCATTATTACTGCCTATCTTCCTATCTTTACTCTGCAGCGCGTCGAAGGGAAATTGTTCAAGCCGATGGCATGGACAGTCGCCTTCGCATTACTCGGTTCTCTGCTCTTTTCCATGCTGGTTGCACCCGCGTTGGCCAGCCTTTTGTTCCGAGGCGATGCGAAACAGTGGCAAAACCCGGTGATGCACTACTTGACCACGAGCTATCGTAAGAACGTTCGTTGGGCCATCCGTAATCGCTGGATCACGGTTGGAAGTAGCATGATCCTGTTTTTGTTGGCGATTTACCTAGCCTTCGGCGGAGTCATTGGATCAGAATTTCTGCCGCACTTGGACGAAGGTGCGATCTGGGTCCGGGGTACCATGGCTCCCAGCACTGGGCCCACGGAGAGCGCGAAGATTGCGGACCGCGCCCGTGAAATCCTTGCTTCGTTTCCAGAAGTCCCGCAGGTAGTCGACCAAATCGGGCGGCCCGACGACGGAACGGACACGACAGGCTTTTTCAACGCGGAATTCTTTGTCGATCTGCTGCCAAAAGAGAAATGGCGGCCTATCTTTCACCAGGACAAAGAGCGCTTGATTGCAGCGATGGATCGGGAATTGGAAAAGATTCCAGGAGTCTTTTGGGGCTTCTCGCAACCCATCTCCGACAATTTGGAAGAAGCGGTCAGCGGTGTAAAAGGCGCGCTCGCCGTCAAAATCTATGGCGACGATCTCAAGACTCTGGAGGAGAAGGCTGATGAGATCGCTGCCGTCATGCGTCCTATCCAGGGCATCGAGGATTTGGGCGTTTTTCGAGTTCGCGGGCAACCCAATCTCAACTTCACGGTCGATCGCGATCAAGCCTCACGCTTCGGCATTAATGTCTCCGATGTTCAGGACGCAATTCAGACAGCGGTAGGAGGTAACGCTCTGACTCAGGTTCTGATCGGTGAACAACGGTACGATCTGGTCCTACGTTACTTGCCGGAATATCGAGACACGAAAGAGGCTATCGAGAAAGTGCGATTGCTGGCGCCTTCGGGCGAGCGCGTTTCCTTGGCCCAGCTAACAAAAGTAAGTGTTCTGGACGGAGGCTCCGAAATCTATCGTGAAGAGAACTCCAGATACGTGGCCGTCAAGTTCAGCGTCCGGGGCAGAGATTTGGGCAGTACCGTAGAGGAAGCAATTAAAAAGGTCAACGCAAGCGTGAAACTGCCAATTGGGTACACGCTTGATTGGGCAGGCGAATACGAAAGCGAGAAGCGGTCGGAACGGAGACTGCTGATTGTGTTGCCGATTACAGTCCTGCTCATCTACATCATTCTCTACGCCATGTTCAAGTCTGTGAAGTGGACGCTCCTGATCCTTACGAATGTTGCCATGGCCCGCATAGGCGGACTACTCGCGCTTCTCATTACACATACAAACTTCAGCGTTTCCTCTGGAGTTGGTTTTCTGGCGCTATTCGGAGTTTCAGTGCAAACCGGCGTCATCATGGTGGAATATATCAACCAGCTTCGAGCCCGAGGGTACGATATTGAGGAAGCCGCGGTTGAAGGCGCTGTACTTCGGCTTCGACCGATCATGATGACCATGTTGGTCGCTACCTTAGGTCTGTTGCCTGCCGCTGTCTCGCACGGTATCGGCTCGGACTCGCAGCGTCCTTTTGCAATAGTCATCGTTGGCGGGCTTATTTCTGATTTGCTAATGAGCATCTTTTTGTTGCCGACTTTGTATGCCTGGTTCGCCCGCAGTGATGATCGACTGCCGGAAGCTGACGTTAGTGAAGCCGTGTAGTGGCCTCTTTGAGAACAATGGTGCGCAAGGTGCACTGGAAGGATTCTGACCAATGACGAAAGATGAAGTGTGCTCGCGAATTCGGGAAATTGCCATCATCCCCGCGATCAGAGTGTCGTCCGGTACGGATGCACATTTTGCAGCGGAAGCCGTCACGCGCGGCGGCATACCGATCGTCGAAATCACGATGACTGTACCCGGCGCAGTGGAATTAATGGCCCACTTGATTCGTTCGGATCCCAAGCTCATCGTTGGCGCAGGCACCGTGCTCGATACAGACGTGGCGCGCTTGTGCGTGGACGCGGGCGTAGGTTTTGTTACCGCTCCCTCGTTGAATCATTCGATCGTTGAATTCGCAGCCAAACAGAATGTCGCGGTCATTCCAGGCGCATTGACGCCGACCGAAGTAATTACGGCGTGGAGTGCGGGTGCCGATTTCGTCAAGGTGTTTCCGTGTGGTCCGGTCGGCGGCGATAGATATATCAACGCGCTGCACCTTTCCTTGCCGCAGGTTCCATTGATCGCGGCGGGGGGCGTAAATCAGCACACCGCGGCCAACTTCATTTTGTCGGGGGCTACTGCCATCGGCGTCGGCACAGAGCTAATACCGAACGAGGCAATTGAAAGAAGACAATCACAACGCATTCACGAATTGGCCCGGCGGTTTGCGAAGCTCGTGAAAGATGCGCGTGAACAGATCGAGGCCTGGAAACGGAGTCAGATCGTTAAGGAATTCACAGGAACCGAAAAGTGTGAAAAGTAGCGAGTTCGTCCGACGCGCTTAACTTCGCGCACGGACGCCCGACCGATCAGTTAGGTGCGCCAAATGAAGGCCATTCCTCCTAACACTGCTAGAACATGGTGCTTCGTGGCAGCCCTTTGGATCTGTTTTGGTCATCACAATCAGACCATCGTCCAGGGCGCACCGCGTGTTGTTGAGCACTCCCCGTCGAATGAAGTTGCTCCAGCAGACGGTAATGGTGGCGCTGTCAAGGTTGGTGTCGATTTGGTGCTGGTCCCGGTTACCGTTACGGATCAGAGGGGCCACCTCGTGCTCGGCCTTCAGAAGGACAGCTTCAACCTCTTTGATCAGGGCAAACAAGAGATGATACGCCACTTGTCCACTTGTCCAGCGAAGATGCCCCAATTTCGGTAGGGATAATTTTCGACGCAAGCGGCAGCATGTACGGGAAGGTGGAGAAGTCTCGCGAAGCGGTGCTCCAGTTTCTTCGCAGTTCAAACCCGGAGGACGAATTCTTTCTAGTTGCATTCAATGATCGTCCTGAACTACTGGTGGACTTCACCAGTTCCATCGATGAGGTCCAGGACGAGATATCAAAAGTAAAACCAGATGGCCGGACGGCCTTGTTGGATGCACTCTATCTTGGCTTGGAGCGAATAAAAAAGGCACGTAACGAACGGACGGTCCTGTTGGTCATTTCCGACGGTGGGGACAATCACAGCCGGTACACAGCGAAGGAGGTATGGCCGGTTCTAAGAGAAGCTGACGTCCAGATCTATGCAATGGGCATCTTTGACGAAGCCCCTAGAACCCAAGCAGAGCGCTTGGGCCCCGATCTGCTGGCTTTCGCGACCGGTATCACCGGCGGTAGAACGTTTCCCATCCGCAATCTAAAGAGAGTTGGAGACGCAGCGGCCGAGCTTTCCATCGAACTGCGCAATCAGTACCTGGTAGCCTATCGCCCAAACAACTTGGCACACGATGGTATGTGGCACAAACTCACCGTGCGGGTGACGCCACCGCAAAACTTGCCTCGGCTGCGAGTTTATGAAAAAGCGGGATACTACGCGTCAGCGCAATGATCGGGTAAGTGACGTCCACATAGAGCCCGCTGTCGCAAAAACCTATTGTACGATTCCTCGATGCGCCCGCCGCAAATAACGATTCATTGCAGACGCACCTCTGGGATCGAGCTACCTGAGATACGTCTTCACCATATCGATAACTTCGTCGGCCGCGTGCGTCTGTTCTGAATTCGGTCTTCGCTTTGGGTCAAGCACGTGATGCCGGATGTGGCCTTCCACTACGGACCTAAACTCGCTGCTGAAAGACGTGCTCGCCGATCTGCACCGGAGCTTCAGGGCAGTCAAATCGATTGGCATATTGGAGACCACCGTCGCAGTGACATCCGTCAGTTCACTTCTGTGCCATGCTTCCACTTGCTTTCGCATCGGCTCAAGGTTTCTCCTCATTCGGTCAACGCCAACCGAGATGTGTGGAATGGGCTTTACGGTATGGACGACGGTATGGATTTAATTTAGCTCATTGAACACAAAGCAGTTGTAGGAGAAAGTTGGCGGAGAGAGTGGGATTCGATAATCGTGAACTTTGCTATCTCTCGGCACTTGAGGAACATCAACCGTAAACTATTCTAGGAACAACTGTTATTGCACATTGCACCCTTTAGTTTTTTTGTTGCATCTGTCGCTCCTGAATCCCCATTTTTCGTGCTTTTCGGTATCACTGGTATCACCGACTAGAGGGATCAAATAGACACAGAGTCTTCGTTCGCGCGATCAAATAAGTATCGCCAGCGCGACTCGCGCCACTTGTTCAAGTGCTTTTCGGTCAGACTTGAGCCTGGCCATCGCCCGCATCCCTTGAATTGTGACCACGAAAAAGCGCCCGAGCGCTGCGGGGTCCTGCGCAGCAGACAGTTCTCCTTGCTTTTGCGCCCGTCGAAGAGCTTTGACAAAGATGGCTTCGACCCTCGCCTGATTGTCACGTAAGAAATCTGTGAGGACCACATCGGATGGGTCGCGTTGCAGGTTCGCGCTGAGGAGCAGGCATCCTCTCTCATGTTGTTCGGGCGTTTCGCCGGCCAAGCCGTACAGAAGCTTCGCAAAGCCTTCCTTGATGGATGGGATTTTCGCGAGCAATCGCTCCATTTCCCCGTTGGTTACATCGCGGTAGTAAGCGAGGGCCTTCATGTACAAGTCGCGTTTACCGCCGAAGGTGTCGTAGAGGCTTTGTTTGGCGACTCCCATTTCGCGCATCAACACTTCGATCGAAGTCTTTTCGTATCCGACCCGCCAAAACACATCCATGGCCCGGGCTAAGGCGCGTTCGGGATCGAATTCCTTGGACCGGGCCATATTCGGAATATCCAGTCTACAATCGTTCCCTTGACACGCGTTCATTCTAGACCGTATAGTCTGGAATCACTCAAAGGCGACTACGCGACGGGCGAGAGCCGCGCAATGCAACACGGGATCGCCCACATCGTTTTATGGAGGCATTAGCATGAAGACTGGTCTCAGAGTTGGGATGACAGTTATTCTCTTCGCCGCTCTATTCTCCACCCCGTTTGCCGCGGTCGCACAAACCAAAGACGAACCTAATGCCATCGAGTCCCGATCGGCACAAGTCGAAGGGATAGGGATTCACTACCTCATCGCCGGACACGGTCCTGCTGTGATTCTCCTCCACGGCTACACTCAGACCTCTCGAATGTGGCGACCTCTTATGCCCAAGCTTGTACAAAAGTTTACTGTCATCGCGCCGGACCTGCCCGGAATCGGCGATTCCGACATTCCCAAAGATGGTTCGGACATGAAGACGGCGGCGATCTGCATTCATGCGCTCGTTAAATCGCTGGGTATTTCTAAAGCACGGGTTGTTGGACACGACATCGGCCTGATGGTCGCGTACGCCTATGCCGCACAGTTCCCTACCGAAGTCGAGAAGCTTGTCGTTATGGATGCCTTCCTTCCTGGCGTCGCGGGCTGGGAACTTGCTTATGACAATCCCAATTTTTGGCACTTCCGCTTTAACGGTCCGACGCCAGAAGCTCTGGTCGCAGGACGGGAGAAGATCTATTTCGCGTACTTCTGGGACGACCTCGCGGCGGACAAAACGAGGTCTCTTCCGGTGGCAGACCGCGAAACCTACGTTGCAGCCTATTCCCGTCCAAGACGTATGCGCGCTGGATGGGCCTATTTTGCCGCCTGGCCAGACACCGCCAGGGACTTCGCCCAACTGGCTCAAACGAAATTGACGATGCCAGTGCTGTCGATCGCCGGCGAAAAAGCGAGCGCGGCAATTCTCAGCCCACAAATGAAGCTCGTCGCAACCAATGTAATCGTGATCGAGTTGAAGGACACCGGGCATTGGCTGATGGAAGAGCGACCCAAGGAAACCATGGACGCCCTGGTTGCATTTCTATGAGGTCGACCACCCTTGATTGGTCGGTGCGGAAATCATCAAGAAAGTCGAGGTATTTTATGAAGACACTCTTCTGCATAGCCATCGTGACGTGGTCGCTGGTTTCCGCTGCGGTTACACAAGCTGTTCCGGAAATGCGCATAACCCCAACAGAAGTGATGAGCGGCGACAAAGGCGACAGCCAGATCGGCAGTTCGAAGCTAGCGGGCGTTCATACGAAGGTGCTCTCCGGGAACCCGGCGGCCGCCGGCTTTTACTCAATATTGCTGTTCGTGCCCGCGCACACGACCATTCAGGCGCATTCTCATAGAGATGACCGGATGGCCAGCGTAGTTTCCGGAAATTGGCAGTTTGGCTATGGCACGCATTTCGACGCAGCCGAGTTGAAGTCGCTTCCGCCGGGAAGTGTTTATTCGGAACCAGCCGGTACCAACCACTTTGCCCGCACCACAGACCAGCCCGTGGTTGTGCATATCTGCGCTTTCGGCCCTACCGATACGCGATATTTCGACCCCGCAAACGATCCCGAGCTGTCACAGAGAAAATGATCGACTCGGACGGACCCAAGATCGACGGATGCCTCTGAAGGGTTCGAAGCAAGTCGCGCTGTCAAAGAAACAGCTCGCCCAGATGGTGAGTTTCTGCGCGCATTAGGCCGTGTCATGAAGCTCCACGTCCTCAGCTATAGAGTCGCAACTAGAATGGACACTTATGCGACCGAACGGTCTCATCAGCATCCAACCTCTGACAGGACGCGGATGCGGCGACTCAGCATTCGTTGAATCTCCACTTAGACTACCCACAACTGTGAACTTGTTCTTGCGTGATTCCTAAGACTTCGGTTCGTTTACTTCTTCTCGCTCCAAAGAGCGGATGGCGTGACTGGGTAAGCTGGCGCGATGGACTGTCTTCTGTTTCTGCTTCACGGTAATCGCGTCCAGGAATACCATCATGCCGCGCAGTTGCGCGCCCACGCGTTCGAGCTGACACTCCTGTTCTTCATGGCGTTTCGGTTCAAACCATTCCCGTCCAGACTCGTTCTCGGCGATCCACTTCCGGGCAAAGGCTCCATCCTGAATTTCCTTCAGCATCTTCCGCATCGTCCGCCGGGTTTGGTCGGTGATGATCTGCGGCCCGCCTGTGTAGTCCCCATACTCAGCCGTGTCGCTGACCGAATACCGCATATAGTTGAGACCGCCACGGTACATCAGGTCCACGATAAGCTTCAATTCGTGCAGGCATTCGAAGTAAGCGATCTCCGGCTGGTAACCCGCCTCCACCAGCGTCTCAAAACCAGCCTTGACTAATGCGCTCACCCCGCCGCACAGCACGGTCTGCTCGCCGAAAAGATCAGTCTCGGTCTCCTCGGTGAATGTGGTTTCGATGACTCCGGCGCGAGTTGCGCCCAGCGCCTTGGCGTAGGCGAGCGCCAACTGCTTGGCCGTCCCGCTGGCATCCTGCTCCACGGCCAGCAGCGCAGGAGTGCCGCCGCCTTCCAGGAACACTTCACGTACGCGGTGTCCCGGAGCCTTGGGCGCAATCATGGAGACATCAATGTCGGCTGGAGGGGAGATGGTTTCGTATCGAATATTGAAACCGTGAGCAAACATCAGGGTTTTTCCAGCCGACAAGTGTGGCTCAATGTCGCGTTTATAGACCTCGGGCTGGGCCGTATCCTGGATCAGGAGCATGATTACGTCCGCCCAAGCGGAAGCATCAGCGGGCGACGTTACCGTCAAACCCTGCGCTTGCGCTTTGGCTCGAGATTCGCTGTCCGGCGCCAAGCCTACCCGAACTTGCACTGCACTGTCTCTAAGGTTAAGGGCGTGAGCATGTCCCTGTGAGCCATAGCCGATGATGGCGACTTTCTTATTTTGAATCAATGTAAGATCAGCGGAGTCATCGTGATACATGTTTGCCATGAATACCCCTTTCAGTTATGTTTTCTAAACCGAATATTGGACACCGTCGTCTGTTGGCGGTGTCACGACGTCGGTCGCCGAAGCTACCGAAGAAAACTTGTTGCCCCTTCGCATGGCGACAATTCCGGTGCGGACCATCTCCAGCACGCCATAGGGACGCAGCACTTCCAAGAGTCCGTCTATCTTGTCTTCGCCACCCGTGATTTCAATGATAAGAGATTCCGGCGCCACATCCACGACGCGCGCGCGAAAAACGCTGGCCAATTCCAGAACGTGGGAGCGCGCTTCGTGAGTGGCGGCCACTTTGATCATCGCTAAGTCGCGCACGATGGCGGGCTTGGTCGTGATGTTTTCGACCAGCAGCACGTTCACCAGTTTATAGAGGTTGGCCTCGATACGACGCGCCTGGTCCACATCGGCGTCGGCAGTAATGGTCATGCGCGATACTTCCGGCTTTTCTGTACGACCCACCGTGAGGGAGTCAATATTGAACGCACGACGTCGGAACAAGGATGCCACGCGGGTCAGCACACCAGGTCTGTTTTCAACGTACACCACAAAGGTATTCATCATATGGATTAATCGTCGGCAGCCGTCTCCACAATTGGGCTCGGCCGCCTGATCATTTCATGCAAGGAAGCTCCCGCCGCAACCATGGGATAAACGGTGTCTTCCTGTTCAACCTGAAAATTAATCAGCACCGGGCCATCGTGCTGGCGGGCCAATTGCACCGCAGGTACAACCTGAGAGCGTTGTGTGACTGTGGCATTGCGAATACCGTAGGCCTCCGCGATCTTGGCGAAATCGGGGTTCAGCAGCGGCGTCGCCTGGTAATTGCGGTCGTAGAAAAATTCCTGCCACTGCCGCACCATGCCCAGGTAGCCGTTATTGATAATCGCAATGTTAACTTTCAAATTCTCCTGAACAATGGTAGCCAGTTCCGACATCGTCATCTGGAAGCCGCCGTCTCCAGCCACAACCCATACCTCTGCCTCGGGCCGCGCAACCTTGGCTCCGATGGCAGCCGGCAATGCGAATCCCATCGTGCCCAAGCCTCCGGAAGTGATGAGCGATCGCGGTTCCTCATGCTTGTAATACTGCGCTTCCCACATTTGATGTTGGCCAACGTCGGTGACAACTATGGCGTTGCCGTCTCGAGTCTCTCGCCAGATATCGTTGATCACGTGAGCGGCATAAAGATGGCCATTGTCGGGCAGATTTTGAATATCGCGGACCGATGCGTCACCCTTCATGCGGTCAATGCAGTCCAGCCACTCGCCACGATCGCTGGACTCGATCTGAGGCAGCATTTCGTGCAAGACTGCACGCAAATCTCCGACTAGCGCAACATCCACTCTGACATTCTTGTTGATCTCGGCTGGATCGATCTCAATCTGGATCTTCTTGGCCGTTGGCGCGTAGGTCTTGAGATTTCCGGTGACGCGGTCGTCGAAACGCATGCCGAGCGCAATCAGCAAATCGGCCTCCTGGATAGTGTGGTTCACCCAGGCCTCGCCGTGCATCCCCATCATGCCAAGGTTGAGCGGATGAGAAGCCGGAAGCGCTCCCAATCCGAGCAGTGTCAAGGCCACCGGAATGCTGGCACGTTCGGCCAAGTCGCGCACTTCCCGCATCGCACCGGAGATGAGCACGCCATGTCCGAGCAGGATCACTGGCCGCTCGGCCTTGCGAATCAATTCCAGCGCCTCTTCGTATTCCTTCGGCGCAGGCGAGAGGTCGGGACGATACCCTGGTAGTTGCGGTTTGGTTTTCTCCCAGTCAAATTCGCACGAGGACTGCTGTGCGTCCTTGGTGATATCAACCAGGACTGGACCGGGCCGACCGGAGCGAGCCACATAGATTGCTTCGCGAATGGTTCGCGCCACTTCGTCGGCCCGCGTTACCAAATAATTGTGCTTGGTAATAGGAAGAGTGATGCCGGTGATATCGGTCTCCTGAAAGGCATCCGAGCCGATCAGCTTGCTGCCTACCTGACCGGTAATACAAACGAGCGGAGAAGAATCCATCATGGCGGTGGCGATTCCAGTCACCATGTTGGTGGCTCCAGGCCCAGAGGTCGCCATCGCAACTCCCACCAGTCCGCTGGCTCGAGCATACCCGTCGGCCATGTGAGTCGCCCCTTGCTCGTGCCGCACTAACACATGATGAATGCTGCTGTCTTTCAAAGCATCGTAAGCGGGGAGAATAGCTCCTCCCGGATATCCGAAGATGTACGTCACGCCTTCGCGTTCCAGGCATTCCCAAAGAATCTGTGCTCCGGTCTTCATCATCGGACGTAATTCCTTTCCATAAGGCTGTGCGTCAGATCACACCCCCCAAAGATAATCTTCCTGCTGTTCGCTTTCGCGCTCATTCATCACTACGAACGGTGCGGACCCCTGCCCGCCGTCGTCTCTCTTCGGCGGCGGGATCGGGATGGGACTCAAATGAGACTTGTCGGCTGGGTTCCCTTCGCTCATGTCCAAGGACAGACGACCGTCAGCCGTCTTCCCGATAAGCTCTAGAATGTCGTGATCTCCTACGATCTTGATCTTGTCGGCCAATGCTAGGAAGCGCCGATAAATGAGATCGAGGTCGCGGCGGTCGAGCCGGACGCCGAGTTCTTCGCAGCGCAGAGCGAGAGCATGGTGTCCGGAATGCTTACCGAGGATCAAACGAGCGCTGGGAACTCCGACAGACTGGGGAGTCATAATCTCGTAAGTCAGCGGGTTCTTGATCATGCCATCCTGGTGAATGCCGGCTTCATGCGCGAAGGCATTCCGTCCCACGATCGCCTTGTTCGGTTGAGGATCAAACCCGAGTGTCTTCGCCAGCAAGCAACTCGTCGAGTAAATCTCTTCGCGGCGAACGCCAGTTTCGACCGAATAGAGATCACGGCGGACGTGCAACACCATGGCGACCTCTTCCAAAGAAGCGTTGCCGGCTCTCTCGCCGATGCCGTTGACCGTGCATTCGGCCTGCCGCGCTCCG
>Ga0209333_1000741_pt1 | contig 17091 bp, 13 predicted proteins | sample BlaSpr_A8_OM2_O3_FD_187982 | JGI IMG/M metagenome (GOLD analysis project Ga0209333, IMG submission 187982) | Forest soil microbial communities from Thunder Bay, Ontario, Canada - Black Spruce, Ontario site 2_A8_OM2_O3 (SPAdes) (version 2) | ecosystem: Environmental > Terrestrial > Soil > Boreal... | reverse complement strand
TCCGTAAAAAAGGAAAGGGGACAGCGCTTACTGGCCAGAGCAGAAGATCGGTGAAGGCGGGATAAGCGAACGTTCGATAATCGATTGGTGGGTCGGTCGGAATGCTCGCTTGCAGCGGACGCCCGAACAATCCAGTCTGGATGTCACGCGTTACTGCTGGACTATAAAGATCGCGGCGCGCGTATGACCATTCCCGCGAGGTCAGCCAGACCGGATATAAGTCGCTCCCAAAGACATATCCGCCGGCCAAACCCTTCGCAGCGCGAACCTTGAGCACCCGCGGCATGAACAGCCTCTGGTGGTAATAAATCATCGATGCAGCGCCTATAAGGGTGAGCGCGAGACCGAGAGCAAGAGCGGCTAGACGACACTGGCGATTTCCAGAATCAGGTGCGGCCATGCGCGAGAACGGAGTCAGCAAATTAGAGCACGGCTTGAAGGGTCATGCCAAGCTGTGGCACCGCCGCTCAATCGCCTAGGTCGAGGTAAACAGATGACCGAGTTTTTCCTTCTTGGTTTTCAGGTACTCTTCAGCGTGCGGACTCGGTATCACTTCACAGGGTACGCGCTCCACCACCTCGACGCCAGCCCGTTCCAGGGCTTCGACCTTCTCCGGATTGTTCGAAAGCAACCGCACTTGGGTGACGCCCAGTGCCTTGAGTATCTCGCCGGGCAATGCGAAGTCACGATGATCGGCTTTGAATCCCAGCCGTACATTGGCCTCGACCGTATCGAGACCGGAATCCTGTAACTCGTAAGCCTGAAGCTTAGCCATCAGTCCGATGCCGCGGCCTTCCTGCTGTTCGTAAATCAGGATGCCCGCACCCAGGTCACGAATCATTCCGAGAGCCATCTCGAGCTGCTGCCGGCAGTCGCAGCGCAAGGAATGAAAAACGTCTCCCGTGAGACATTGCGAATGGACGCGCACCAGCGGCGGAGCGGAATGAACATCACCCATCACCAGGGCGACGGCCTCTTCAACCCTGTTTCCGTCGGAGCCGAACTCGCCGCGAAAGCCGTGAATCCGGAATCTGCCCCAGCGCGTCGGAAAATCCGCGGAGGCGAGCGATTGCACATTGTTAGCGGTCACATTGTCATTATAGCGGCTGCGCCGTAAGCCGCGAGCGATGCGAGGTCCTAGCCTCTGGCGCGGAAGTGAAAAATAGCATCCTGCTTGGAGGCAATCGCCACGCCGTTGCGAGTGGCAGGCTGGAAGCGCCAGCTATCGAGCGCAGCCAGAAATTTTTCATCCAGCTTTGGGCCCATGCTATGGAGAACAGTTTTACGCACAATCGCTCCACGCTCATCGATTGTGATTTCCACCACCACGTTTCCTTCCGAATCCGGCAGCTCCCACGGATACACCACCGGGTCGACGGTCGCGACCGGCAGCGCCGGCCGAACCTCATCCCCGTATAGGGGCCCGCCGGGCAGCGATCCGTAGGGAAGTCCCGCAGGCGCCCCATGGCCAAGATTAGAGAGCGTTGCGGTCTTCGATTGATCTTCTGCCGGAGATAAAGAGAGTGGAGCCGGAGGAGGGGACAACTTTGCCACCGCCGTGTTCTGCCTCAGACTCAACTTTTCATGCCCCAGCCGTTGGTGCCGGTATCTCTCAGTTGCGCGGTTCGGGGAACTCGTCGAGCTATCGTCGGGCGATTGCGTAGGAAAATAAATCTGCGTTACCAGCTTGCCATTTCGTCCAAGAGCGACCGCCGACGGATTCAACAATTGAGGATTCGGCTCACGCAACAGCCAGGCAAATAATAAACCGTGCAGTGCCAGCGAGGCCGCCAGCGCTCTGGGCTGCCCTTTCGATTCTCCGGAAGTGAGCTGCGCAAACATGGATGAAAAGCTCTTACGCCCCGCTCTTCTAGGTTAGACGCGCTACCGGGGTATTCGTCAAGACCTGTTGGTTAGCGCCGTTAGAGGAGGTTAGCGGATGGAACTTTCGGCATACAATGCACGTATTATTGTATAGAAGAGCTGTGCAGCGAGGTTAGCCATGTATTGCAATTACTGCGGCAAAGTAATTCAGGATGATGCGGCGGTTTGCGCCTACTGCGGCGTTCGCATTGGAGCGTCAATCGCTCGCAAACGGCTGGTGCGGCCACGCCAGGGACGCAAGATTGCTGGCGTCTGCCTCGGCTTTGCCGAATATTTTGATGTAGATGTGACCATGGTCCGGCTAGTGTGGCTGATTGCATCTTTCATGACCGGTATCAGCCTCATCTCCTATCCCATCGCCTGGATCGTGATGCCGGAAGAGCCGCGCTTATTGGCGGCGCCGGCGAATGCACAACGCGTGACCAATCCCTAGATGGGAGATGACGTGATTGGGAACGACGCGAGGATCGCGACGCGCCCCGTGTGGGTGTGATTAAATCGCATGCATGGAGCGCAGCGCCTTACATCACATCCACAGCGGCGACGCCGAAATCGTCTACCACGTTCTGGGTGATGGACCTCCAGTTGTTCTCCTGCACCCCTTTCCCGCCGGTCATGAATTTTGGCTGCCTGTCGCGGACTCTATTTCCACGCGCTATCGCGTCATCCTGCCCGATCTGCGCGGCCACGGAGATTCCGGTGTTGGCGAAGGGCTCGCCACAATGGAAAAGCACGCTGCCGATATCGCGCGCGTGATGGACGATGCCGAAGTCGGGCGCGCTCCGCTGATTGGCGTTTCCATTGGCGGATACGCCCTGTTCGAGTTCTGGAGAAAGCATCGCGGCCGCGTTATCGCGCTCGGCCTATGCAATACCAAAGCCTCCGCCGATTCCGCCGAGGCCCGAGCCGCCCGCCTGCACGCCGCCAACGACGTCCTCGAACGCGGCACCGAGCCCTTCTTCGAGAGCATGATTCCTCGCTTGCTCGGCAAAAGCACGCGCGAACTGCGCCCCGATCTGGTTGACGGCGCACTGAGGATGATGCGACAGATGTCACCCGAGGACGTGGCGCAGGTGCAGCGCGGCATGGCCGAACGTCCAGATTCAATGGATACATTGAAGACGATCAATATGCCGACCCTGCTCATCACCGGGGAGGAAGACATTCTCACCGGCGTAAACGAGGCGGAGTTAATGCGCCAACATATCCCCAACAGCCAGTTGCGCGTGATCTCGAAAGCCGGCCACTACTCGCCGTGGGAACAGCCGGAGGAAGCGGGCAAGCTGCTGCGCCAATTCCTGGACGGACTTTAAAATCGCACAGGCGTTTAGTTCACGTTAAAATCGATGATGCTATGAAAACAGGTTCCGCTGCGATAACGGTCGCTGTGATCGCGTTCTTCGTATTCGTGTTATCTCTGTACTCCCAGACCCATCCCGTTAAACGCCCGCGCATTCTGGGCATTGACCACGTCGCGTTCTACACCACTCAACCCGATGGCGTGAAAGCGCTTTATAGCGTCACGCTTGGCCTGGCTTCGGCTGACCCGGTTGAGCCTGGCCAGCTTGCGCGATACATCGTGGGCAAGCAGTGGGTCGGCTACGGCCCGGCGCCGGACCCCAATGCCAGCGACCGCATGGATCACGTGGCCTTCGCTACCAGCAACATCGTCAGGCTGCGGGAATATCTGATCGCCAATGGCGTGAAGGTGCCCGCCATCGAGGGACGCTCCGATCACAGCTTGAGTTTTGTCGTGCTTGATCCGGACGGGCATCGTATTGAGTTTATCGAGCGCGGCAAGGCCAAGACAACGGCACCGCCGCCTGAATCCGCGGTTTCGCGCCACATGATTCACGCCGGATTTCTGGTTCAGAACCGCGACGCAGAAGATCACTTCTACCGCGACCTTCTCGGCTTTCGCCTCTACTGGCACGGCGGAATGAAGCCCGATCAGACTGACTGGGTAGCCATGCAGGTTCCCGACGGCACCGATTGGCTGGAATACATGCTGAACCACCCGGAGCATCCGAATCTGCGCGTGACCGGCGTGATGAATCACATTTCACTCGGCGTCACCGACATGAAGAAGGCGCAGGCCCTTCTAGAATCTCACGGCTGGAAGCCGCTGGGAGACGAGAAAGCTCAGATGGGCAGAGACGGCAAGTGGCAGTTGAACCTGTTCGACCCGGATATGACCCGGATCGAGCTTATGGAATTCAAGCCCGTGGAAAAACCATGCTGCTCCGATTTCACCGGTCCTCATCCATCGGAGTGAATCGGCAACCTGACTCCACGCTCAGCCTTTGTTAGAATCCTCTCGCCATGATTGATACGGTTTTAGTAAACGACAAAACGGTGGTTACTTCCAAAGGCGATGGCTCTGCTTTGGATCTCGGAGCCGCATCGGGCGGCGTGTTTCTGCTCACCCTGGACATCACCAGGATCATCGAGCAGGAATCGCTCGAGCTCAGCATCTTCGGCTCAGCCGACGGTGCCGCGTGGGACGTGAAGCCGTTAGTCTCTTATCCCCAAACATTTTATTGCGGGCAGTGGCCTTTATTGCTTGATCTGGCCGCACACCCCGAGGTGAAATTTGTGCGCGCGCACTGGGACGTGGCGCGCTGGGGACGGGGCGTGGAAACGCCGATGTTCGAGTTTGGCGTGAGGTTGAAAGAAGTTCCGCCAAATGTTCTGCGCGAGGCTACCGCTGCGGCCAAGGCGTTGGCCTAACAATTTTCAATCCGCGTCTTTTTTAATCCGACCCTTTGATGAAAAGCGAATCACAAATCGTTGTGCGCCCGGCGCGCAACGTGCGCGGGAGTGTAAGCCTTCCGGGCGATAAATCCATATCGCACCGCTACGCCATGCTGGCGGCGATCGCCGACGGTGCATCGCGTCTGGAAAACTATTCCACCGGCGCAGATTGTGCCAGCACGCTCGGCTGCCTGCGTTCGCTCGGAGTGAAGTGGGAGCGCAAAGGCAAAGACGACGCCGGCAACATCATCGAAGTGCAGGGAAGCGCGCTGTCGCTGACCGCACCGAGCCTGCCGCTCGATTGCGGCAATTCAGGTTCAACCATTCGAATGTTGAGCGGCATCTTGGCCGGGCAGGCATTCGTCAGCGAAATGGCTGGGGACGAATCCCTTTCGCGGCGCCCTATGGAACGCGTGATCACGCCGCTGACCGCCATGGGCGCGGAAATTCAATCGAAAGGTAGCCGCCCGCCCTTGCGTATTACTGGCCGCGCTCTTCGCGGCATCACTTATCGCATGCCCGTAGCCAGCGCGCAGGTCAAAACTTGCCTGCTCTTCGCCGGACTTCTGGCCAATGGCGAAACCCAAATTGCCGAGCCACTTCGCACCCGCGACCACGGAGAAATAGCGCTCCGTGCTTTTGGCGCGCAGGTGCAGCCAAAGGGAACTGACGTAAGCATTCGCGGCGGCCAGCGCCTCCAGGGCATCCAGGCGCGAATACCAGGTGATATCTCGAGCGCGGCTTTCTTTCTCTGTGCCGCGGCTCTTTTTCCCGGCTCTCAATTAACCGTCACAAGCTTGCTGATGAATCCCACTCGCGCGCGCCTGCTCGATATTCTTATGCAGCTGGGCCTGCAGATCTCGGTCACGCACATGGACGAGCTTCACGGCGAGCTGGTTGGTACTCTGCAGGTGCAAGGCGGAAACCTGAGGAGCGCAACCATCGCCGGCGCCGACACCGCTGCTCTGATCGATGAGATTCCCGTGCTCGCCGCGATCGCCCCGTATACCGAGCAGGGAATCGAAGTGCGCGATGCGAAGGAACTGCGCGTCAAGGAGTCGGATCGCATCGCGTCCATCACCATCAATCTTCGAGCTATGGGCGCCGAGGTGGAGGAGCGGCCGGATGGTTTCAAGATTCCCGGCAGCCAGGCGCTTCACGGCGCGGAACTCGAAGCTTTCGGCGATCACCGTATCGCCATGGCCTTCAGCGTCGCCGCCCTGCGCGCCCAGGGCGACACTCTGATTCGCGGCTGCGAATGCGCGGCAATCTCCTATCCGCAATTCTTTCCCGTGCTGGAAGGCCTCGTAGAACGCTAAGAACGCTGAAATTCCTGGCAGTCGGCATACCAGCGCATCGGAATCGTAACCTTTCTCAAGGTTACCTCCGTACGATACCGGCGTAATCTAACCCGCCCCGCCGGGATCGGGAACAATTCATTAGGACACCAGTCTCCGGAAGCGGCAATTTTTCCGTTCCCTCGGGACTTTCGAATACTTGTCCGCACTTCATCGGAGGGTTGCATGCGTTACACATTACTTCTGCTCCTATCACTCTCGCTCGGGGCAACTGCTTATGCCAAGGAACCGAAAGCCTATCAGGATGGAAAGTTGTTGCAGATGGATTCGGTGCAATGTGGAACGGATAGCAAGGACACCAAGAAGGGGAAGACGCACGAACTCCTCTGTCAGGAATATGTGGTGCAAACCGATCAAGTGGTCTACCGGATTCGCCCTAAGGACGAGAAGCATCCCACGCTCCTGCCCATCGGTGAGAATGCAAAATTCTGCGTCGAGAACACTAAGATGAGGCTAAGAGTCGACGCTGGCGGCGGCAAAGAACGCGAATTTCTCATCGTGTCGGTCAAACCACGCGGCGATAATACCGCTGATGCGAGCCCGGCTCGCCTCAACCACCTGCAATAATTAACTTCAAACTAGCGACTGCTGGCGCTCCCAGTGCCCGCGTGCAGGCAGTCTCTCCGGACTGCGCTTTTTGCGGTTGTGGTAAAGTAATTTCCATCTGCGAACTTCTGGCCTGTGGGGCTCGTGCCGCCTCGTCTCGATCCTCGGTTGAATTTTCAGGGAGGTGTTTATGCTGACACTTCGCGAATTAGTCAAAGACCGCAAAATTTATTCCATTGATGCCGCCAGCAGCGTCCTGGAGGCGGCGCGCCTCATGATGGAACACAATATCGGAGCCCTGCCCGTTCTTCGCAACGGCGAACTTGCCGGCATGTTTTCCGAGCGCGACATCATGAACCGGGTGGTGGCCGTGGGCCGCACGCCCGGCCACACCACGGTCGCCGAGGTGATGACCGCCAATCCCCGCGCCGTGAATGCGGACGAGACCGTGGAAGAGTGTCTCTTCATCATGAATGAATTCGGTTTCCGGCACCTGCCGATCGTCGAAGGCAAAGAACTGCGGGGCTTGGTCTCGCTGCGCGACGTCGTCACCCACCAGGCAGCCGAGATGCAGCGTCTAAACCGCCGGGCTGCTTCCTGAGATCTACCTTTGCTCGAGCCGCAACATTTGATCACTCTCGTTTTCGCAGCAAGAGTTCGCCCGCCTTGGGCGGCAGCTTGAAAGGGAACTCGAAGATTTTTCCGGCCAGCGGCACGCGCAAAATAAATTCTTCCTGCGGCTTCCATCCCCCGATCCATTTATTTGCCGTATTGAAAAATACCCATCCACTCGCTTCCCGATTTCCGGAGTCCAGTTGAGTTGTGGTCAGGCCGTTCTTGCCCAGAAATTCGATCAGCTCACTCGCGGATCGCTGGTATTCCTGCAACCGCGCATCGCGAGCCTGCTTTTGGTCGGGATGCTTCTCTACGATTCGTCTGGTTTCATCATCGACGGCGTCCGCGTCGGCCTGAATCTTCTCGGCGTAGTCGTCGGGGTCAAGCGCCGTCTGCACGACTTTGAAGTGCTTCATGAATTGCAGTGTGATTCCGTCGGGAGTCACGTCCAGTCCTCCGGCTCCGCGGTAGTGGATGGTTAGGAAGACTCCGAAGATAGGCTCAATGCGATGGTGAACGATCTGCACTTCACGCGCGTCGACCGCTAGCACGATGCCGATATCTCCGGCCCACAATCCGTAGCGGTACTTACCATCCTCGCCTGATGCGAATGTGCAGCCGGGCTGGGCCTCGCTCCAGCGTAGTGTGACCGGGGTGGATTTGTTCTTGCCGCCGCCCGCGGGCTCAGCTGAGGTGAGTGGGCAAACGGCGAGTGCCAGGAAATAAATCGCGGTCAACAGCCGGAGCCGTCTTGTAACCACCACTACCCCAGACCAACCCACCCAGACGCGCGGAGCCGGCTTCCGCATCTTGAAGGCCCCTCTCAGTTCACTGTAAGGGTGATGGTTGGCTGAGTGCTGCTGGTGGTGGTGATGTTGCTCGGCGAGACGCCGTTTTCGTCTGCGCCCGTCAAGGTAATCGTGTAAGGCTTGCTGGGTGTGATCAGGCCATTGTCGCTGCTAGAGGTGGTGTTGTAGGTCGTGTTGCAGGAGGGCAGAAAGAGCAAGCCGCTGCCAACCGCTATAAGCATGAGCAGCCCCAGCAGCTTCTTTCTCAGGTTTCCCTTCGCGCCCACTCCGATGAGTGCAAGCCCAGGTACGGCAAAGCAGAAACCAAGGAAAATCGGCGGAGTCCACAACCTGCCTGTGGTCTGAATTGCAGTTCCGTAGGTATTCACCGTGAGCACGGACGTAGGAGAGACGCCCGCCGTTACGGGTACAGTTTGAGGATTGAATGAGCAGAAAGGAGCAGCAGTAACGATAGGAGTAACCGAAAGGCAGGAGAGCGTGACGTTCCCGGCATAGCTGCCGGTCGGCGTTATCGTCACCGTGGCCTGCGCGCTGAATCCAGCAGTCACCGTTCCCGGGTTGATGGGCTTCGAGATCGTCAGCGTGTAGTCTTGCGGGACACTCACAATGTTGAGGTATAACAGCGGAGCGGCTTCAACTTCGGAACCGCTGGTACCACTGATGGTGACCGTATACGTCCCCGCTGAGGCCCCCACGGTCGTGACCGTGAGCGCCGGTGAAGCATCCGGAACCGCCGTCGATGGGCTCATGATGCACAACGGGAGATTACTCGCCGTCGGATTGGAAGGATCGCTCACCGTACAGGTTAAATCAACCGTACCGGTGAAGTTGGTAGTCGTCGACAGGGTAATGACTGCGGTCGCCGTTCCGCCAGGATCCACACCTGCCGGCGGAGTGAACGGGGAGACACTGAGGCTGAAGTTCTGTGCGGCAGCGAGCGGCGCATGTGCCGCAGCGAATACAAAGAGCAACAGAGCGAAGACAAAGGCGCGGACAACCGGTCTGGAATTCAACATGTTTGGATGGGAACTCACTACCTTCGATTCCTCCAACCGCGCAAACGCTGCCTGATGCGCGGCAAAGACTCCTGCCGCCCACAGGCAACGGCAAAGGCAATGTTGTCTGAGTCCTTTTGCCGAATGCGCCAGACAAGAATCTTAGACTAGAGTGGCCCCTTGTGCCAATCGCCGGCGGCGAAAAACCACGGCCGCCCGGTTGAGGCGGCCGCAAACGTCTAAATCACAGCTAAACCAAAGGCATAATCAGTTGACAGTTAGGGTTATCACGGCGGTATGCGTCGTGGCCGCCGGGTCAGTTCCTATGCCGGTGATTGTGACCGTGTAGTTGGCGGCGGGAGTTCCGGCTGATTGCGTAGTGACGGATACAGGGGGCGAACTCTGAGCGGAAGTGCCCGCCGAGTCCGTAGCCGCGACCGTGAAGTTATAAGTGCTCGAAGGGCTCAAGCCAGTCACGCTAAATGTGGGCGCGGTAGCTGTTCCAATCGAAGTACCGGCTTGCGTGCCCGTACCCTGATAGACGGTGTAACCGCTTATGCTACAGTTGGCGCCAGCCGTTGACGCCGTCCAGTTCAGAGTAGTACCCGTGGTGGTGGTCGAGGAAGCTGCCAGCCCGGTCGGAACGCTGGGCGCCGCCGCGCAGGTTCCACCGCCGCTGGAATGATTGCTGCTGCCACCGCAAGCTGGCATCAGGAACAGAGCGGTCATAACCATCCCCAGAATCAGGAAGCCGAATACTTTCTTCCGGCGGGAGCGGGTAGTGGTGAAGCCCATTCCTAACAAGGCAAGGCCGGTGATCGGCAGCCACATCGCCGGAGACGAAAACTTCCTGGGACGCGATCCCGAGCCCGAGGACCCGGTGGTCGTAATGGTCACGGTTGAGGTTTTGCCGCTGGCGGTCGGCGTTACCGGGTTCGTCCCGGTTACGGTGCAGAGCGGTGTCAGAGTGCCGGTGCCACCAGTCACAGCGCAACTGAGGTTCACCGGGAAGTTATACCCGGCGATTGACGTCAGGGTGACCGTAGAGGTGCCGCTTGCCCCTGGGGCCACCGCTGGCGGTGTTGTGGCAGTGATGCTGAAATTCGGAACCGATACCCCCAGGCTCACTGCGGCTGAGTGATTGGTCGAAGGTCCGGTGCCTTTCACCGCAATCTCATAGGTGCCCAAGGTCGTTGTGCTGGTGGTGGTAACAGTCATCGTCACACTCCCAGATCCACCGGTCACTGTGGATGAGGGCGAGAACGTGCATTGTGGCGGAGAGACCGAGCTTGGCGTATCGGAGCAAGAAAGGCTCACACTTCCGGTAAAACCGTTCAGCGCGGTGATGTTGACCGTGGAGGTTGCCGAGCCTCCTTGAGCCACCGTCGCCGGGGCCAACTCCGTGGCAGATATGCTGAAATCCGCAGCCGTTGTCGCGGAATATTCAGCAACAAAGCCATCTTCAATACCGCCCCCGGAGATTGATTCTGCCGGAGTGCCCGCTGTCGGAAAGTTTGTGGAACTAGTCGAGCCGCCGACCCAGATATTGTTGGAACCATCCAGAGCGATTGAGCCTTGTGCGGGCGATGGACTGGCGTTCTCGGCTTCTGTCCCTCCCAGATAGGTGGAGAATCCCAGGCTGGCGCCGCCCGCCAGAACCTCCGTGACGAATGCGTCCGAGCTCCCGCTGAGACTAGGCTGCGTGGGATTCAGGGTCGGGAAATGTACCGACGAAGTCATCCCGGTTACATAGGCATTCTTGGCGCCATCCACAGCGATGCCCCCGCCAAGGTCCGCGGTTTCGCCGCCCAGAAAAGTCGAGTAGGCTAGAGCGGCGCCGGCCGGATTCAGCTCGGTCACGAATGCATTCGATCCAGTGTGAGTTGCCGAAGCGCCATACGTTTTGCTGAATGCCCCCGCAGTCGTGGGATAGGGAACCGCCGGCGAAGTCGCCGTATCGTCGTTCGTGGTCGCTCCCGTAATGTAAGCGTCTCCCAGGCTGTCCACTGCGATGCCATAGGCATAGTCGTTCGAACTGCCGCCGATGTAGGTCGAGTACGCAAGGGCGGTCGCGCCAGGCGTGATTTTTGTGACAAACGCGTCATAATATGCGATTCCGCCGGAAATATTACACTGGCTGTCTGAGCCGCACGTTGTCTTGTAGGCGCCTTTCGTGGTTGGGAAATCGTTCGAATTGGTTTGGCCGGCGGCATATACATCACCCGAGGAGTCGACTGCAATCGCGTTCACCTGATCGCCGAAGCTTCCACCCAGATAGGTTGCAAACAAGAACGAAGTGCCAGTGGGATTGATCTCCACCACGAATCCGTCATTGGAAGGCGGATTCGGACCCTTGCCGAGGTTGAAATTGGTATTAAGCGTAGCGGCCGCAATGACGTGCGAAAAGAAGTCCGCGGAAAACGTATCGCCGCCCACCCATGCATTCCCTGAGCCGTCGACCGCAATGGCGTAACCGTCGTCGTCATTGTCCCCGCCAATATAGGTAGCCCAGGACAGGGTTTGTCCGTTGGCGCTAAGTTTGAAGGCGAAGGCATCGGTACAAACTCCGGTAGCCGAAGGAACGACAGCGCAACTGCCACTGGACCCGCTGACCGGTTGCGGCCCGGTCGCCGGAAAATTGACGGACTGGGTAATACCAGTGACATAAGCGGCTTGGGATGAGTCAACCGCGATCGCGCGACCACTATTGTTGCCGCTGCTTCCTCCGACAAACGTTGTGTAGGTCAGTGCGCCAGCCGAATCCAGTTTGGTCACGAAGGCGTCGAAGACGCCCGAGGTAACGGTGCCAGTCGGAGAACCAGGCCAGCCCGAGGTCGAGTCCGTCTGCCCGGTAACATAGATGTTGTTGGCATTGTCCACGGCGATGCCCAGAACCTCATCTTCACCGGCCCCGCCCAGATAAGTGCCGTAAGTAAGCGAAGGGTCAATCACTAGCTCCCTGCTCCGGTCGTAGCTGCCCAGTTCGAAACTGACTTGCTTGTCGGCTTTCCGGACAAATCGCGCCTCCACCGGCTGCCGATTGCTGCCCTGCTGCTGATAAGCCACCGGCTTGTGCAGCACCACGTCGCCCGCAGCCGATGACACGATCAGATCGCCGGACGTATCGGTGGTTAACTTTTGTGCGCCATTGAATGCAAGATCGATGGACGTCGGATCAGATTGCGGAGCCACGATGAAATCGAACTCCAGCTTCCTCTGCTCGCCGTAATAAGCAAGGTTGATTCCCGGATAAACATTCTTATAGACGACCCGGCCATATTGCGAGATGTCGCTGTGCCAGTTCTTGGGATCGTTTCCCAGATAGTAGTTGGTCGTGCCCGGCCGCTGTTGCTCGGTTACGGTTTGAGCATCGCTGTTGCCTCCCACGAATCGCATGTGCACCACGGTTTGCACACTCTTTTGCCCATCGTTGTCCGGGAAGGCTGGCCCGCGGTGATGCCTGGACACTTCCCCTGCGGAGAATTTGGGATGGCTCGGATGGAAGGCGAACACCGCGTCATTGTTCGTCAGAAATAGGTTGTAACCGTTGGCGCGAGCCAGGTATTTGACCTGGGGATCGGCCTGACCCTGGTTCCGCTCAAACGCCAGCGGGAGCGAAGCAAAGGCGGCCTGAAAACGCTCTCGCGCGGAAGGTGGGATGCTCTTCGGCTGGGACGCCAGATACGGCGACGAAGCACGAGACGTGGTGCGGCGATTAGCCACGTTCAAAACAACCAGCGCGATGCCAACCATGGCAATCACGCAAAGGGCACAGGCCTGTCTTTTCGAAGCAGATGGTTTCGACACGAGGATCCTCCTGGGCTGACACGGTGAAACCCCACTCAGCGCGAAAATACTCGCAGAGGACACACTTTACGCTGAGAAAACTTACCTGTCCCAGCCAAGGACCGGTGAGTTGAATTTTCTAGCTCGTGCGAAGTATGGTCTGGAACACTGGGGTTGTCAACGAACACCAAGATAGCAACCTGGATACCGCCCCACGCAAGTTACTAAGGTATACGGGCTGCGATTTGGCCAGTCCTTTATTGCTCACCCGGAAGAAGTTCGGGCGACGGGACGGTGCCGGTCTCCGCCTGCTTCTGGCGCTCCGCGCGGCGTTCGTTGTCGATGCGGACCGAGGCCTCCAGCTTCAGCCGAGCCTTCGCCGGATTTGATCAGCTGGGTAGCTGTCGTCCAATGGCATAGCCACAGGCAAATTGGCTATAACCACGCACACCCGCGCAACCGGATATGTAAGCTTGACACTGGTCTCACTCTCTGCTGTAGTGTCCGCCAACCTCCGCAATCAATCAAGCGGCAGGAGTATAGGGAAAATGCGCATGACGGATTTAACGGTCCGGCGTTCCAAATTGGGCACTACGAGGCAAAGCTTTCGATGGTCACCATTCGTGATGTAGCGAAGGAGAGCGGGTTCTCTTCTACCACGGTTTCCATTGTGCTCAACGACGCTCCGCTGGCGCGCTACATTCCCGCGGTCACCAAGAAGCGCATCGAGCGCGCGGCGGAAAAGCTCGGCTATCGCCCCAACGAGTTTGCCCGCTCGCTGCGCAGCAAACGCAGCCACACGGTTGGCGTTATGGTCCTCGACATGACCGACCCTTACTGCACCATGGTGCTGCGCGGCATCGAAAACACTCTCTACCAGGCCTCCTATCTGCCGATTCTCACCGACGTGCACAACGAGCGCAGCCGCTTCGAGCGCTATCTCGAGATGCTGCTCGATCGCCGCATCGAAGGCTTGATCGTCCTGGCCAACTGGCTCTTTCTCAATATCGATTTGCTTGGCGACCTGGAGAAGAGCCGCATCCCGACCGCGATCATCGGCTGCGAACTCAAGGGAGACGCGATGAGTTCGTTCACCGTCGACAACGAAGTCGGCGGATACCTTGCGCTCGAGCATTTGCACGCTCTCGGCCACCGCAAGATTGCTTTCATTCGCGGTCCCAAAACTCTCAGCGACAGTTCTCCGCGCTGGCGCGGCATCCGCAACTGCGCCAAGGCCAGCGGTCTGGAACTCGACTCCAAGCTGATCGTTGATTTACCGGAATCGCGCGACCCGCTTTCCAGTTTTGAAATGGGCCAAAAACTCACAGAAGATCTGTTGAAGCAGAAGCGCCAGTTCACCGCGCTGCTGGCCTTCGACGATATGACGGCCTTTGGCACGATCCGCGCCCTGAGCAAAGCCGGTATGCGCGTTCCCGAACATTGCTCTGTAATCGGCTTCGATGACGTTGCACCCTCAGCTCTGTTCACTCCGCCGCTTACCACCGTCAGGCAACCCATGGAGAGTATGGGTGCAGGCGCCGTCGGCGTGGTACTCGACGGCATCAAGAGCGTACACGAAAAAAAGGAAGTTACCGCCCATCATCGCAAACTTCCTCCGGAGTTGGTCGTTCGGGAGTCTACCCGCAGCCTGATCTAGACACAGGTGGCAAGCAGTCAAGAGAGCTGATCCTGCCCCAGTGGAGTCATCGCATGGTGCGATGCTCGTGTTTTTTTCTTGACATGAGATGCTCAAAAAACGCACTATTCATACGTTTTAATAACGCTGTGGCCGCCACGGTTGCTTAGCGGAATATCGACGGCTGAGGAGAGATGGCATGAACTCGCGGGATTTCGTTGCCGGAGGGGCGGGCTGGCGCTTCGGTGCGTGTTTGGTTCTCTGGTTCGCAGCAATCTCTGGGTTCGCACAGGCCGGACGAGGCACCATCAGCGGCACGGTCACCGACCCTAGCGGGGCCTTAGTCCCCGGAGCCCAGGTAGTCCTGCTAAACCACGCCACTGGAGTGACTCTGCATACCGCCGCCAGCGCAGCGGGATTGTACACCTTCATCTCGCTCAACCCCGGGGTCTATCAGGTCACGGCCAGCCAGGCGGGCTTTGCCAGTGTCGCGCTGGACAAGATCACGGTTGACGTCGATCAGATCACCAAGGTCGACCTCACCCTGCGCGTGGGTGCTATATCGGAGCGGGTCACCGTGACGGAAGGAACGGAACTGGTCGAGCCCAGCAACTCCACTGTCGGCTCGCTCATCACTTCCGAGACCATCGACCGGGTCCCCTTGCTGTATCGTAACGTTTTTGATCTCGTGCAGTTGAGTGCGGGTGTGACTCCACCCAACGGCTCGCCCAACTCAAGCGATTCGGTGCAGTCGATTCAGAACATCTCGGTCGGGCGCCCGGGAGTCGACGTCTCATCCGCCACGATCAACGGCGCCATCGTCGGATCTGTCTACTACATGCTCGACGGCAGCCCCATCGGCATTGCGGAAAACAATTCCGCGGCGATCATCCCGGCGATGAATATTCCCGAGGATGGCGTCGATGAAGTGCGGGTGGAGACTCAGAACACTCCGGCTTCCTACCAGAGCGGAGCGGCAGGCGTGATTAGCCTGGTGAGCAAGTCCGGCACCAATAAGTTTCATGGCGACGTCTTCGGCGTATTCCGGCCCAACGCCTTGTCCGCAAACGAATACTTCAACAAGCAAAGTGAACTCCAACAAGGCCTGAGCAACACGCCCCCCAACTTCCACCGCTATCAGGAGGGCGCCGCCATCGGCGGACCCATCAAGCGCGATAAGCTCTTCTTCTTCGCGGATTACGAGGACACGCAGCAGGTGCAGTTTGAGGGCATAGACCTCTTCAGCGTTCCCACCAGCGCCGAAAGGACCGGAGACTTCTCGGCCCTTCTCAACAATACCGCCAACGGTGCTCCCGCTCCCATCGCTATTTACGATCCAACCAAGCCCGACGCAAACGCCGCCAGCTGCACTCCGGGGGTGAATTGCGTGCGGCAGCCGTTTCCCGGGAACATAATCCCGAATCCGAATCCGATCGGGCTACTGTTTCTGTCGAATATGCCAAAGTGCAACATCCCCAGCCCTACCACGTGTGATTCGGCGACGAGCGACGTTCAGAACAATTTCGGTCTGCCGGGCCTGGACCCGTATCATGCGCACAGGTTCGACATCCGGTTGGATTGGGCCAAGAGCGAGAGGCAGCGTATCTTTACCCGATTTTCCTACGACCGTATAATCTTCTCTACTGCCAACGTCTTCCCCAGCCCCGGGTGGGACCCGAACTTTGCCCAGAACACTACCAACGGGCGCAACATCCTGATCGCCGATGACCTGACGCTTAATTCCTCTACCGTCCTGAATTTACGTTATTCTTTTACCCGCCATCACGAGAATCAGGGAAATCCAGCGTACAGTAACACTGACATTACGCAGCTCGGTTTTCCCGCCTCGCTGGCTGCGCAGCAGGTCTTCAAACAGCTCCCCTTCATGCTCTTTAACGATCTGGGCCAGGGAGTCGGTGGCACCGCCGACTTCAACAACTTTGTTTACGCCAGCGAGAACAGCGACGCCAACGCCGCCATCACCAAGGTTCGGGGCAAACACCAGATATCGGCCGGCTTCGAGTGGATGAAGCGGTACCTCAACGTCGGCCAGCCGCCTGCACCCGCAGGTTCGTACGCGTTCGACGTGAGCGCGACCGACCAGTCCGTGGCCAGCGTTGTGGGCGGCAGCGATTTCGCCTCCCTCCTCGTCGGCATGGGCACGGTGCCAGGCACCGAAGAAAGTGTCTCCGGCTACCCCAATTTCACCAAGGACGTCTTCGCAGCCGAGTCCAACCCCTACTATGCGGCCTTCATCGAGGATACGTACCATCCCTCGAAGACTCTGACCATAACTGCTGGCCTGCGTTGGGACATCTTCGGCGGCCGCAACGAACGCTTTAACCGGCAGGAATACTTCGATCCCAACGTAAGCAATACGTTTGACGGTGTCTCCTACACCGGTGCGGAAATCTACACCAGCGGCAGCAATCGCTCCCCCTTTACAACAAATCTGCACAACTTCGGACCTCGCTTGGGTTTTGCCTGGCAGCCAGTCACTCATCTCGTCCTGCGCGGCGGCGCCGGCTTCTACTACGGACCCAGCACGCACAATGTCGGTAGCGCCCTCTTGAACACCGACGGGTTCTCTTCTCAAACAGAGTGGAACGCCACCTGCTTCGGCCCGGGCGGCAATACGGTCTTCAACACCGGTAACGGCCCCTGCGTGCCCGGGCAGACGGACAATTTCGCCGGACCTTATTCGTTGA
>Ga0209333_1000739_pt1 | contig 17119 bp, 12 predicted proteins | sample BlaSpr_A8_OM2_O3_FD_187982 | JGI IMG/M metagenome (GOLD analysis project Ga0209333, IMG submission 187982) | Forest soil microbial communities from Thunder Bay, Ontario, Canada - Black Spruce, Ontario site 2_A8_OM2_O3 (SPAdes) (version 2) | ecosystem: Environmental > Terrestrial > Soil > Boreal... | reverse complement strand
TGGCAGCGAGCCACCCGTGGACTGCTTCAACCGCTGCCGGACCGGTTGTGACCACCATCGTGATCGGCGTTCTGGCTGCTGCTCTGCTAGGACAGTTTTGACCGGTTTGGTCGATCAAGAAGGCCGTTCCGTTGGCTTCCCATAATCGGAGATTATGTCGACTTGGGCGTGTGGGCGGCCACCCGCCCGCACGCGCAATGGCCACGCGGTAAGCACTCCGCCGGATTTGACGGAGGGCGCGTCTGCTCACTCTGGAATCTGACACGCGAGCCCCGAGCGGGCTGGTCCTCTAGAGGACCAGCACAGGCGTGGACGCCCGCCCCACAATGTATGGCTACTCCTGGCGCAGCACGGCATTCGGATCCATCCGCGATGCACGCCGCGCCGGCGCGTACGCACCCAGCGCCGCCGCCCCCACCAGCCCGGCTGTCACCAGCGCCACAAAAGGCAAATTGAACCCCGGCACGCCCAGCGCCGCAGTGACCGCTTTGCTCGCCAACAGGCAAAGCAGCAGACCGATCGACACTCCGGCGGCCGCCAGCACCATGCCCTGCTTCATGACCATCCCCAGCACTCCGGAGCGGCCTGCGCCGATCGCCATACGGATGCCGATCTCGCGCGACCGCAGGCTCACCGAATAGGACATCAGTCCATACAGTCCCACCATCGCCAGGACCAGCCCGAGCAGCCCCATCGCGCCGATGGCTTCGGTCAGGATGCCGAGGGTATTGTTGGCGCGCTGATCGAAGAACTCCTCCATGGTGCGGACGCCATACATCGGCTGGCCGGCATCCAGCGATCGGACTACGTCGCGCAGCGGCGCCGCCGCGGCGCTGGAAGGGCCGGCGGTTTCGATCAGGATGGTCATGGCTTGCTGCGGGTTTTGGGTAAGCGGCCGATAGAGGTATTCAATGGGCGGCTCGACCAGGAAGAAATATTTGCTCTGCCGGGCCACACCGACGATCTCCAGCGTCGTTTCCTGGTCGCCCTTCAGCCGCAGCCTTTTTCCGATAGCGCTCCGGTTGGGATAATACTTGCGCGCGAACAACTCATTCACGATGGCCACCGGACGGGAGTCCGCCCGGTCCGTCTCCTGGAAGCTTCGGCCTTCGACGATGGGCACGTTCAGCGTGTCGAAGTAACCATCGCCGACCGTGTTCGACATCACACTGATGGCATCGGTGCCGGGCGGCAACTTAACCCCTTCGGGAACCAGCCGGCTGGTACCGGTTCCTTGCGGCAGCATCGGCACACCTTCCGTGAGCGCCGCGGATTTGACCACTGGGAGATTTCGCACTCTATCGAGCAGCGCCTTGTAGAATTCCTTGGCCCGCTCCGGCGTGTACCTGGCCAGCGTCGGATCGAAGCTGGCCATCAGCAGATGGTCGGTGCGGAAACCGGCGGGCCGGGACAACACGATCAACGCACCACGGTAAGCCTGAGTCGCGAAGACCAGAAGCAGAAGCGCCCCGGCGACCTGCGCTATCACCAACGTGTTTCTTCCCAGGAGCCGGCGGCGCTTACCGTCATCCGCCTTGCCGGACTTCAACGCCGGAACCAGGTCGGGATGGGTGCTCTGCATCGCCGGCGCCAGCCCGAATACCAGGGCACTCGCGATGGAAGCAAGCAGCGTGAAGAGGAGCACGCGCGGGTCCAGCCGGACGTCTATCAACACGGGGACATCCGATGGGATTTTGATCTGTCCAAACAGATCCACGCCCGCCTTGGCCACCAGCAGCCCCATCGCTCCACCGAGCACAGCGATCGCCAGGCTCTCCGTCAATAGTTGCCGGACCAGCCGGCCCCGGCCCGCTCCGATCGCCAGACGGACGGCGATCTCGCGCGAGCGCGACCGTGCGCGGCTCAGTAGAATATTCATCACATTCGCACAGGCGATCAGCAAAACCACGCCGGCCAAGGTCAACAGGAAAAACACGAGCGTGGCGTCCAGCGGATCTCGCTTGAGCCTGGCTTGTACGTCCGTGTCGACCACCATGGAACAGGTTGCATTGGTTGCCGGGTAGGCTTGGGCGAGTTGCTGCGAGACGACTCTGGCCTCGGCCGCAGCTTGGGCCACGCCGACGCCCTGCTTCAGCCGCCCGTATACGGTCATGGCGCGGTTGTCGCGCTTTTCGAGCATGGTTGGCCAGTTCGCCAGGCGAGGACCCATCGCGAGGGGGACAAAGAGCGCGGAGCGAATTATTCCGGTCGACCCGGTGAACGGCTCCGGGGCCACTCCGATCACGGTAAACGGGATGTTGTTCAGGAAGATGGTTCTGCCGGCGACGCGGCGATCCGAAGCGAAATCGGTGCGCCACAACTCATGGCCCAGGACCACCACGGCATCGCGGCCCGGCGCCTGGTCTTCGTCCGGCCGGAAAGCCCTCCCCAACTCCAACGGGACGTCCAGCACGCTAAAGAATTCGCCGCTCACCAACTCGCCGAACGTCATCCGCGGCAGCGCGCCTTTTTCGGTGGCGAATCCGAACTGCGAATATCGGGAAGCCGCCAGCCCCGTGTAGGATTTGTTCCGGTCGCGCAAGTCCTTGAAATCCGGATAGGACAGCCCGGAGTATTGAAAGAGCCCGCCGATGGCCTCGCCCCGCAATTGCGACTGCACCACGACGATCTCGGAAGCGTGCGGTACGGGCAGCGGCCGCAGCAGCAACGCGTCCGCCAGGCTGAACATGGCCGAATTGGCGCCAATTCCCAAAGCCAGCGAAATGATGGCTACCAGAGCGAACCCAGGGCTCTTCCGCAGGGTGCGCAAGGCGTAACGAAGGTCGTGGAGCATGTGTTGTCATTAGCACGCTTGCTGCCGGATCCGCGAACGTGTATCTGCTGGCAAATTCGGATAGTGGAGGGGGCGCCGGGCGGGTTGCCGTCCGTTTTTGGGATGCAAAGCTCCGCTGGCGGACGCCCGTTCAACGAACCGCGACGTCTCGATATCGGTCGAGATCGGCCGTGCACGAGGAGCAGGGGGATGTAAGGGCACTGTTGCATCCCATCGCAACAGGCCGATGTCCTTGGCGGACGACTGTCTGGTGCGCCTCACGGGAATCCTCCCGGCCGGAGGTCTCAGCCGGCTGCGCGATAAGCTAGTCTCGAGATCACTGGGGAGGGAAAAGCCGGTTACGACTTATTACGGAGCAAAAGAGCTCGTCATCGCATCCGCAAAGCGCTCCTCGGACAACACCCGATGCCAATCAGGCACAGCGTATCGCTATAATCACGCACAATATCGATCCAGCCGCGTGCTTCCTCCACGATATCCGTTTTGGACCGGCACATGCAAGCCCTGCTCATTCGCCTCGCTCACCGGCGGCGAACAAAGCTGGTTTCCGGTCCCCGAAAAGTGGGAAAGGTTTTGGAAATGTGATCGTGCCAAGCGAGGCTCTCCTCGTCCAGCAAGGCCCACAGTAAGCCTAGGCCGCCGGCGCAATAGGCCAGGCAAGCGCCCAGGTAGCGCAGCCAGCGCGACGCGCCGTCCGGCGGGTAGCCGTCGAAGTCGATAAGGGTCAAGCTGAAAGCGCGCATGCCGGGGGTCTGGCCGCCCGCGCACACCCACAAGAAGCCATAGAACATGGCGATCAATATGGCCGCGGCGCCCATGATCAGGATCACAGGTTTGGTGCCGGGCAACGAGCCGCCCAGAAGATGGAAGACCGTGAGAAAGATTCCGCAAGCGATCAGGATCATGCTGCCATCGAAGGCGGCGGCGCAGGCCCTGTGCATGGGAGCGGCTACGGGAGCGTCGCAATCGATGACCGCCTCAACAGTGGTACCCAGCTTGCGCGGCGACGGCGGGGCAGGCATCAGGAATTCGAGCGAAGGCTGCGCGTCGTTGGGCGCGCCAGGCCGCCGGGTCACGCGCGTCGACGTGCGCGTCACCGTCTTGGGCTTCGCGGGCGGCGGGTCCATGACCCCATCGAACGGGATCACGTTGCCGGCCGGCCGGTCCTGGAAAAGCATGGCTTGGCGCGGAGCGGAGAAAGGCGGCGCGGGCCGCGAAACCGATGGCGCACGCAACGGCTCGCTGTGCGCGGGCTGCGGCGCCGCGGCCAGAGCGCCCGTGGTAGCGGTGGCATACACATCGTTCAGCGGACGGCCGCAACGGCGGCAACGCCGGTCGTCGTCTAAATTCAGGTAACGGCAATAACTGCAAGTCATGGTGAATGCGTCTATGCTGCAAAGCAAGGTCTCCATATGGTACGTTTGCCGATTGAGCCCTCAGCCGTGCACATGCCCTCATAGTGTTCGTAACACACTCGGCGCTATTTGTCACGCATTTTCTTCGAGTATTACGTGCAGTTCCATCCTTACGGCGCTGGCATCGTTGGTTTTGACCTGCGCAACAGCATTCGGGCAGCTTCCGCCGGGTTCGGTGCTGGTTCCGCCGCCCACGGGCACACCCGTGGCGCAACCCAATAAACGCATCTATAAGGCGCGTCCTAACGCGCCGGCGATCGGCGAATGGGTCACCTATGCCGCGACCCAAACCACCGACGGTAAGATGCGGCACTTGCGCGGACACGCGGAGATGGAGAACGTCAACATGCTCTTCCGCGCCGACGAGATCGACTTCAACGAAGATACCGGCGATGTGCAAGCGCGCGGGAACCTTTACTTCGAGCAGTTCGAGCGCAACGAGAAAATCTGGGCCGACCATGTGGACTATAACACCAAGACCGAGGCGGGTAAGTTCTACGACGTGCGCGGCACTACCTCCCCGCGCATCGACACCCGGCCCGGCATGCTCACCAGCCTCAATCCTTACTACTTCCAGGGCAAGTGGGCGGAGCGGGTCGACGGCCACTATATTCTGTACGACGGATTCCTGACCAATTGCCGCATCCCAAATCCTTGGTGGCGGCTCAAAGGGCCGCGCTTCAACGTTGTGCCGCAAGAATCGGCCCGCGCATACCGGGCTGTTTTCCTGTTACGCAAGTTTCCACTCTTCTACACGCCCTTCTTCTATAAGTCGCTCGAAAAAGTGCCGCGGCGCACCGGTTTGTTGATGCCGAACATCGGCCATAGTTCCACGCGCGGCTTCATGCTGGGCGTAGGCGCCTTCTGGGCAATCAACCGCAGTTACGACGCCACTTACCACGTCCAGGACTACACGGCGCGCGGGTACGCGCATCACCTCGAGCTGCGCGGCAAGCCCACTGACAAGGCGGACTTCGACGCGATCCTTTTCGGAGTGCAGGATCGCGGCTTGCAGCAACCCAACGGTGCGCCTCCCATCAAGCAGGGCGGCTATACTTTTTCAGTGGCGGGGAAGGCCGACTTAGGCGACGGATGGACTGCCAGGGGCTTTATCAACTACCTCAGTTCGTACACATTCCGGCAGGCCTTTTCCGATTCATTCAACGAAGCCGTTTTTAGCGAAGTGAGCTCAGTGGCGTTTTTGAACAAGGACTGGTCCACTTACACCTTTGACACGGTGGTCGAGCGTAAACAGGATTTTACCACCCTGGAGATAACCGAAACCAATCCCACTACCGGAAAACAGAATCAGGATCTCAATTCCGTGGTAATCAAGAAGCTGCCGGAACTCGATCTCTCCAGCCGCGACCATCAGGTGGAGAATCTGCCGCTGTGGTATTCGTTCGATTCCAGCGCCGGTCTGCTATCGCGCAGCGAGCCGGATTTCTATTGCCCGGGTGTCGAGCCGGGGCAACAAGGGACCGTCACCTTCTGCCCCACCCCCGGCATCGGATCGCCGACTTTGCTGGGCCGCTATGACACCAACCTGCTGGATAGCCGCATGGACTTTGCGCCCCAGATTACTTCGGTTTTGCACTTGGGCGACTTTCACCTGGTCCCCAGTTTTACGGTAAACGAGACCTTCTATGGTGAAACGCAGGGGCCGTATGAGGATGGCTTTCTGCGCGTGCTTCCCCAGGACTACATACGCAGCGCCCGCGAGTTCAAGATGGATCTGGTGGCGCCTTCCTTCGCGCGCGTCTTCAATCGCAAGAGCTGGCTGGGAGACAAGTTGAAGCATGTCATCGAGCCACGCGCCACTTACGAGTATGTAGGCGGCATCGGGCAGGAGTTCAACAAGATCGTCCGTTTCGACGAGACCGATCTGCTTTCGAACACCAACCAGGTTACGTTTTCGCTAGCTAACCGGCTGTACGCCAAGCGCGGCGACGACGTGGTGGAGATCTTCAGTTGGCAATTGTCGGAGGCGCGCTATTTCGATCCGACTTTCGGCGGCGTGATCCTTCCGGGGTCCGAGCAACGCAACGTACTGTTGAGCCAACTCGAGCTGACACCCTTCGCCTTTCTGGATGGCCCGCGCACTTACTCGCCGATCGTTTCGTCCCTGCGGGCCCAGCCGAAGTGGAACATTGCTTTCGAATGGCGAACGGATTACGATCCAGTGCGGCACAGCATCGTGGCCAGCGCCGCCAGCGCCGATTGGCGCAAGGGATTGTATTTCATTTCGGTGGGGCAGACTGAAGTTCACAGCGATACCACGCTGCTGCCCAACGAAAACCAGATGCGCGCCAGCTTTGGAATCGGCAACTCGACGCGGCGCGGTTGGAACGGGGCGGTCGTCGCAGTTTACGACGATAAGGCGGGCGTCCTGGCATATGCGATCGTGCAGGCCACTTACAACACGGATTGCTGCGGGCTGAGCATGCAGTATGTGCGGTTTAATATCGGGGCGCGCGATGAGACACAGTACCGCTTTGCCTTCGCCGTTGCGAATCTGGGATCGTTTGGGACATTGAAGCGCCAGGAACGTCTTTTCTAGGCATTGCATTTCCAATCTTTCCCTAAACCGGGCTGGTACGAACGGGAGACGGCATCCGGCTGATACAATTCGTGTTCGTCAGCCAATGGCGTACCAGGGCGGATTCCGCCAGTTTTCCCGACCAGGCGCTATTTTCACTGTGACGCGAGGACTCATTGCGCTCATCCGCCAACATTTCAATCAAGACAATCATGATTCTTGCCTCGCGCTCAAAACCAATATCGAGGGTCGCCGCATTCAGCGCTCTGGCCGTCCTGGCTTCCCAAACGGCTACGGGGCAACAAACTCCCAGCCCATCTGCGGAGGCGCCCACCTTCCCTGCGAATGGCTGCGCGCCGATGAATTGGACAGCGGAACAGGACCATCGCCACATGATGGATCAACTTGGCATCAAGGCGCTGCGCACAGGGCCGAGCGGGAATGAGAAGGCCCCCGATCACGCAAACTACGATGAGTCGAAAGCGAATCCGTTTCCGGATCTGCCCGATGCGCTAACCCTGAACAGCGGGCAAAGGGTCGCGTCGGCAGCCCAGTGGTGGCGCCGGCGCCGTCCGGAGATCGTCGAAGACTTTGAGCGCGAAGTGCTCGGCCGGGTCTCGCCCAGTGCGCCCAAAGTGACCTGGTCGGTGACGAGTACGACTGTCTCGAAGACAGGGATATTTCCCGTCGTCAAAAAGCAACTCGCCGGACACGCGGACAACTCGCCGTGCCCGTCGATCAACGTCGATATCGAGATGACCCTGGTGACGCCGGCCAACGCGCAGGGTCCCGTGCCCGTGATGATGATGTTCGGCAGCGCGGCCTTTCTCAAACGGATGGCGGACATGATGGCCAGCCGTCCCGAATTGAAGGCGACGATGGGGAGCGATCCGGCTTCGACGGAACAACTGATCGCGGCAGGTTGGGGTTACGCGCTCATCGACCCCAGTAGCATTCAACCGGATAATGGCGCAGGTCTTACCAGGGGAATCGTCGGTCTGGCAAACAAGGGCCAGCCCCGCAAACCGGAAGACTGGGGTACGCTGCGGGCGTGGGCCTGGGGCGCTTCCCGCGGTCTCGACTATCTGGAGACCGACAAAACCGTCGATGCGAAGCGCGCCGGCATCGAAGGCGTCTCTCGTTTTGGGAAGGCAGCGCTGGTCGCGATGGCGTTCGACACCCGCTTCGCGGTCGTGCTGGTGGGTTCCTCCGGAGAGGGCGGCGCCAAACCGCACAGACGCAATTTCGGCGAGGCCGTGGAGAATCTCACGGGGTCCGGCGAGTACCACTGGATGGCCGGCAACTTCCTGAAGTATGGTGCGTCCGATGCTTCCTTCGGAAGCAGGAACGCCGGCGGCTTGCCGGTCGACTCGAACGAATTGATTGCGCTTTGCGCGCCGCGGCCGACATTCATCAGCTACGGAATCCCCGAAAAGGGGGACGCCAAGTGGCTGGACCAGCAGGGCAGTTTCATGGCGACCGTGGCTGCCGGTCCTGTCTTCCGGCTATTGGGCGCCAAGGATCTTGGACTGACGGAAGACTATCACACCGCGAAGATGCCGCCCGTCGATACGGGGCTTCTCGACGGCCAACTGGCGTGGCGCCAGCATGACGGAGGCCACACCGATGCGCCGAACTGGAAGTACTTCATTCCCTGGGCGGACAAGTTCCTCCACTATCACGCGGCGCCCTGGGAATTTCCTGCCGACGTGCCCGTCTTCCGAACCGATCCAAACTCACTGGCCGCGCATTCCCAATTGCTCGCGAAGGCGAAGCAGGGCGCGATCGAAGTCTATTTCGAAGGCGACTCGATCGCGCGCCGGTGGGGCGCCATCGATTACCCCGGCCTGCTCGCCAATTGGAAACGGAATTTCTTCGGCTGGAACGCGGCTGATTTCGGATGGGGCGCCGATCGGACGCAGAACATCCTCTGGCGTTTGGAGAACGGCGAGTTGGATGCTATTAACCCCAAAGTCGCCGTTTTGCTCGCCGGCACAAACAACGTCGGCCAGGCATGGTCCCCGGGGGACGCCGGCGCGAGAGCGAACGATGTCACGCGCGGTATTCAGGCGATTGTGCGCGCGATCCAAACGAAGGCGCCCGCGGCTACGATCGTCCTAATGGGCATCTTCCCGAGAAATGACAATATGGCTTTGATGCCCGTCATCGACAGGATCAACGGCAATCTGTCCAGGTTCGCCGATGGCCGGAAGGTTCGGTATCTGAATATCAACGACAAACTCGCCGACGGCGATGGAAGACTGTTCGACGGGATGATGGACGCAAAAGACCGGCTCCATCCGACCGTGAAGGCGTATCAGGTCTGGGCGGATGCGCTGAAACCCGTCCTCACGGAGTTGCTGGGGCCTCCCGCTGCGGTGGATCAAGCCCCGCCGCCCACGGGCAATCCCGGCGCAGAGCGCTGACAAATGGTGGATCGTGTCTGGAATCCGTTATTTAGCCACGCGGCGATCATGTGTTCCGAGGCGGCCGCCCCGGCGCTGCCACCGCCTCGTTTATCGCCGGCCCGTTCGCCCACATCGATGGCGATAAGATTACTTATACGCTGCCATGACACCTGCCACCACCAACGGTAATATCGGCCTGATGATCCATGCCGACGCGGGATTGGGTGTTCTACACGAATTGACGGGGGTAATCGCGCGCCACCGGGGCGATATCATGTCGGTCGAAATTATCGAGCAGGGGTCCGCCGAAGCGCGCATCTACTTCGAGATCGCCCTGCCGGCCAGCGCCGCGAAGCTGGCGGAGGATCTACGGGCGCTCACCATTGTGCGCAAGGTCGAAGTGGTCGAGACGCTGCAGAAGATCTACGGCAAGCGGATCATCATCATGGGCGGCGGCGCGCAGGTCGGGCAGGTGGCCATCGGCGCGGTGTCGGAGGCCGACCGGCACAATATTCGCGGTGAGCACATCTCGGTGGATACCATTCCGCTGGTGGGAGAAGAGGCGCTGGCCGACGCGGTGCGCGCGGTGGCCCGCCTGCCAAGGGCCAAGGCGCTGGTGCTGGCGGGATCGTTGATGGGCGGGGAGATCGAGCAGGCCGTGCGGGAAGTGCGTCAGGAGGGGCTGTTGGTGATCAGTCTGAATATGGCGGGGAGCGTCCCGGATGCGGCCGACCTGGTGGTCGGCGATCCGGTGCAGGCGGGGGTGATGGCGGTGATGGCGGTCGCCGATACGGCAAAATTCACCGTGGAGCGCCTCAAGCGCCGCGTTTTTTAGGCGACGTGGCACACGCTCTCAGCGCGCCGTCTTCGCACCCCTGCGAACATTCCTAAAACCGCGAAACGATCAAAAACGCCCCGCCCACAGCAATGGCATCCTCAAGCAGCGCAATCGGAAGATCCTTCCCGCCGGTGGCCCTAACCAGCCGCGACCGAAACTCGTAGCCGCCCAACGTTCCGGCTACCGCGCCAATAGCGCCCGCCACCAGTCCGACGATTAGTGACTCGCTAGCCGCGCACACCGCCGCGCCGGAGACTGCTCCGGTGACGATCCGGGCAATGAACCCGGGCGGCGCTTTCCGGCTGGGAGTCTTGGGCAGCTTGTCGTTGATCAACTCCCCGATCGCAAGCACGCTCAGGATATAGGGCGTGGCCGCAAAGCCCAGAAACGCCAGCCACGTACCATCCAAACGCAGCCATCCCCAGCGGGCCGCCCAACTGACCGCGGCCAGCGGCGTCAGCGCACGCAGCCCGGCAACCACGCCAATCAGAAATGCCAAAACGTATATCGACATGTCGCTCCTTTGGTCCTACTATTGTAACGGCTGGAGTTCGCCCAACATGGTCGGGATGAGCTCGGAAACAGTAGGGTGAATGTGTACCGCCCGTTGAATGGTTGTATAGGGCGCCTTCGCGTACATGACGTCCAGAATCGAGTGAATGGCCTCATCTCCGCCGGTACCCAAAATCGCTGCGCCCAGTATTTCCTTCGACTGCGCGTCCACTACGATTTTCATGAAGCCCTGCGATTCGCCTTTCTCCACCGCGCGTCCGACTTTGGTCATCGGACGCTTCCCAATAAGCGCGCTGCGCCCGGTCTTGCGGACCTCCGCCTCGGTCAGCCCGGCGCGCCCCAGCGGCGGATCGATGTACAACGCGTAGGCGGTGATGCGGTCGCTCACCCGCCGCGGGTCGTTATCAAGCAGATTCGCCGCTACGATTTCGAAATCGTTATAGGCGGTGTGTGTAAATGCGCCTTTGCCGTTGCAGTCGCCCATCGCCCAGATGCCCGGCGCGCTGGTGCGCAACTGATCGTCGACCGCGATGTATCCGTGCGCGTCCACCGCGACGCCCGCCGCTTCCAGTCCGAGATCGCCGGTATTCGGGCGACGGCCAACAGCCAGCAGCACATGCGAGCCGTCGATCTCCGGCGCGCCGGCCGTGCATTCCGCGTGCGCCACAATCTCTTCGCCGCGCTTGGAGAAGCCGATGCATTTCGAGTTGAGGTGCACGTCGATTTGTTCGCGCGCCAGGATCTCCTGGATCGCCGCGGATACGTCTTCGTCTTCCCGCTGGACCAGGCGCGGTCCCATTTCCAGGATCGTAACCCGGCTCCCGAATCGCCGGAACATCTGGCCGAACTCCAGGCCGATATAGCTGCCGCCCACCACGATCAGGTGCCTGGGGAGGAAGTCGACGCTCATCATGGAACTATTGGTGAGAAATGCGACCCGATCCAGTCCGGGCATTTCCGGCACGACCGCGCGCCCGCCCACGTTGATGAAGATCCGCTTGCCAGTGAGCCGGTGCGGTCCGACGCTTACGTCCTGGGGCGACTCGAAGCGGGCATGGCCTTCATAGACGGTGCAGTTGTCCATGTTCTTCAGCCACGCCTCAACCGTGGTTCTCGACTTGCCCGATATGGCGTCCTTCCTGGCCTTCACCCGCCGCATATCGACGCTCGTTTCGCCGCTGTCCACTCCGAACTCCGCCGCGCGCCGGACCATGTGGGCGGCGTAGGCGCTGGCCACCATGGCCTTGGTAGGGATGCAGCCCGTGTTTACGCAGGTGCCGCCGAACAATTTGCGCTCGACGATGGCGACCTTCATCCCCGCCTTGGCCAGCCGCGCTGCGAGCGATGGGCCAGCCTGTCCGGTTCCGATCACGATAGCGTCGTAAGCAGCCGTCATTCGATCCCCCTCATAATTGTGGCAGAGTGAAACCTTGAAGCAAAGCGCCAAGCCTGCATCCGCGGAATCGCCCGCCAAACAGGTGGCGGAGTTCATCGCCAAGTTCGACGGGCGCGTGGCGAAGCTGATAATTTCGTCGCGGGCCGCGCTGCGCAAACGATTTCCCACCGCGAACGAACCGATCTACGATAATTACAAAATTACAACCTTTTCGTCATCGGACTTTGCACGACCGAACGCAGTTCGGACTGCCTGGTCTCACTGGCGGCAAACGCGAATGGCGTCAACCTCAACTTCTATTACGGCGCTGCATTGCCGGATTCGAACAGGATACGGGCAGCGCCGAATTATTGTCAGGTCCGTGGTGGCGGACAACAGCCCCTGCGGTAACGTCGGCAAGGCAACGGACGTTATGCGCCGCGTACAATTTTAGTACGCCCAGCGCCAGAGGCTTGCGCCCGCCGTGTAACCTGCCCCCACGGCGGCGAACATAACCAGGTCGCCTTTCTTGAGCCGGCCCTGGGTGATGGCGTCCCGCGTGGCCAATGGCAGCGTCGCCGAGGTCGTATTGCCATAGCGGTCGATATTGATGACCACCTGCTCGGGCTTCAGGCCCATGCGCTCGGAAGCGCCTGTGATGATGCGGCGATTGGCTTGGTGGGGAATCAGTACGCTTACGTCGGACGGTTTCAAGCCGTTGCGCTCCAACAGTTCCGCGCAGAGCTCGTACATCTTCTTCACCGCGTACTTGAAAACCTGCTGGCCCTGCTGGTGCACGAAATGCAGACGCTTCTCGACGGTTTCGGCGGTAGCAGGGAGCCGGCTCCCGCCCGCCGGCATCTTAAGAAAGTCGCCGCCCGATCCATCGATCTCGCCGATGAAATCGATGAAGCCCGCGCCATCGTCCGATTCGGCCGCCGGCTCCAGCAGCATGGCCCCCGCGCCGTCGCCGAACAGGATGCAGGTGGACCGGTCCGTGTAGTCGATGATCCGGCTCATGGTGTCGGCCCCGATGACCAGGACTTTGCGGTGCGTGCCGGCCGAGATCAACGCGGCCCCGGTCGTCAGGCCGTACAGAAAGCTGGAACAGGCGGCTACCAGGTCGAAGCCCCAGGCCCTGTGAGCGCCCAGGCGATCCTGGATCAGGCACGCGGTGGAGGGAAACAGCATGTCGGGCGTCACCGTGCAAACCAGAATGGCGTCCAGTTCGGCCGCCGCGATGCCGCGCGCGGACAGCGCTGCCAGCGCGGCCTCGGTTCCCATGTCGGACGTGGCCATCTCAGGAGGGGCGATGTGCCGCTCGCAGATGCCCGTGCGTTCCACGATCCACTCGCTGTTCGTGTCGACCATCCGCTCCAGGTCTTTATTGGTGAGCACGCCCGGCGGCACAAAGCAGCCCAGCGCGCTGATTTTCACTTTCGGCAAGTTTCCTCCAAGGCCCAACCGGCCCTGATGTGCTAAATTGTTGAGAAATGCAAGATCACGGCTCGGCCCTGGCCGTATCCGGAATTCAAAGCGCCTTGCTTTTCGAAAGCGCCGAAGAAATCTACGCCCGTGTCTTCCGGGAATTCAAACCCCGCACTCCACTACCGGTAATCGCCGTGGAGTTCTGCCGTTTCGCCAACGCCGACAGTTTCATCCGTCTGGAATCCGGCGCCATCCACGTGCGCATCTCGGATCTGCTGGAAGGCGCTCCAGCCCCAGTCGTGGAAGCCCTAGCCTATATACTGTTGGGCAAGTTGTTTCGCCGCCCGGCCGCGCGGATTTACGCCCACCGTTACCGGCTCTATCTGAACCGGCGGGACGTGCGGCGCCAAATGCATCTGGTGCGCCAGATCCGCGGCCGCAAGTTTCTCTCCGGCCCACAAGGTAGTCATTATAACTTGGAGTCGGTATTCGAGGCGCTGAATGCGGAGCATTTTCAGGGATTGCTGGCCCGGCCGCAGTTGGGGTGGAGCCGCGGGGCCTCGCGCAACCGGTTGGGCCATTTCGATCCGTCGCACAATGCGATCGTCATCAGCCGGGTCTTCGATGGTCCGGCGGTGCCGGGAGTTGCTTTGGAGTACGTAATGTTTCACGAGATGCTGCATCTGCGGTATCCGGTGGAGCACAACGGGGCCAGACGGCGGGTGCACACGCGGGAATTCCACCAAGCGGAAAAGCAATTCGCGAAATTGAAGGAAGCCAAAGAGATTTTGAAAAAGCTGTGAAAAGACAAGCATACACGGCGGGCCGGAAAACCCGCCGCAGGCGTCCACGCCTGCCCCACGATTAAGCGATGGCCGCGCCTTCGGCGGGGATCATCTGCCGCAGTTCCAGGCGCATAGACTCCATAGCGCCTACCAGACCGCGAACATCGACCGTTCCGAGACCGCAGGTGTGCAGAACCAAGCGCCACTGTACGCACAGCATGCCGACGGCAAATAGCGCCTGCTGCTTATAGAGGATGCCCGCCAGATCCGGACGATCCTGGGCGGAATACATCATCATCAGCCGCAAGGCGGCGCCTACCAAACTGAAATCGCGGCTTAAACAAGCCAGATATCCCCGGAACACCCTCCGGCGCTCCGAACGGATGCGTCGCAGCATCCTTTTGTCGAAGCCAGGCTGGCTCGCCAGAAAGCGGTAATCCTCTTCGCTCAGCAGCCTCTCCATCGGGCGATACCGCGCGACGGAAAGATCGTTAATCCAATCCACGGATACTGGGAGCGATTTGGGGCCCGCGATCAGCCTCCGAAATAGAAATGCCAACGCCACTCCGACTACCAGGCAGACAAAAGCGGCTAGGCCAAGGATTAGATCCATGCGCTCGTTTTCACTCTCAAGTGAGAATACCCCGTCTCGCGCGGAAAAGCAATGGTTACTTTGGTCTATTTCCGGTTGCGCGGAGGAGGGCGGCGTTAAGGTGGTTCAATTGGCTGACGAGTTCCTCTTCCCGGCCCGGCATCCATTGGGGACGGAGGCTCACCTTGCGCAGTTCGCCCGCCGGGTTCAACATCACCAGCCACGCGCAGATGGCCGCCAGCGTGATGGCGTCGAGGGCGTACCCGACCACGAAGATAAAGTTCTGCAACTGCGCCGCGGACGCCTTTCCGCGCATGCTGAGCAACAAATAGATGACCGTATTACCTAGAAAATAAACGGAAAAGACCATGCTGTGGACGATGACGTTGCGGTTCAGCGTGATGGGGTACTGCATGAGGAAACCCAGAATCGAAAGCAGGAAGATAGCCAAGCTAAAGTAAACCGCCCGCTCAGCTACGTAATAATAACGCATCAGGGATCCCTGCAGGGTGAGTTGAGACGGTACCACAAAACTGACGCCGGAAGCCAACAAAGCCACCACGACAGCAGCAATCAGAGTCCAGCGGCCCGCAGTCGACAGCCCCCGGTAGTCTTGTAAAACTAAGGCATAAATCTCCAGAACCACGAGGATATACAAAAGCCATTCCAAGGGTTCCGTCGACACCCAGATTTTCTGGTAGGCATTACTCCTTTGGTTAAGACTGATGAAAATGCCAGACTGCAGAGTAGCAAAAACCAGATAGATGCAAAATACTCTGTACCGGCGATAGAGGCCTGTGGCAAACAGACGAATGCTCAAGGCCGCAGTACCTGCAACCATGAGCAAGTCAAGAATGCGAACCATCGGGACCCCGGATCGACGCTTTGAAACCCAATCTTAGCAACACACGGAACGAAATGGAGCGCACATGTGTGTTCTTGGACGATAGCGGCGCCCGGTGACGGATGGCGGCCTTAGTTGACCCAGGGGCAAGGAACGCAAGCCGGCGGTGGTACGCTGCCTTCCAGACCGATGGCCGCAAAGAACGAAAGCGCCAGAACAACCGTCAACAAAATTTTCTTAAACATAAGGTTTTTTCTCCTTGCTAACTAAAGTGACTATGCCTAAAGTTATACGGTGGACCCCTAGGTGCGGTGGCGCCGGGCGAAAGTTTTCCGAATCCGGAACAGTGGTTAACCATCGATAACCGAAAAAGATCCATGATGTATAATCAGCCCAGGACTGCTAGTCCTGGGGCCATGCGCTTGATCCGGGGTCCATCCAACCTGAATTTTGCAGATCGCCGCAATGGGACGTAGCGTGAGCCTTCTATGAGTACTGGAAAATTGGGACCAAACAGGCCGTCCAGCCATGCGCCGGCGGGCGATCTTTGGCGCCACACCCTGGCGCGCATTCCAACCGTGTTCGGCCGGGTGCTATACCTATCCTCGTTGCGCGACGAGACCAGCGGCGTGTACGAACATCCGGGCCTGGCGCAAATGGTCGGCGCCGAGGAGGCCAGGGAGACATTGCGCCGCAGCCATGCGCGGGTATTTCAGGATTGGCTCTGTCTGAACCTGGAACAGCAGAAGGCCGACCTGCAGGAATATCTGGCGGAAACGCCGAATCCGGCAGCCATGCTGGCCGGTTGGGCAGCATCGTCCGCCTACCGAGGCTGGGCCCCGTCCAGCGCGCAGGACGTCGAAAGGCGGCTGTTTGCAGGCGATCTGGAAACACTGCTCGCGCTGCTCAAACGCGAGTACGGCGGCGCTTCTCCTGATCGAGGATCATAGCCACTCCCGACACTTGCCCGATCACGTCGATTTCCGCGGGATACGCATAGACCACCGCGAAACACTGCGAGGCCGGATGCGGCTGCAACACCAACTGGTTGCCGTTTAACGTGCACCAGCCGATGACGCACCCGCCCCGATGCTCCAGAAAATAGATGGGACGCTCGAACTCGCTGTTCCAACCGGTGTTGACGATTTTACGGCGGCTTTCATCGATCAGCACCAGCGCACCCGGTTGCAGCAGCGGGTACATCGACCAATCCTCCGAGCCGATGAACGCATAGCGATGGTGCTTTAGGTCCACCGCATTCAACAAGGAGAGCGGAAGCTTTCCCCAGCGGCGGATGGCGCGGCTCAAATAGGTGGTTTTGCTTAGATCCACCCCCGGGTCGATGGCCAGCGGCACCTGAACCTGGCCGTGCAGGCCGGGCCCAAAACCGAGCAGATGCGTAGACTCCAGGGGGAGGGCGGCGGCGTCCGCGGGCAGCACCGCCAAGTCGACTCCATACCATTCCAGAACCTCGGCGACATCCAACCTGTAGATGGCGCACAGCGAGTACAGGCGGTAGATGGTGGGGACGGTCCCTTTGTTCTCCATATCGGAGAGCCGGCTGAGCGCGATGGCAAAGTCGTCGTTC
>Ga0209333_1000735_pt1 | contig 17165 bp, 10 predicted proteins | sample BlaSpr_A8_OM2_O3_FD_187982 | JGI IMG/M metagenome (GOLD analysis project Ga0209333, IMG submission 187982) | Forest soil microbial communities from Thunder Bay, Ontario, Canada - Black Spruce, Ontario site 2_A8_OM2_O3 (SPAdes) (version 2) | ecosystem: Environmental > Terrestrial > Soil > Boreal... | reverse complement strand
GGCTACCGCTTAGCCGACGCTTAGCTGCTGTCGTCCACCACTTCGATGGCATTGATGCAGGCGTAGTTGACGACCGGCACAAACGAAAGCTCGATCTTGCCTTGGGCGTTTGGCGTGATTCCGTGAAAGCTCTTATCTATGGCGCGTTGCGCTCCGCCGGCAGCACGGAAAATATCGAAATGGCGCAGCAACGCGATGCCGTTACAATAGACATCGAAAATGCGCGTGCCCGGGCCGCCTGCGCCGGGCTTTCCCGGGCCGAACCAGGTCTCCGCAAATCGCAGGGTCACGCTGTAGCGGCCCTCCGGCACCGGAATCGTGTATTTGAAGTTGCCAAAGCGTTCGGCCTGAAACATCTCCGAGTCCGCGGTGTTGGACACCGGCTCGGAGCGCGGCACTGCGGAACCATGGCTAAAATAGCGGTCCGCGCCCCAGACTTGGCCGCGCTGGTCGGTGTAGTTTCGGGCGCGCGCAATGATTCGCACTGGACGCATCCTGCCGGGGATTCCCGGCATAATTTCCAGCGCATTCAGGAACGGCACGTTATTGACCAGGCTGGCGAATTGCACGTGCAACATGCCGTCCGCCCCCGGAGAGACGTCTTTGAATACCCTCTCATCGGCTGTGTTGCTGCCGCCCGCGTCGGAGAGCGCATCGAAGTTGAACAGCGCCGGTTTTCCATTAATCGAAACGTTAAAGACCCGGGTGGCCTCGCCGCCTCCCGCGATGTTGTTCTCGCCGAACAGCGTCTCGGCAAAGTATAAATGCAACTCATAAACGCCGGGTTTCAGCGGGATGTCATAACTGAAATTGCCCTCGCGCCTTCGCCGGAACAACTCCGGATCGGGCGTCCGGAAGATCATATGGTTGGGCGTAGCGAAGACGGACCCGCCCCGGAAGAAGCGGTCGCCGGACCAGACGTTGCCAGCCCGGTCGATATGCCGGGCGTTGGAGGAGCCGCACAGGATCCGGATTTCCTCCGACTCGGCCCCGAGCGGCAGGGATGCTGCTTTCGAAACGCTAACGGCCTTCACAGGCGCATGCGCACGCGAATACCAGACCGCGATCATCAAGGCCGCCACCATCGCCGGCAGTACCAGAAAAGCGGCCAACTTGACCCAGGTGGGCGCCCTGGGACGCGCGACAGCGGCAGGGGCCACAGCGAGACGCGCTGGCGCAATCGCCAATTCGGGAAGCGGCGCCACTGGCGGCGAGACCTCCAACGCTGCCACGTCATCGTCGATGTGATCGGGAATCTGATCGGGGCCGGCATCCAGCGCCTCGCCGTGACTGGTGCCGGGATCGTTCTCTAAGAACTGCGGCACGTATTGGCCGGAGGGTATCACGATGCGCAATTGGCGGTCCGCGCCTTCGTGCTCGTAGTATTGCTTTAGCCGCTTCCGCAGCCGGAAGGCCTCCACCCGGACGATCGAGTCCTGCTTGGGATCGAAGCTTGGCGGGCGGCCTAAAGCCTCCACCGCGATGTTGTATTCCTTGATTTGATGGGCTTGGCCCTCGAAGTATTTGGTGCAGACGTAGTCCAGGAGCAAGGCCAAACTGGGGGCCTTGGCGAAGATCCCAGACGCGATCACCGCCTCCAGTTCGGCCCTGCATTGCTCCCGATCCGGAACAGCCGACATGGGCTTTTCCCTTAGCATTTTGAACGACTTGCGGTTGTTTCCCGCAGGCCGTTAACTCCCCCGCAGGCTATTGTAACCCAATCCAATGTAGCAGTAACGTGCATGAAAAGAAAGCGGATCTCCGGTGTAACCTTCGCGTTTTGCCTCAATTAACAGCTTTAGCCTTTACGGTTCGGGCCTAGTGGATCTATATTACTGGGGTCTCGTCTCACGCTTGCACAGTCTCGAATTGGGGTCTCCCGGCTCCATCTGGGTGAACAGACTTAGAGGGGAAAAAGAACCATGAAAAGCTGCACCGTAATCCTTGTCGGATTTGCGTTGTTGATTCTGTCGGCCATGAACCTGCCGGCGCAGTTCACTTCCGCTACGCTGACCGGAGTTGTATCGGACCCGTCTGGCGCTGTTGTGCCGCAGGCCAAAGTCAAGCTCGTCAACGAAAAAACCGGCGATGCCCGGGATAGCGTCACGAATAACGACGGCTACTACACTTTCGCCGGTATGGCGGTTGGCGACCTCACTTATAGGCTGACCGTCGAAGCGAAGGGCTTCGTGACTTACGACGCGCCTGGCATCTCGTTGCTGGGTGGCGAGAAGCGTAACGTCAACGTCACCCTAAAGGTCGGCAACACGGCGGAAACCGTCGAAGTGATGGGGGTGGCCGATTCGATTGTCCCCGTGGATTCCGGAGAGAAGTCCGAAACCCTGACAACAAGAGAGTTGCAGAATTATGTGCAAGTCGGCAGCAACGCCGCCGAGTACATCAAGATCATGCCCGGATTCGGCATCACCAACAGCACCAACAACGTCGCGAACTACACCGGTGAAGTGATCGGCATCAATGGCAACGGGGCTGGCGGCAGCCAGAGCCCGCTGAACGGCGCCTATTCCTATAACGGACTGCCCACCAACTCGCTGGACATCACGGCGGATGGCGCGCACGTTTCCGATCCGGGCTGCAACTGCGATACGCCCGTCAATCCCAACTCGGACATGATTGCCGAATTCAAAATCCTGGCCGGGAATTTCAGCGCCGAGAACCAAAAGGGGCCCATCGTCATCAGTTCCATTGCCAAGTCCGGAGGCAGCGAGTTCCACGGTTCCGGGTTCTTCTATGCCCGCAACTACGTGCTGAACGCCGACGACTGGATCTACAATAAGGACACCACAGCGAGACCCCAGAACAAATACTACTATCCGGGCGGCACCATTGGCGGTCCGGTGTTGATCCCCGGCACCAGGTTCAACAAGAACCGCAACAAGCTCTTCTTTTTCACCGGGTTCGAGTACTTCTACCAAGTGCTGAACACCTCCCTGATTCGGGCCACGGTGCCCACGTCCAGTGAACTGCAGGGGAATTTCTCTCCGGCATCGATTGCCGGGGAAGGCCCCCTCACAGCCGCCGGCACATCTCCCGGAGCTCTCACCAGCGCGGCTGCGGCGATGTTTCCGGGAGGGCAGATTCCGGCAAGTATGATCGACCCGAACATGCTCGCGCTCATGAAGCTGTATCCGGCGGCCAACGCCAACGCAGCCGTCACCGGCGGTTTCAACTTTGTGCAGGCGCCCACCTTTAACCAGAACAACACGCAGTGGATGTCGCGCGTGGACTACAGCATCAGCGACAACACCAAACTGTTCGTGCGCTATAACCTGCAGCGCGAGACTCAAGAGTTCCCAGTGGGCCTATGGTGGGCCAATACCTTCCAACTGCCCTATCCGACTCCGATTCTGGGCAAGAACAGGTCCGACTCGATCAGCGTCTCGCTCACCCACGTGTTCAGCCCGTCAATGACCAACGAGTTCGTGTTCGCTTACACCTATATCGGATTCCCGAATGTCTTCCAGGATCCTTCGAAAGTGAATCGCACCGACGTCGGCTACACCTACACCGGGCTTTACAAGAACGGGGTGGCGCAAATCCCGTCATTTGGGGGCTTGGACTGGTTCGCTCAGGAAGCCGGAACGGTGTTCAACCCCGGCGGATTCGAAGTCGGGGGCAACAGCGCGGGTCTCTACGCCGACAAGTGGATGCCCAGCGTCAGCGATACCTTGACCAAGGTAGTGGGTGTCCATACGGTCAAGGCCGGCTTCTTCTATGAGTGGATCCGCAACGCGCAGCCGAACAATGAGGACAGCAACGGCGAGTTGGCGGTGTGGGGGAGCAGCAACAACCCGAATACCTTCGGCAATGAATATGCCGATCTGATCACCGGCAACCTGTACAACTACCAGGAGGCGAACTTCAACAACGTTAACGACATCTCCTACAATACGTATGAAGGCTTCCTGCAAGACGACTGGAAAGTGAGCAAGCGGCTCACATTGAACTACGGCATACGCCTGACGCACTTCGAGCCCTGGATCGACCGCACCGGGAACGGCTATTCCATTTTCGACTATGCGGATTACAATTCCAGTTGCACCCCCAGCGAGTACTGCGGGTTCGAATGGCACAAGCGCGATCCGAGCGTACCGTTAGGGGGCTTCCCGACGCGCGCCCTTTTCTACCAGCCGCGCATCGGTGTCGCGTATTCTCTGACGAACTCCGGCAAGACCGTCCTGCGCGGCGGATGGGGCCGCTACTACTACCACTCCGGGCAGTTCACCAGCGGCTTGGCTGTGGCGGCAGGCGTGCAAGATATCACCATCAGCACCAACTATTCGTGCCAAGGCTGCCCGCTTTACGCCAAACAGCTTGATACTCTCAGCATCGGCGCCGCGCCGCTGACGCCGGCGGCAGTCGACAGCACGGACAACAAGCAGCCCTACACGGACACCTGGAACATCACGGTATCGCAGCGCACGCCGTGGTCCAGCCTGCTGGAGATGGCCTATGTCGGCAATCGCAGCCGCGACTTGCCACAGGTAGGCATCAACGGCTACGGCAGCGACATCAACTTGGTGCCCGTGGGAGCCATGCTGGCCTCCAACAACGGCGGCGCGAACCCCAACAACCTGACTGCGAACAATTTCCGTCCCCTGGCGGGCTTCGCCGACGTGGACCTGGCGACGAACAACCTGTATGCCAACTACAACGCGCTGCAGGTGACCTGGGTACGCTCCAAGGGCCGGTACAACATCAACATGAACTATACGTTCGGTAAAGCCATGGGCATCGTCAACCCCGCGGCCGATCCGTTCAACTTGGCCAACGATTACGGGGTGCAGCCAGGCAACCGCAAGCAAATTTTCAACGCCGCCTACTCGATCGAGTTGGGCAGCCCGGCCCGTGGCAAGATATTGGGCGGGGTTGTCAATGGCTGGCAGCTTTCCGGCATCACCCAATTGGAAAGCGGCGCCAACCTCACTGGATTAAGCAGCGGTAACGACTTCGCCCTGAGTACGTCTGGCAACGTCGCGGGCACGGACTACGGCATCAGCAACGTGGCGATGCTGGGAACGAATGCCATATCGTTGAGCCCCATCTTAACCTGCAACCCGGCTAAGAACCTGGCGCCGCACCAGTTCATCAACGGCTCTTGTTTCGCCGAGCCTAACCAAATCGGGCAGAACGGGCCAACCGTGCTGCCGGCGGTCTACGGGCCCGCATTCTTCAACTCCGACCTGGGATTGTTTAAGAATTTCCAGATCAGCGAATCGAAGAAGCTGCAGTTCCGCATCGACGGCTACAACTTCCTCAACCATCCGTTGTGGTCCTTCTACGGCGGGGAGAATCTGGCGCTCAACTTCAATAGCTCGGGCCAGTTGAGCAGCCCGAATTTCGGCTACGCCACGGACAAGCAGGGCCACCGTATCATACAACTCGCGCTCAAGTTCTACTTCTGATGTCTGCCTTGTGGGGCAGGATGGCATCCCGGATGGCATCCTGCGCGCCGATTGGCAATCGGCGCAGACCAACCGGCAAGAGCGTCGCCTTAGCGGGGGGCGCTCTTTTTCGTACCATAGGCTTAAATGCCGCGAAGCCTTTACCTCGCACTCGCTCTCCTCTTGGGCCGGTATTCGGCCCCCGCCCAAGAACCTCCCGAGCAGATCTTGCAGCAAGCCATCGGCATGCACCAGTCCGGCGATACGGAGGGCGCCATCCGTGGATACCGGGCTTACTTGAAGCTCCGGCCCGACTCGCCCGACGTGCGGTCCAACCTGGGTGCCGCTCTGTCCAGCACAGGGCGCTACTCCGAAGCCATCGCCGAGTACCAGGCAGCGATGCAGCATGGGCCGAAAGATCCGCGCATTTGGCTGAATCTCGCGCTGGCATACTACAAACTGGGTCAGATTTCGGATGCAGCGCGGGAATTGGAAGCCCTGCATGAGGTCCAGCCTGCCAATCGGCAGGTGATTCTGCTGCTCTCCGACTGCTGGCTGCAGCAGGGCCAGAACGCCAAGGTGATCGGCCTGCTGGCGCCGCTGGACAAGCAGGACCAGGCCGATCTGGCCATCGCTTATATGCTGGGAACGGCGCTGCTGCGCGATAGGCAGATCGACCGCGGGCAGCAGATTATCGACCGCATTCTGCGCAACGGCGACTCCGCGGAGGCCCGTCTGCTTCTCGGAATGGCCAAGCTTGAAGTGCTCGAATACCTCTCCGCCATCGCGGATCTTACCAAAGCGGCGGAGCTGAACCCGCACCTTCCGGATCTCTATTCATACCTTGGCCAGGCACAGATGGCCAGCGGCGATATGGCGGCCGCCGGTGCGGCTTTCGAAAAGGAGTTGGCGCAGAATCCCAACGACTTCGATTCGAACCTCCGGCTGGCGGTGCTGCTGAAGCAGGACGGCGAGTACGATCGCGCGCGCGAGCTGTTGGCCCGCGCGCTCCGTGTTCGTCCCGGCGATCCTGGCGCGCTTTATCAGGTAGGCGCCACCTATCTGGCGGCGGGCGATATGGATCGCGCTTGCGCCACATTGGAGGAGGTCGTGAAGCAGTCGCCGCAATTCCTGGAGGCGCATGTCTCGCTCGCGCAGGTCTACTACCGTCTAAAGCGCAAGGCCGACGGAGACCGTGAGCGGGCGCTGGTGCAAAAGTTGAAGGCCGAACAGGACGCTAATCAATCCAGAGGCGAAGCGCATTGATTCGTGGATGTGGGTCACGGCGCTTGTACCATTAAGGCTCGCGCAATTGAGTGGCGAGTTTGAACAGCATCGTGGGGCAGGCAATCCTGCCTGCGGACGCGCTTTCCCGCGCGTCCACGCCGGACCTGGAAAGGTCCGGCGCAGCCATGATTGGCTGCCCCACATCCGGCTCGAAGTTGTCACCGTGGTTTGCGAACCTGTACGGGAAAACAGCCCCGTCACTGCGTCGGTTCTTCAATCGCCAGAATCCGATCCGCCGCCACGTTGTGCAACACCTGGTGAATGCGGCTGGGCCATTTGATATCGATCTCTCGAATCGTCTTCGCCGCTCCCAAACCGAAATGTACGCGCGAGTCGCTGGCGCAGGCGTAGCCCACCGCCGTAGTCACCTCGTCATACTGCTTCGCGCCGTCCTCGCCGGTGATGCGGATTTGCGCCCCCAACGCCATGCGGTTGCTTTTCCTGCCGGTCAGCTTCAGCAGGATCCAGTGGTTCCCGTTCCGCGAAATATTGTGGAAGTACTGCACCTTGCCGTTCAGCACCGAGACCACCGCGTCAATCCGTCCGTCATTGTCCAGGTCGCCGAAGGCCACGCCGCGATGCGCCGCCGCCTTTTGGAAATCGGCACCCGCCGCAATGCTCACATCCTGAAACTTCCCGTTCCCCAGATTGCGGAAAACGGTGTTGGGTTCCTCGTAATGCCGGTTGGAAAACTGCGCCACGTTGTCCAGCACATTCCCGCGCGCCACGAACAGATCTTTCCAGCCGTCGTTATCGAAATCGACAATTCCATTCCCCCAACCGGACATATCGCGCGTCCCCGATAGGTGCATTTGAAAGGTCCGCTCCCAGAACTGGCCGTCTCCGCGGTTTTGAAACAAAGGAAACGACTCGTTTTCCACGGCGGTATGCCAGATGTCGGGACGGCCGTCGTTGTCCACGTCTTTGAAATCGACCCCCATGCCGGAAATGGCGCTGCCGCTCTGCGGATACGCGACGCCCGACTCGAGCGCCACCTCCTCGAATTTCTTGCCGCCCAGATTGTGGAACAGGAAGTTGGGACGATTGTCGTTGGCCACGAAGATATCCATGAACCCATCGCCGTCGTAGTCCGCGATCGCCGCGCCCATCCCCTTGCCGGCGTATTTGGCGATGCCCGTTTCGGCGGACACGTCGGTAAACGTGCCGTCGCCATTGTTGCGATAGAGCGTGTTCGGCAGATTCGCGTAGTTCTTCGGATGGCAATACGCCCGCAGTTCGGGTTTCGGACCGCAGAAAGGGTCCTTGTTCACCTCCCACTTGCAGTAGTTGGAAACAAACAGATCCGCTAGGCCGTCGTTGTTGTAGTCCACCCAGGCGGCCGAAACGGACCACATCTTCTTGCCGTCCAGAATGCCTCCGCCCACGCCCGCCTTGTCCGTGACGTCGGTGAACGTGCCGTTCCCATTGTTGTGGAAGAGCTGGTTCTTCCCCGTATTGAGCACGTAAATATCCGGCCAGCCGTCGTTGTCGTAGTCGCCGATCGCCACACCCATGCCGTAGCCTTCGCCCGCCACGCCCGCTTTTTCGGTCACGTCGGTGAAGGTTCCATCGTGGTTGTTATGATAGAGGCGATTCCAGTATTTGGGGCTTTCTTTCTTCAGCGACGGAATCGCCGCGCCGTTCACCAGATAAACGTCCAAGTAGCCGTCGTTGTCATAGTCGAACAGCGCCACGCCGGCCACCATGGTCTCGGGTTGATTCTTATTCGGGGTGGGAGAGCTGTCGGAGACGAAAGCCAAACCGGAGCGTTCCGCGATCTCTTCGAAAACGATGGGACCCGCGCCGGACCCAGCCAGAAGCGCGCTGGCTCCGATTACAATAGGGATGAAAGCTTTCACTTTTCTTGAAAACCCCAGTCTATCAGGTGCAAGTGGCGCACGTACTCATGCTTGCCGTCGTGGCGCTCGTGCCGACACTTCTCTTCTCCTTCCTCCAAGCTCAAGCACCCCACCGGCCCAGCTTCATCGATGCCGCCCCCCGCTCCAAAATCACCTACAAAAGCAACAACAGTCCCGGCAGCCGCAAGTATTTCCCGAAGCCGATGTGCGGCGGCGTCGCCCTATTCGATTTCGATAACGACGGTCGCATGGATCTCTTCTTCACCAACGGCGCCGCACTGCCCGAATTGAAGAAAATGGATCCTTCCTATTACAACTGTCTGCTGAAGCAGCGCGCCGATGGCACTTTCGAAGACGTCACCGCCAAGGCAGGCCTCGCGGGCCAGCATCTCGATTTCAACTTCGGTGTAGCAGTGGGCGATTACGACAACGATGGCTACGAGGATCTGTTCATTTGCAGCGCCGGCAAGAACGTTCTCTATCACAACAACGGAAACGGGACGTTCACCGATGCGACCGCGGCTTCCGGCATCGGCGGCAAGCCGGCGAATACGCTCAGCGTGGCCGCCGCCTGGTTCGACTACGATAACGACGGCCTGTTGGACCTGATCGTCTCCAACTACACCCTCTGGACCCCGCAGACCGACATCCAGTGCACCATGGGCGATAAAGAGTTCTACTGCGATCCGCGCCGCTACCAGAGCGTTCCGCCGCGGCTCTACCACAATCTGGGCCACGGCAAGTTCGAGGATGTCACCGAAAAGTCCGGGCTGGCTAAGTCGCCCGGCAAAGGGATGGGCATCTCCATCGCCGATTTCAACAACGACGGATGGCCGGACGTCTTCATCGCCAACGACACCGAGCCCAACTCCCTGTTCATCAATCAGGGCGACGGCACGTTCGAGGAGAAGGGGCTGGAACTGGGAGTCGCTTACAACGACAGCGCGCACGCCGGCTCTTCCATGGGTTCCGACGCCAAGGACTACGACAACGACGGCAACGTGGACATCTTCTACAACAATCTGATGGGGCAAGTCTGGCAGCTTCTGCGAAATCGCGGCAACCTGTTCATGTTTCCGTACGCCTCCAAGATCCAGACGCTGAGCTTACCCTTCTCCGGCTGGAGCAACGGATTCATCGACTATAACAACGACGGTTGGAAGGATATTTATTCCGCCAATGGCGACGTCGACCAGGTAAGCGAGAAATCGCCGCAGCACGACACCATGTTCGAAAATGTGGGCGGCAAGACCTTCGTGGACGTTTCCGGCGAGATGGGTACTGACTTCCTCCGCAAGGGTTATCAGCGCGGGTCGGCGTTCGGCGATCTGAACAACGATGGCGCTTTGGATATCGTGGTCACCTCGCTAAACGAAACGCCGCGCATTCTGATGAACACCGCCGACAGCGGCAATCACTGGCTGATGCTGAGCCTGACCGGGCACAAGAGCGCCCGGGATGCGGTTGGCGCCAAAGTGAAGCTGACCACGGCTTCCGGCCGCGTGCTCTACAACCACGTCGCCATCAGCGTGGGCTTCATGTCTTCGAGCGACAAGCGCGTGCACTTCGGGCTGGGCGCGGAGAGTAAGATCGCCTCGATTGAAATCCGCTGGCCCAGCGGCATCCAACAGGTGCTGAAGGATGTCGCCGCCGACCAGTTCCTGAAAGTCGACGAGCCGCACTAACGGTGTGAGACAGCATCGGATGGCACAACACAAAAGACCCTACATTCCACTAACCTCTTTTTGAGTCTGTTTGCACGGCCCGTTTTACGATTCCGTCCAGCGGCTGTCAGCGGGACACGTTTCCGAGTGCGCTTCGGGAAACCTCGTCGATCAGTCGTCGCGCGGCGATCTCCGCGCCATCGGTGCGCACCGAGGCTGCGACGGCGCGCGCAACGGCCGTCACGTGCGGCTGGAGAGTGTGGCTGAGCGCTTCGGTCAGCGAGTCGGCAGAGGGCGCGCCGGGCGCGTGTGCGGTTCCTATCCCGAGCTGGTGGACTCTCTTTGCCCAGTAATGCTGGTCGTACATCTGGGGCACGACGACCTGGGGTGCTCCGGCCTGCGCGGCAGCGGTCGTGGTGCCTGCGCCACCGTGGTGTACTACAGCGGCGACCCGCCTGAACAGCGCCTGCAGGTTTACTTCCCCGATCGAAAGGCAGCCGGGTTCGTTGTCCGGGAGTGCCACGCCGGCCCACCCACGCGACACGATTGCACGGCGGCCGACCGCGCGCGCGGCCTTGACGATCGCCTGGCTCACGTCCTGTGGAGCTCGCATGCTACCGAAGCCGAAGTAGACAGGCGGCTCTCCGGCGTCGAGGAACGCCTCCAGCTCCAGGGACAGCCGCCTCTGGTCCGAACGAATCCAGGCGCCTGTCTGCACGACTTCCAGGTCCGCGGTCTCGGGCCATGGCGCCAGCGTCTGGTCGGCGGCCAGCCATGGCCGGTCGGTGAAGATGTGGCTCCGCACGTCGCAGACCGGCGCCAAACCGGCGGCCGCCCGATGGAAGTTGATGGCTGCGGCCCATCGGTCGTTCCAGCGTTTCGCGTCCTGAGTCCAGAGCGTGCGGTTGTCGGCCGCGCCGTCCGTTGCAGGCTGTGCCCACGACGGCAATGGGGGCGGCGCATGGTGTGGGGATGGCAGTGTTATCGGGCACCAAGCCGCGTAAACGTACGGGATTCCCATCTGCTCTGCAACCGAGTGAAGGGCGAATTGTAGTGCCATGCCCGCTACCAAAACGTCACAGCCCCTGGCTGCCGGCGTGATTGCCTCGAACTGGCCGGCGACAGTGTCCTCAATTAGCTGACGAAGCTGCTCTGGCCGTGGCGGGCCCTGCGCGGCTGATGGGTTGGGTGCCGCGGTGTGGCGCACTTCGAGTCCGACCGGCACAAACGGAATCCCGAGAGTGCCAATCCATTCTCGGAAGTCAGGCGGCGCGCAGATACGGACTTCCTGGCCAAGCTCGATCAACTGCAATGCCAATGCCACCATTGGCTGGACGTCGCCCCGAGACCCGATTGTCGACAGCAGCACACGCATGGGAACTCTCTTCGGTAAGAACCTAGTGAAGGATAGCTGCCTGCATGTCGAAATTCCAGGCCGCATGCCCATGTTACTCGGATTCGGGGCTGAACATTCGTTTGAAACCTGTTTTTTTGAGGCCTCTATCTCGTGTGTTTTCTGCGTGTTAGACTTTAGGATCGAAATCTTGCTAAATTGAAATGGAGGGCGCTGGCGGTGGGCTCTTCATACGATCCGGCAGAATCGCAGTTGCCTCGTGAAGCCAACTGGCTACGAACACAAAAAGCTGAGTCCGCTACAGATTCCTCTGACGAGGCTTTAAAAGAAACTTCGCGCTGCTGGCGGCCAGACTCTCAAAGCAACGGCAATCCGATCAGCCGCTTGACGGTCTCCATGGGAATGAACATGCGCGTTCCCAGTGGCAACTGCAGAAATCCGTAACGCCGGTAGAACTCCACGGCATTTTCTTTCGCGTCGACTGCTACGGCGAATGAGGCCACGTTGTTTGAATGAAGGTAACTGCGCTCCAGCCCATCCATCAGCAGAATTTCGCCCAAGCGCCGGCCCTGGTACTTCAGGCCCACAGCGAGCCTTCCCATCAGCGTAGCGGGGATGAGCGGATACTTAGGCAGCTTCAGTTTCTTGACGACGTCCTCCGGCAGGGCGGTCCGCTCAATGCTGTGCGCGGAGAGCGTGTAATAACCGAGAACCGTTGGGCCGTCCGCCATCACAAAAGCAGCCGCGACTCGTGCCTCGACTTCTCTCCTGATGCGCTCGTGAAAATAGCGGTCCAGCGCTTCGTTGCCACAACGGAAGTTCAGACGGTCGTGTTGCGGGCCGAGGGGTTCGATTGGAAAGTCGAGCAACGGCCTTACCGGCCAGCAGACGCTTTGTACTTCCGGAACCGCTTGCAGGCGTCCTGGAGTTTTTGGTTCGGCGCCGGCGGATCCATCAGCGCGCCAATGAAGACCTTCTGCTGCTCCTGAGTGAGCTTCCAGACGGCGTTCTCCGCGATGGCTTGCTTGGCGGCCCGCCTCTGCAGGACGCTGACTCTTGTTAGTGAGGCCATTTCTAATGCGATCCTTTCCGGGCTCCTCTTTCTGACTGTACGCCAAATGGCCGGACTATGCAAACCTTCGTGCGAATTCCGGAAGAGTGTTGGCGGGGAGATCGCCGCGTCTCCGCGTCGCCCTGTCTCAGCGTCTAACATCGACCTTTTTGTCGATGTTGGCGAGCGCAGCTCGCCTAATCCGGATAACGCTCCCCAGCCCGCACAATTCGTATCTGGTGATCCGTGAAATTCCGATGCGCTCCCGGCAATTCGATTTTCGGCATGTGGCACTCGGTGCAATCGTGTTTAGCCACCGGGCAGCTCTTCCGGCTCACTCCGTGACACGCCTGGCATTTCGCATCGTAATGCGCCGCGCCCACCACAAACTCCTCGTGCGGGTTGTGACACGCCGTACAGCGGATGCGCTTGTCGTCGGCGTCATAACACTTACTATTCGTAAGCCTGTAGGGCTGGAAGCGCACATTGGCCAGGTTGTGCGGCCCATGCGCCGCAATGTCCGCCCAAGTGCGATGGCAGCGTCCGCAGAAGTCGTTGGTCTCCTCTGCGGTCATATCGGCGAGGCGCGGCATCGCCGCGTTCTTGGCGTCGCCCGCCGTCACCGCCTCCATATGACGCTGCGCCTGCGCATGACAATTTTCGCAGTGTACTCCGGCTTTGAGATCCTCGGGGTGAAAGGCGCCGCCATGCACCGCGGCCGTCGAGTGACACCCGAAACAAGCCGCCACATTCTCGCGCGCCATCTCCCGGCCAGCCGCTTGGACCAGATCTTTGGGCATGCTCCCGAACGCGCCAAACGTGACGTCCAGACCGTCGATCGCCTTGTAAAAGCTGACGCGGCTCTCATAGAAAATACCCCCGCGCTCAAATACATAGGTCTGGCCGGCAGCTCCCAGCCCGAAGGCCCAGCCGATCGGCACGGTGATGGTATCGGTTCCGTCCGTCACGCTATAGATGCTCCGGCCGCCCTGGCGCGTGATGGTATAGGAATAGCGTCCGTATTGAAAGGTGAGCCGCGGGTGCTCGCGCAGGATGCCGCAGTTCTCCACCAGTTCCAGCGCATGCGCCATAGATGTAGCGGGCTGGCTCAGCGCTTCAGTTTTGTGGCAACTAGCACAAGTGACGACGGAAGCGGCCGCGGGATGAAAAAACAAGAGCAGAGCCGCGCCGCATCGAACCATGTTGGTCATTGTACGCGCAGCGCGATCATGCGGCTGGCGGTGGAACTCCCTTGCCGCGCCGTCACCCTGATTTCGTATTGGCCTGGAGGGGGCTGAATGCCGCTCATGAACGGGATGGCGCCAGTCTGATCGGGAGGCGGCAGCGCGGGCGAGGCGCTCGAAACCACCTTCCCATCCTGTAGAACTTCGATCGAAATCCGCGGCGTGTCGCTCGTTTGGGACGGATAAACCACCGTGTAAAGCGGGATTTCGGTCCCGGCCGCATACACCCCGTCGAGCGACGGAGTAACTTTGCCGCCGGCAAAGTGCAACGGGTCGGCCGGATTCCGGCCGCCATCGGCAGGCACGTCGAAAGGATCCACGCGCCGCACCGGCACAGGGTCGCTCAACCCAATTCCAGGCTGATCGGACACCACCAGGACCGCCCGCTTTGCGCTGGCCGCGCCATTTTCCCTGTCTACCACGGCGGTCTCCAGCGTATATCGGCCGGGCGCCAGCAGTATGGGTTGTTCGAAAGTCAGGTCCCCGCGGGTGAACGCGTCGAACTTGTCCGCCGGAATATCGTTCGCCAAGTCCCGGCTCACTTTCGCGGCTACCTGGCCGTCGGCGTCCTTCACTAGCGCGAGTAGCGAAATATGCGAGCGCAGCTTGGCGGTTTGCTTGTTCTCGAGGTAAGACAGATTCTGCATCGGCACCTGGAAGACGATGGAATACTGCACCGCGCTGCGTGCGGCGCGGAACGGCACAGCCTGCGCGCGATAGGCCAGTGCCGCCGGTTTGGGCTTGGCGTTCATCGCATCGAGCGCGGCCATTTCAAAGGGCTGCAAGACCTCGCCGGCCAATAGCGGCAAGGCAAAATACCCGGCGCGCGTGTGTACCTGGGCGCCCGCCCGCTTCACCTGCACTTCGATCTTGCGGAAGTGCCCGTCGTAATTCTGCGACGTGGGGACGTAGCTCAGCTCATAGTGCGCGCGCACATCTTCCATTACTCGATGCATGGACGCGGCGGTGTCGTTGGTATTGGCTATCAGGAATCCGCCAGTGGATTCCGCCAGTTCCTCCATGGTTGCCTGCGGGTTGGCGTGCAAGCTCATATTGACCGTCTCATCCTGCTTGAACATGTCGACGGCCGCGTCGCCGGATGCCGTCATGCTCTGGCTTTGGCTGATGCGCGCGGCGGTGCCCAGCAAATCGGTGCCGGCCTGCGCGGGCGCTTGGACGGATAGGCCCGTGACGTCCACGCAATAGATGCTCACGTTGGCGCGGTTGGCCGCGCCGATGATGGCCCGGAACATGTTCTCGGCCGCCCATGGCACCACCAAGCCTTCGGAAAGCAGCAGGACCGTCTTGCGGCCCGGAAGCGCGGCCTGTGCCTGGACCAGCGATAGCAGCCCATCGAGCGATCGCCAGCCCGCACCGTAATTGACCATTTCCATCTGCTTCCAGACCAGCCGGGCCAGCGCCATCTGCCCTTGCGAAGACATGCCTGTGGATTCGGCCCCCTGTGTGGCCGCGCCGGCGCTCTGGAACGGATCGGCGCCGCCGGCCGGGCCGATGGTAACGCCAGCCTGGCTGCCGGAGATCTCGACCGCCAGATTATTGAGCACGTTTTCGGAATCTTTGCGGAATTCGGTGTAGTTGCCGGTGGTGGCGCGCGCGATCGCCTGGCGCAGCAGATTTTGGTCGTTGGTGTAGGGTTGCAGCGCATTCAACCGGAAGTCCAGGCTGAAGATGCCGCCGTAAGTGTTGGAGCGGAATTCGTTGGCCAGGAACTCGGAGGCAGCCTGCTGGGCGAATAGGCGGCTGCGCGGTCCCATGCGCTCGAAGACGATGGTGACGATGTTCAGATTGTGCAGTGGGTTGAGCGCGGGACCGTTTACCGCGGATGCCCCGCCGCCCGTGGCAGTCTTTGCGACAGGCGGCGACTCATCGGAATCGGTGTCGGTGAAGCGGAAGGTCTGCAGCTTCTGCGGAACGCCATCCTCCAGCACGCGGATCTCTTCCGGCTTCAGATTGCGGATCAGCCGCTCTTTCTTGTCCCGGACGACGGCGTCCAGCAGCACTTCCTGCGTGCTGCTGCGGATTACGGGCAGGTTCGGCTCCTGGGCCGCCAGTGGCATGCAGGCGAGGCTGGCGCAGACGAGCGATAAAGGGCGCATGAAGTCCTCTATATAGAGAGTACGACAAACTTGGCACCGGACTCATTGCCGAATGGCCTTGAAAAGCAACTGCCAGCCGGCACAGGCGCGGCCCCGGATGCGATCAAGGTCCATCCCAGCTGCATTGATTTAAGGCATAATGCGTTTCGATTTGGCGCGAAACGAAAGCGCCAAGCAGCCCCGATGGCGCTATCATCAAACAATATGCGAGTCACGGCCCTCGTATGGCTGCTCTTCGCGCCCTTTTGCGCGAGCATCTGTGCAAGCAGCGGGCAAAGCGCCGCGGTGGCCCCCCCCATCCCATCCGACCGGTCCGTTATCTTCTTATTCGGACCCGCGGGCGCGGAAGCCGCGCGCCAGGCCGCCCGGTCTGCCGTGGCCGTATCCCGGCATTGGTTAAGCCAGCCGGGATCCACCGCCGAACTCCGGCGCAGCGGAAGTGTAGATGCTTTACCGCTCGATGCCAAAACCCCTGCCAAGTCGGTCGAGCCGGCTTTCCTCAACGCCGCGCGCGAAGCGCGCGACACAGATCCGGAAACGTTTCTGAATTCTCTCGATCGCGCCGCGCAGGCCCTTTCCGGCCGACCCGGTCTCCGTATTCTGGTGACCATTGTAGAGACACCGCCGCTCTCCTTGGATGCCGAGAACCAGCTCAAACGAACCATCGACTTTTGCAAATCCAATTCCATCCGCGTGGTCGTGCTCGACCCGGCTGCAGTCCCCTCAAAGTACGGGAGCCGCTCTTTTCTTGCACTTGGGGAAGCCACCGGCGGCGCGCTGATTCGCAACGCCAAGGCGCTGGACGCGGCCATTCTGATTGCCTCCGCCGGCTCGAAGACCGCGGAATCGGCCTACGCCGCGCCTGCTGCGGCCGCGCCTGTCGTCGCCGCGAACCTGCCCGATTTGCCGGCCGATTTGCCGGTGCATGCCCGCTTCGTGCGCATTTCGCCGCGCGGCTCCCAGTCCTTCGGCGTGCAACAAAGCGTCAGCGCCGGCCGGGGCGGGATCACCACGGTCGACGGCGGCCCGAATATCGAAGACACCACCGGACCCATGCGGGGCTTGTTCCTGGTCGAGTCGCCAGTGAATGCTCTGCATTTCGATATCGACGACAATGCCGGTACATATACGGCCCGCGCCCGTGTCACGCAAATCGCACGCAACGCTTCGGGCAAGATCGTTTG
>Ga0209333_1000734_pt1 | contig 17173 bp, 14 predicted proteins | sample BlaSpr_A8_OM2_O3_FD_187982 | JGI IMG/M metagenome (GOLD analysis project Ga0209333, IMG submission 187982) | Forest soil microbial communities from Thunder Bay, Ontario, Canada - Black Spruce, Ontario site 2_A8_OM2_O3 (SPAdes) (version 2) | ecosystem: Environmental > Terrestrial > Soil > Boreal... | reverse complement strand
GCCCGGCCGGATGGTGAAGCTGACGTCGTCGACCGCGGGCCTGCGAACATAGAGCTTCGTCAGGTTGCGGACTTCGAGCATACTATTGAGACACCTGCCCGCACGGAATTGTTCCAGCGGCAGGACAATCAAAGCCCAGATTGTTGGATTGAAAGAAGGCGACGGGCTATAGGCGGCGGGTGATGTGGCGGAACAGGCGCTCCGCGGCTTGTGGCGGACAAATTCCTTACGCGGGGCATTAGAAAAGGCCGGATCGAGAGACACGAATTGCGGACCAAGTGGGGTAGTTTGTCGGGTTGTCAAAGACCAAGGGGGTAGGCTTGCTAGCGGCTGTCAGGGGCGATGGGGGAGCAGGAGGCTGGATGGCCGTCTACGGCGCCCGACATTACATAACTGGGAGGCGGCGCCTCCGGCTTGGCCGCTGGGGGCGCCGCCTTGGCGGTTGGTCCGGCTTGCTCGGGCTGGGGCAGGGAACGGGCTTCGCGCTCCTTTTGCGACTGCTTCATGTCCGCGATGGCGGTGCGGAAGGACCGCTCCAATTGCGCGCGTTGCTTGGCGACGTAGGCCAACATGACGAAATGTTTTTCGCATACGCCGATGGTCTCGTAGATTTGCTTCTCGCTTGTGGCGAGGCGGGCGAGCAACCATTGGGAAGTGACCATGGTTTCCAGGTAACATCGTTCGGTGCGGGTTTGTGGCTGCCAATCGGCTTCCAATTCGTCCCAGAGTTGGGAGTAGTCCGCGCAGTTTTCGCCGGGGAGGATGGTGCTTATGGTGCGCAAGCCGTAGGTGAGGGCGTTGAAGCGGATGGCTTCTTTGCCCTCAGGGGTTTTCGGACCGGTGGAATGCTGCGCATTCTGCCGGTTGGCTTTTTGTTGCTTTTCGGAAATTAGCATTTGAAAGTACCTTTCGATTTGAGGATATCGGGCGGGTGGTGGGGAAGTGGGGTGTGTGGGAGTGGGGTGGGGTCGTAAGTGGTTGGGTTGATGGGGGATGCGGGGGGCGGGTTTATTTTCTCGGCGTGTGACCGCGCTAGTCTTTTCAGTGTCCCCAGTTCTGATGCCGCGCGGGCAGCGCCGGGCCACAAACAGGCTTGTCAGGCAGGCAATAGTGCGTTGGACAGTTCTTCCGCCGTGTGTTCGGGACTATCGCGCACCAGATAACGGCGCAGCCGAACGTCCAGCGGGAAATTGCTCGGATCCAGGCCCTTCGGAACAATCGGTACGAACCTTTTTCCCATACCGATGGCGGCCCCGAGTTCAAAAAAAAGGGCTGGCTTTGCCGGGTACTCTGGGTCCAACAGTGCGACAAATACGTCGCTGCCGCGGAAGCCGGATTCCAGAGCCTCGCGGAGCGATTCACCTGGATGAACGTCAAGCTCGTCGAACCAAACAGTCGCGCCGCGTTTGAGCTTACCGGCGTCCTGCCACATCTGCTTTAGACTGTAATCCTCTGCCCAACCGTGGGGTAGCACCAGCATCACATGGAGATGAGGATGCGCCCGACCATCAGCGGCTCGCGTGACCTCGACTTTCCGAAGGTACGATAGCGCGCCGCCCAGCCGGTGGGCCAGCGCGCGGACAAAGCGGCTTGTGAAGCTGGTAACTATATGCGCAATCTCCATCCGGAGGTGTCGTAAGTCAACATTCGCAACGGTAAAGCAGCCGCTTACGATTTTAGCGTCTGGTGTCGATGCCAGAAGCGATTGCAAACCAGCGAGGTACCGTTGAGTAACTCGTGCTCTGCGCCCACCGCAACAGGGGCATAGAGGATCTCCACGGGCGTATGCTGGCCACAGGTGCCCGTCCTGGTAAATCTTTAAAAACGACACGCATGAGCGCATTCGATCTGCCCGCGCCGCCAGTGTTTTATTTTGGGACGAAGCGAAAATCTGTGCGGTGTCACGAGCGAGTGAACCGCGAACATTCCAGCCGCCAAGATAAGTAGTAAAGCGATTCATGGCGCTCAACTATTAGCGCTCGAAACCGCGTAGCATCGCATAATTGCTTGCTTGAGGTGCAAGTCTATTAGTGATAAGCTCTTATAAAGCTCTTGTAGAGTTGTGTCGCATTACAGATATAGAGGGAAACGGGCCACGATCGTTGGTAGGCACTATAGGATTAGCCGTCCAGGAGCGTGACCCGAAGTTGATGCGCGATGCATACGCGGCAGGAGCGCGGCTCCTGGGTTAGGCGACGATCAAACCCTTGGCGACCGCCTGACCGCGCAATGCCCTATACAGGTCCGGGCTGTTCTTGGCAAGATCATTTACCAACTTGCTATTCGAGCCGCGCCCGACGTAGTCCTCCACCTTATGCGTGTCTGCGGTGGCTGTGCTGGTGGGGATGGCGATATCGGGGCTGGACTCACCCCGCAACATCCAGGGATGTTTGACGCCGTACTCTTCAGCCAGTTCACTCAGGCTCATGACGTCCAGCATGGAAGCGTTGATCGCACGCTACAAAGAGCAAGAGATGCCCACGCGCTACGCAACGATGGTATCCTATCGGTCCTTTCTCGATAAGCACATCATGCCGCGCTGGGGTGAGACGCCAATCAGCAGCATGAAGCCCATGGCTATTGAGGATTGGCTAAAGGGTCTGGGGCTGGCGCCAAGAACCAAAGGACACATCAAGGGTTTGATGTCAACGTTGTTCCAATGTGCCGAGCGCTGGGGGCTGACAAAAGATAACCCGATGAAACTGGTAAGAGTCAAAGGCGTAAGCAAGCGGCTTAAGCGGCCATCTGCGCTCGCCGCATATGAGTTTAACAACCTTCTGCCACACATCGTGCAGCCGTATCAGACTATGGTGTTAATCGCCGGGTGCTTGGGGTTGCGGGCGGGTGAGATTGTGGGCTTGCAGTGCGGTGATTTCGACTTCGACAAGCTCACATTGTTGATTCAACGCAGCATCGTACATGGCCGGGTAGGCGATCCAAAGACGGAGTATTCCAAAGACGCCGTACCTCCGGACTCCGTTTTAGCAGATGCGTTACTGGCGTATCGGGCCTTCTGCCACCAGACACAAGAGGAGTGGCTGTTCGCCAACCCGGCGGCGGACAAGCCATACCACCAAGAGGAAATTCAAAAGACGCATATCAAACCGGCAGGCGTAGCGGCAGGCATTACAGCCATGGTCGGGTGGAAAACCTTCCGGCATTCGTACCGCTCATGGTTGGATCAGACTGCCGCGCCGGTTGGGGTGCAACGGGAACTGATGCGCCACGCCAGTATTCAGACCACGATGAACGTGTACGGGCGGGCAATGACAGATGGCAAGCGGCAGGCTCACAGCAACGTAGTGCGTATGGTGATGCCTGCAATGATGGAAGGCAGCGATACGGCTAGGGCTGGACTTAAAGCTGCTATCGTGGCCTAATGTGGACTTGGGGAATGCGCCTAGAAAACCGTAAACCCTTTAGAATGTTGGTTGCGGGGGGTGGATTTGAACCACCGACCTTTGGGTTATGAGCCCAACGAGCTACCAGACTGCTCCACCCCGCAATCACATCCTACCGCTTCCCGGACCGAAAGGTCAAATCCGCGATGCCCGGTGGCCCGCGCTGTCGTGCGCCGTTCCGTTGCGTCCGCCATAGTACAATGGTTGTTAACGGAGCTATTCAACTCAATGAAGCATCCCCTTGCCGCGATTGTTCTGCCGATTGCGGCGCTGGCCTTTCCCCTGTGTGCGGCGGATCTCGCGCCCGAACGCCCGCGGATCGGCAAGGTGGAGATCTTCAAGGCTTCGGATCTCCGCCCGGGCATGCAGGGCACCGCCTGGACGGTATTTGCCGGTACCACGCCCGAGCCGGTTCCCGTGGAAATCCTGGGGCTTTGGAAGAACGCCTGGGGACCCCGGCAGGACATCATCCTGGCGAAGCTGGGCGGTAAAGCGGTGCGCACCAACGTCGCGGGCGGGATGAGCGGCAGCCCAGTCTACATCGATGGCAAGCTGGTGGGCGCGGTGGCGTTGCGGCTCAGCGTGTTTTCTCCAGACGCGATCTGCGGCATCACGCCAGCCGAGCTCATGCTGGAAATCAACGATTTCGACCAGTCGCGGCCCTCCGATGCGCGCACACCCGATCGGGCGGTGGCGCGCGGCCAGGTAGCCGTGCCGGGCGATCTGCTGGCGGAGGCCGTAGCCGCGGGCGCATCGCCCAACCTGCCGCGGCAGTCGCCCATGATGGTTCCCATCGAGACGCCGCTGATGTTCGCCGGTTTCCACGAAAACGTGCTGCGCGATTTCGGGCCTCTGTTCGAGCAGCTTGGAATCACGGCGGCGCAAGGCGGCGGCGCCTCCAGCACCACCTACACAGCCAAACCCGTCGCCGGCTGGGAGACTTCCCTGCGTCCCGGAGATCCGGTGGCGGGCGTGCTGGTTTCAGGCGACATGAGCATCACCGGCCTGGGCACCGTGACTTACAATGACGGGCAGCATGTGCTGGCCTTCGGGCACCCCTTCTTCAACCTGGGTCCGGTGGACATGCCCATGAGCAAGGGCGAAGTGGTCATGACCCTGGCTTCGCAGTTTCAGCCCAACAAATTCGCGAACGCCACCGAGATCGTGGGCGCGCTGCATCAGGACCGCCACAGCGGCATTATGGGCGTGCTGGGCCAGGAATCCGACATGATACCGGTGACCGTGCAGGTCCGCTCGATCGGCGAGAATAACGCGGTGCGCAGCCAGAGGGATTTCCGCTTCAATGTTTTTGTGCAGCAGAAGTGGACGCCTTACCTGATGATGGTCACGCTGTTCAACTCGCTTTCCGAGTTGAACGAGTTCAAGGACGAAGCCACGTACCGGCTGACCGGCGCTGTGGAAATGAACAGCGGTCCCAGCCTGTCGCTTTCCACCATGCAGGCTTCCGGGGAGATGCCCATGCCCGCGCCCATGCTGCTAGCCGGGTGGTGGGGCGATAAATTCAACCGCCTGTATCTGAACGCCGTCAATCCGCCCAGCGTCAAGCGCGTCAACGTTACGGTGGACCTACTGCCGGAGCGCCGAGTGGCCAGCATCGAGAACGCCTGGCTGGCCACTCCCGAGGCGCGCCCCGGAGACGATGTGGCGGTGAAGGTCTTCCTCCGTCCCTACCGCGGCGAGAGCCTGGAACGCGATTTCACTCTCAAGATACCGGAGGGGCTGGCCAAGGGCGAGCACAAAATCATGCTCAGCGACGCGGAGACCATCAACCGGATGCAGACCGTGGCAGGCATGCTGGACCATTACATCGGCCTGCCGGAAACCGTCTCGCTCATCAACCAGGAGCGCAGCAACAATAAATTGTATGTTTCGCTTTTGGAAGCCAGCCCCACCGCATATTACGAAGATAAGACCCTGCCCAGCCTGCCTGCCTCGGTTTTGAACGTGATGCAGTCCGGGGGCGGCTCAAACCGCTCTTTGATCACATCGCCGGACAGCGCGTCGGAACAGATGTCGCTGCCCTTCGACTATGTGGTGAGCGGCAGCTACTCGCTGAAGATCGTGGTGAAATAGCAGGAAACAGAAGCCAGGAGCCAGAAGTCAGGAGTCGGAAACCAGATTCTCCGGCGTTAGAACATTTATGATCAAATTGGATAACCTTCGGCTGCGGCGTATGCCGACTCCTGTCTTCTGTCTCCTGACTTCTGTCTTCTGTCTTCTGACTCCCGTCTCCTGTCTTCTTTCCTCCCAGACGCGCACCTGGACCGAAAGCGACTATGCCGATTTCGAGAAAGGCGATCTCAAGAATCTGTCGTTGCGCAGCGACGGCCTGGTGACTCTGGCGCCGCAATTCCAGGAGGTCTACGATACTTCGTCGGCGTATTTGTGGGCGCTGGCGCGCGATTCCAAGGGCAACCTGTATGCGGGCGGCGGTCCGGGCGCCAAGCTTTACCGGCTTTCGGCTTCCGGCGATAAGAAGACGCTGGCGGAGCTCGACGGTCTCCAGATTGCGGCTATTGCGATCGACCGGCAGGACCGCGTGTACGCGGCGACGGCGCCCGACGGCAAGGTTTACCGGATCGCGGCCGACGCCGGAAGGGGGGCCAAGAGCGAAGTCTTCTACGATCCCAAAGCGAAATACATCTGGGCACTGACGTTCGACAAGACGGGCGACTTGCTGGTGGCCACGGGCGATCCGGGCGCCGTGCATCGCGTGCACCCGGACGGCAGCGGCGGCGTGTTGTACCAGACCGACGAGACGCACGTGCGGTCGATGGCCGTGGATTCCGCCGGCAACGTGATTCTGGGCACCGATCCCGGCGGGCTGGTGGTGCGGGTTTCTCCCGCGGGCGAAGCTTTCGTCCTGTACCAGATGAGTAAGAGCGAAGTCACCTCCGTCGCGGTGGCCGAGGACGGTTCCATTTATGCGGCGGGCGTGGGCGCCAAGCCGGGTGCGTCGTCCGCTCCACCCACTTCGCCGCCGCCTTCTCTTACGGCATCCGCCGCACCCGGCGGCGCAGCGTTGCAACTGCATCCGGCCGCGCCGCCTCCGGCTTCCATTGCGCCTTCCGGCAGCGGCGTGTCGGTGACCGGATCGGACGTATACCGCATCGATTCCGCCGGCAATCCGCAAAAGGTCTGGAGCCACGCGCAAGATGTCGTCTATACGATTTCATTCGATGCGCAAGGGCGCGCCTTGCTCGGCACCGGCAACAAGGGCTGCATCTACCGCATCGAGTCCGATGTTTTGTATACGGCGTTGTTCACGGCGCCATCCACGCAAATCACCGCTTTCCAGACTGGCGCGGGGGGCGCGCTGTACGCAGCTACGGGGAATGTGGGCAAGATCTACCGTGTGGGTCCGGATATGGCTCCCGAGGGATCCCTCGAAAGCGATGTTTTCGATGCGGACCTCTTTTCGAAATGGGGCCGGCTCAGCTTTGAGGCGAACCTGAACGGCGGTCGCATCGCTATCGCCGCGCGCAGCGGAAACCTGGATCGTCCGCAGAAGAACTGGAGCCCCTGGGCGGCGCCCGTCACGGACCCCAAGGGCGATCGCGTTGCCGTTCCCGCCGCACGTTTCATCCAATGGAAAGCGACCCTGACGGCCGGGGGCGCCCAATCGCCCGAGTTGGAATCGGTGGATGTGGCCTATTTGCAGCGCAACGTGCCGCCGCGCATCGCGGCCGTCGAGAGCACGCCTCCCAATTACAAGTTCCCCGCGCTCGCCATTCCGATGCCTCCTTCGCAAACGCTGAACCTTTCGCCGATCGGCAAGCCGGTCTCCAACTCGGGGCCGTCTTTGCCGCTCGATCTGAACACCCCCTCCATGCAATACGCCAAGGGCTTCACCGGCGCACGCTGGGCCGCGACCGACGATAACGGCGACGGCCTGATCTTTACCGTGGAGATTCGCGGCGTGCATGAGGCCAACTGGAAGCTGCTGAAGGACAAGCTGAAGGAGAAGTATTGGAGCTGGGATTCGGCCGCGTTCCCGGACGGCGAGTATCGCATTCGCGTGACCGCGTCCGACCTGCCGGGCAATCCGCCGGCGGAGGCACTTTCCAGCTCGATGGTGAGCGATCCGTTTGTAATCGACAATACGCCGCCGCGCATTTCCAGCCTGACGGCCAGCGCATCCGGCGGGAAGCTGCACGCCACCTGGAGCGCCGCCGACGCGCTGAGCGACATCAAGAAAGCGGAATACTCGCTGGATGGCGGCGATTGGACGCTGGTTGCGCCGGTCACCGCGCTTTCCGATTCGCACGAACTGGCGTACGATCTGACGATTGATCGTGTCGCGCCCGGCGAACACACGCTGGCCGTGCGCGTCGAAGACGATTACGACAACCAGTCGGTCGACAAAATCGTTCTCAGGTAGACCCTATTCCTGCCGCAGCGTCTCCGCGGGATTCAACCGCGTCACCCGCAGCGCCGGGAGGAAACTGGCGGCAGCCGCCACCCCAAGCAGCCCGATCCCCACGACCGCAAAGGTCAGCGGATCTCCCGGCCGCACGCCCCAAACAAGATGCCGCAGCAGTTGCGATGCGAATCCGGCCAGCACGGAACCTGCGATCACGCCCGCCAGCGCCAGCGCCACGCCCGGCAATGCCACCGAGCGTATGGCTTGGGGCACGGTCGCGCCCAGCGCCAGCCGGATACCCAACTCGCGCGTCCGTTCCGCGACGGAATTGGCGATCAGTCCGTAGATCCCCACTGCGGCCAGCAGCAGGGCAAGGCCCGCCAGCGCCCCTAATAACACTGCCTGAAACCGCTCCTGGGCCAGCGCGCGGTAGCGCACATCGTCCATGCTGTGGAAGCCCGCGAACGGGAGCCGGGGGTCCACCGTTCCGAGGGCGCGCTGCATTCCCGCGATGACGCCCTCCGCCGGTCCCGAGGAGCGCACGATCCAACTCGGCGAGAACCACGTGTGTACCAGTTGGATAAACTTGTCCTCGACCTGCGTGGCGGGAATATACATGTCCGGCATGGCCGCCAGCGGATTGCCATCTCCCCATCCGCTTTTCTGCTGGACATCGCCCACCACTCCCACGATCTCGCGGCGGTCTCCGCCGCCCAAATCGAGGTGCCGGCCGACTGCATCGTCGCCCGGCATGTACATCTTGACGAATGCCTCGCTCACCACCACTGCCGGCGCGGCTGCGCTGCTATCGGCGGCGGTGAACACCCGGCCGCGCAGCAACGGAATTCGCAGCACGCGGAAGTACTCGGGCGTGACGTAGAACATGTTGGTGATCTGCGATTCCGTGTCCACGTGCCCGCCGTCCAGCCGCTGGAACCCTGTGTTCAGCGCCCGCTCGTAGGGCAGGCTGAGCGCCACAGCCGCCGATTCGACACCCGGCAATTCCCGCATGCGTGCCAGGCTTTGTTCAAAGAGCCGGTTCACACTCTGGCTGGTCGCATACCGCGCATCTTGCAGCGAGAGTTCGGCCGTGATCACGTTGTGGGCATCGAATCCGGGATTGAGGCTGCGCAGATGGGCGAACGTGCGGATCAGCAGTCCGGCGCCCACCAACAGCACCACGCCCAGCGCCACTTCACTGGCCACCAACAGACGGCGCGGCCAGGGATTGCGGCTGCCGGCCACGGCGCGCCCGGCCTCGCCCAGCGCGGCGCGGATCTCCAGGCGACTGGCTATCAGCGCGGGGTACAGGCCGAACAGGATGCCAGCCGCGATCGACACGCAGGCGGTGGCGGCCAGCACGCGCCAGTCCAGTTCCACGGCTTGCCACACGTTCATGCTACCCGGCGTCAAGGCCTTGAGGGCCTTCACTCCCAGCCATCCCAAGACAGCGCCGGCGCCGCCCCCGGAGAGCCCCAACACCACGCTCTCGGCCAGCATTTGCCGGATCAGGGCCGCCCGCCCGCTGCCCAGCGCCATCCTTGTGGCCATCTCGCGCGTACGGCCAGCGGCGCGCGCCAGCAGTAGCCCGGCGATATTCACGCAGCCGATCAGCAATACCAACGCTACCGCCGCCCAAAGAATCAGCAGCGGCTGGCGCACGTACTCGGTCAAGCCGCGCTGAAACGATATTAGGCGCAGGCGCGTGGTAGGATCCTGCCCGTACTGACGTAAGAGCGGCGCTCCGATCGTCTCGATCTGCCCGTTGGCCTGCGCCCACGCCGAGCCCGAACGCAAGCGCGCCACGACGGCATAATTGGACCCCCCGCCCTCGCCCGATCGGGAAGGACGCAGCGGCGTCCACAGGTCGGCCGGAACGATGCTCTGGAAGTTTGCGGGCAGCACGCCGACGATGGTATGCGGCTCGCCGCGCAACGTAACCGCCTGTCCCACAATCGAGGGATCGGCGCGAAATGCGCGATTCCAAAGCGCGTAGCTCAGCAGCGTAACGGCCGGACCGCCCTGATGGTCCTCATCCGCCGAAAACTCGCGACCGATGAACGGCGCGATGCCCAGCACGCGGAAGAAGCCAGCCGACACGCGCTGCTGCTTCACATACTCCACGCGCCCGCCGGCCGCGAAATTCACGCCCATCGAACCATCGCTAAAGACGGCTGCGTCCAGGTCATTGGCGTGGTCGCGCACTGCCTCCCAGGCGCTGCCCCACAGATTCGTCTGGTAGGACTCGGGGCCTTTGCCTTGGAAATGCCGGGCAACCGAGAACAATCGCTCCGGGTGGGGATAGGGCAACGGGCGCAGCAGCACGGCGTCCACCACGCTGAAGATGGCGGTGTTGGCGCCGATGCAGAGAGCCAGCGTGGCCACTGCCGCGGCGGTGAATGTGGGGCTCTTGCGCAGCACGCGCGCCGCGTAGCGCAGGTCGCGCGCGAATTCGTTGGGCCAGCGCAACCCCACCGCTTCACGGCACTCTTCCGCCGCCACGGCGGCGCTGCCGAATTCGAGGCGCGCCCGGCGGCGCGCCTCGCCAGGCTCCACTCCTCGATCCACCAGGTCGGCGGCGTAACGCTCCATGTGGCAGTCCATCTCGGACGCCATCTCGCCGTCGAGGCGCGACGGCCCGCTCAGCGCCCGCCACCACGATCTAAGTTGCGCAAGCATGTCACACCTTCTCTGGTTCCGCGGCCAGCACGTCCCCAATGGCCACCGCCAGGCGCTTCCACTCCTGCCGCTCGGTCTTCAACTGCCTTCTCCCGGCGGCTGTCAGCCGGTAGTACTTGGCCTTCCGCTTGTTCTCGCTTTCGCCCCACTCCGCGGCGATCCAGCCGCGATGCTCCAAGCGGTAGAGGGCCGGATAGAGCGACCCTTGCGGGATCTGCAGCGCCTCTTTCGAGATTTGCTGGATGCGCAGCAGGACGCCGTAGCCGTGCAGCGGCCCCAGCGATACGGCTTTCAGAATGAGCATGTCCAGCGTGCCTTGCAGGATGTCGACTTGTTTGCCCATAAGGCTCCTCTAGCCATTCTAGGAGTGCTCTCCTAGAATGTCAAGGAGGGTAGGACAGGCCTCCCGGCCTGTCGTTCGGCGGCCATGTGCACCCGTCTTTCGCGGCTCATCCTGCGTCCGTATGTTAGATTTGAAAATTAGGAGACGGTTTGAACCCTGAAGCGCCCGCATTCCTTCTGCAGATCGACATCTGGGACATGGTTGGCCGCGGCGGTCCGCTGGCCATAGCCGTTCTGGGCATTCTCTTGATCTTTTCCGTTTTTTCCTGGTCCATCATTTTTTCCAAGTGGAACGTGTTGCGCTCGGCGCGCGCCGCCGACCGGCGCTTTCTGCGCGCCTTCCGCAAAGCCAGCGGCCTGGATGCGGTCATGGTGGCCAGCGAACAGTTCAAACCCGCCCCGCTGGTCTCCGTCTTCGAATTCGGCTATGAGGAGGTCCACCGCCAGGTCCAGGTGCGCGGCTCCGTCACCAACAAGATCTCGCTCGAGCGCTCGCTGCAGCTCGGCACCAGCGAGGAGCTCACCAAGCTCGAACGCAACATGAGCTGGCTGGCCACCACGGCTTCCGTCAGCCCGTTCATCGGCTTGTTCGGCACCGTGCTGGGCATCATCCGGGCGTTTCAAGAGCTGGGGATGCAGGGCAGCGCCAGCCTGCGCGCGGTGGGGCCCGGCATCGCCGACGCCCTGATCGCCACCGCGGTAGGCCTCGCCGCCGCCATCCCGGCCGCCATCTTCTATAACCAGTTCAGCCACACCATTCGCGAGATCGGCGCCCGCATGGACGATTTCTCACTCGAATTCCTCAATTTGGCCGAGCGGAGTTTCGGAGAGTAAACCGTGGCGATTTCCTTTAGCAGCGGCAATGGCGGCAACTCCCGTTTGCGGCGGCGCGCATCCCCCGGTATGCTTTCCGAGATCAACGTCACTCCGTTCGTCGACGTGATGCTGGTGCTGCTCATCATCTTCATGCTGACGGCCCACGTGATGGAATTCGGCATCCAGGTGGACGTTCCCAAGACGCGCGCGGTCGCGGACAGCGCCAGGGAGTTGCCGGTGGTCAACATCACCAAGGACGGCAACCTTTACCTCAACGAGAAAGAGGTCGACATCAACGACCTTCCGGCCGAGATCCAGCGGCGTTTCAGGGGCGCCACAGCCGTCTACCTGCGCGCCGACAAAGAGACGGTTTGGGAACCCATCGCGCAAGTCATGAGCGAGCTCGGAGCGGCCAAGCTGCAGGTAAATGCGGTCACCCAGCCGGAGGACTCCGCTGGCAAGAGGCACAAGAAATAATGCCGCACGCGGACATCCTGGACCAGGCGGATTCCCTGAATAAACCCCTGCTGGGGTCGGTGGCGCTGCATGCCGCGGTCTTTGGAACATTGCTGCTTTGGGGAGTGGCGCTCTCCGGCACGCACGAGGCCTGGGGCGACGCGAATTCCGGGGGGCCGGGAAGCATCTCCATTAATGTAGTGAACAAGATTCCGCTGCCGTCGCGAAGCGGTATCGTCAACCCGCTGGCCAACCCTACCGAATCCGCCGTACCGACTCCTCCCCCCGCTGCCAAGCCGAAAGCGCTGGCGCCGCCCGAGGATCCAGATGCCATTCCGATCAAGAGCCATACGCAGCCGAAACCGTCCGACGTGGCCCGGTCGGCGGCGAACACCTGGCGCGCGAAGCAGCAGGACCGTCCCAACCAGCTTTACAGCGCGGCCGGACAAGCCCTGGTTTCTCCGATGATGGGCCAGCTCGGCTCCGGCGGGGTAGGCGTCGGACAGGGATCGCCGTTCGGCAACCGGTTTGGAAACTACGTGACGATCCTGCGGCAGAGAGTGGCGGAGAAGTGGCACGCGGGAGACGTCGATGCACGGATTCACACGCTTCCACCCGCCATCGTCACGTTCGACCTGCAGCGAGATGGTTCGGTGCGCAACGTGCATGTCGCGCAGAGCAGCGGGAACCAGGCCCTGGACTACTCGGCGCAACGCGCCATCTACGATGCGAGTCCCTTTCCGGCACTGCCCGCCACCTATGAACGCGACGCTGCCACGATTGAATTTTGGTTTGAGTTGAGGCGATAAATGAAAAGAGTTTCTTGGATTGCCGCCGCTCTGGCTGGGATCGTGGTGGTGCTGGCGGCGCAGCAGAGCGATGTCATTATCAAATTGGAGGGCGGCGCCCGCCCCGCTATTGCCTTGCCGGACTTGCGCGGCAGCGGCGCGGCCCAGCCGCTGATGAACGCCTTTAACGAGACGCTCTACAACGATCTGGACGCATCCGGTCTCTTCAAAATGGTTCCGAAGAGCATGTACCCGCTCCAGGTGCCCCAGCAGCCATCGGATTTCCGCGAGCAACCCGCGGCTCAGCCTACCCGCCCCGGCCAACCACCACCCAACGGTGGCGGCGCGTGGCTCTCGGACTGGTCCTCGCCGCCGGTCTCGGCGAATTACCTGGCATTCGGATACACCGCCGTGCAAAACAACGTCCTGGTGCTTTATGGATGGTTGTTCAACGTAGGCCAGACCTCTGTTGCGCAGGCCCAAGTCCTGGGCAAGCGCTATTTCGCGTCGCCGGACGAGGCCGGAGCTAAGAAAACCGCGCATGAATTCGCCGCCGATATCATAGCCCAGATGGGCGGCACATCCCTGCTCGGCACCAAGATCTATTTTGTTTCCAATCGCACAGGCCACAAAGAGATCTGGGTAATGGACCCGGACGGCTCAAACCAGCGCCAGATCAGCCACTTCAATTCGTTATCCATCATGCCCGCCGTATCGCCCGACGGCACAAAAATTGCATTTACTAGCTACGCCCGCGGCAATCCTGCTATATTTATTCTCTCGACGGATACGGGACGGCGGTTGCCTTTTTATAATCAAGTCGCGTCCATGAATGCGACCCCGGATTTTACGCCGGACGGCAAGCGGCTGCTTTATGCTTCCTCGGCCAGCGGCAGGGCGCAGATCTATATCGCCAACATCGATGGGAGCAATTTGCGCCGCATTTCGAACACTGCCGCCTTGGAGGTCGAGCCGAAAGTGAATCCGAAGACCGGAACCGATATCGCCTTCGTCTCAGGCCGGTCGGGGCCGCAACAGGTTTACCGGATGAATATGGATGGCGCCGACGTACAGCGATTAACCAACGGCGAGGGAGAGGCGTCCAACCCGTGCTGGCACCCAAACGGGCAGATTCTGGCGTTCGCCTGGACGCGCGGCTTCGCCACCGGGAATTTCAATATCTTCGTAATGGATGTGGCCTCGCGCAACTTTAACCAGTTGACCTACGGCGCCGGGCGCAATGAGAACCCCACGTGGGCGCCGGATGGCAGGCGCCTGGCGTTCATGTCCACCCGCACGGGGACGGAGCAGATCTGGACGATGCTGGCGGACGGTACGCAGCTCAAACAGTTGACGACGGCCGGAAAGAATGGGACCCCGGTGTGGGCAAAATAAAAAATCACCCATGACCAATCTCGATATTTCAGGAGGCTTTAGTTCATGTTGAATAAACGGAAGATCAGTACCATTGGCATTTGCCTGACCTTGGCGTTGTTCGCGGCGGGTTGCAAGAAGAAAGCGCCGCCACCGCCGCCGCCACCACCGCCGGCGCCAGCCCCGGCGCCAGCCCCGCCGCCGGCCGCGCCCAGCATCAGCTCGTTTGCGGCTGAGCCTTCGTCGATCGAGCGCGGCCAGTCGTCCACGCTGAACTGGACGATTACCGACGCCACCAGCATCTCCATCGATAACAGCATTGGCGCGGTGCAGGCCACCGGGAGCCGCCGGGTATTTCCAGGCGCTTCCACTACCTACACCCTCACGGCTACGGGTCCCGGCGGCACCAAGACCGCCACGGCAACGGTCAACGTGACCGAGCCGCCGCCACCGGCGCCGCCGCCGCCGGCCGCGCCCAAGGTCACCTTCGATCAGATGCTCTCGGGAAGCGTCGTGGACGCCTATTTCGACTACGACAAGAACGATATCCGCGAGGATGCCCGCGCCGCGCTGACCAAGGACGCCGACGCGCTCAAGGCCATCTTCTCCAGCTTCCCGGATGCCACCGTCACCATCGAAGGCCATTGCGACGAGCGCGGTTCGGCCGAGTACAACCTGGCTCTCGGCGACAAGCGCGCCGCCGCCGCCAAGGATTTCCTGGTCCAACTGGGCGTTCCCGGCGACAAGCTGAAGACTATCAGCTACGGCAAGGAACGTCCCCAGTGTACCGATCACGACGAGACCTGCTGGCAGAAAAACCGCCGCGCGCACTTCTCTACAGGGCAGTAAAATCGGGTAAGGGCCGGGCTAGCCCCGGCCCATCCGCAACCGGCGGGACGGCCACCCGTTCCGCGCATGAGGAGATCCTATGACCTTTTGGCGCAAGCTGCTGCCAGCCCTTTTGCTTTGCCCTACCTTTTGCCCCATCGCGACCTTCGCAGCCAGCAAAGAAATTGTCGAATTGCAGCGCGATCTGGCTCTGCTGCAGGAACAGGTGCGGGGCCTGCAGCGCTCCCAGGACGAGAAATTCTCCGCCATTCAAGTGCTGGTTCAACAGGCGCTCGACTCGGCAAACAAGACCAGTACGTCCGTCGCCCTCCTGCAAAATAACCTTCTGCAGAGCTTCAAGGATCAGCAGAAGAGCGTGGTGGATCCGGTGGTCGGTGTGGGCGCCAAGCTCGACCAGGTGACTACCGACGTGAGCGCGTTGCGCGAATCCGTGGCCGACATCTCCAGCCAGATGGGAAAGCTACAGCAACAGATGATCGACATCGGCAATGCCGTTCGCACTATCCAGACGCCCGCCGCCGCGCCTCCGCCCGCCGCCATACAACCAGGTCCGGGTGTGGCGTCCGCGCCGTCCGGCAATGTTCCCCCAGTGCCCGCCGCTACGCTGTACCAAAACGCGAATCGCGATCGAAACGGCGGCAAGGACGATTTGTCGCTGCAGGAATACGCCGACTATCTGAAGTACTACGGCGACAGCATGCTGGCGCCCAACGCGCAGTATTTCATCGCGGAGATCCATGCCAAGCAGAACAACCTGGACCAGGCGCTCGCGGAGTTCGACATGGTGCTGGAGAAATATCCGGACAACAACAAGACTCCCGACGCGCTTTATATGAAGGGCGCCACGCTGGTGAAGATGGGAAAGCGCACGCAAGGCAAGCAGGAATTCTGCGAGCTGGTGAAGCGCTTCCCCTCTAACGATCTAGCCACACGGGCGCGATCGCAAGTGAAGGCGTTGGGTCTAACCTGCGGCCCCGCGGCTCCCGTCCATCGCAAGAAAACGTAAGCGCACGAAGGGCCGATTCACAATCGGCCGCAGGTTGACAACCTGCCCCACAACGAATGACACGCCATCGCATGTACATTAACGGGCAGCGCGCGGAAAGCCATCGCGGCACATGGTTCCCGGTCTACGACCCTTCCACCGAAGAGGTTATCGCGGAAGTCCCCGACGCCGATGCCGTCGACGTCGACCGCGCCGTGCAGGCCGCCGTAGCCGCGTTCGAATCGGGGCCGTGGCCGCAGACTACGGCGCAGGAGCGCGGGCGCCTGCTCTTCAAGATGGCCGAGCGTATCCGCGCCCACGCGGCCGCATTGGCGGAATTGGAATCCCGCAATTGCGGCAAGCCCATTGTCGAGGCGGAATACGATGTCGCCGACACCGCCACCTGCTTCGAATACTACGGCGGCATGGCGACCAAGGTTTTGGGGCACGTGAATCCGGTGCCCGACAACGCCCTCAGTCTCTCTTTGCGCGAGCCCGTGGGGGTGGCCGGCCAGATCGTACCTTGGAATTATCCCTTGTTGATGTCAGCCTGGAAACTCGCTCCCGCGCTGGCCGCTGGCTGCACTTGCGTGCTCAAGCCCGCCGAACAGACGCCTTTGACCGCGCTCGAAATCGCGGATTGGTTCGCGGAGGCGGGATTCCCGCCGGGGGTGGTCAATGTGGTCACCGGCTTCGGCGAGTCGGCCGGCGCGCCGCTGGTGGCGCATCCCGGGGTGGACAAGATCGCCTTCACCGGCAGCGCCGCCGTCGGCAAGCTGATCATGAAGAGCGCGGCCGACACGGTTAAGCGCGTGACCCTGGAACTGGGCGGCAAGTCACCCAACATCTTCTTCGCCGATGCCGATTTCGAAGCCGCCGTGGATGGCGCGCTGTTCGGCGTTTTCATCAACCAGGGTGAAGTGTGTTCCGCGGGCAGCCGCATCCTGGTGGAGAAGCCCATTTACAGTAAGTTCGTGGAAGCCATGGTGGAGAAATCCAAGCGCATTCGGCTGGGCGCGCCGCTCGACCGCGAAACCAAAATGGGCCCGCTGGTCAGCAAAGAGCAGTACGACCGCGTGCGGCAGTATCAGGAGATCGG
>Ga0209333_1000732_pt1 | contig 17206 bp, 17 predicted proteins | sample BlaSpr_A8_OM2_O3_FD_187982 | JGI IMG/M metagenome (GOLD analysis project Ga0209333, IMG submission 187982) | Forest soil microbial communities from Thunder Bay, Ontario, Canada - Black Spruce, Ontario site 2_A8_OM2_O3 (SPAdes) (version 2) | ecosystem: Environmental > Terrestrial > Soil > Boreal... | reverse complement strand
TTCGGGATGCGAAAGCCCGCCTTGAACGCGTCGGCGGTGGCCGAGTCGCCGAGAAAATGCGCGAAGATGCTGTCCCGGACGAGACCCGCGATGCGGCTGAGCAGGACGCCGGCGGCGATCGTGCCGGCGGCGTTCGCGCCGGAACCGCTCGCACCCGCGCGTGCGGGGCGCGGTTCGATGCGATCCTGATTGGGTGCGACTTCCGACAAATTTGCCTCTGACGCACGCAGTATACCGACCGTGTTGAGTGCGTAGTAGCGGGCGTCGCCGGCGCGCTACAATCGATGCGTGAGCTTTTCACTTTACGTCCATATTCCGTGGTGCCAATCGAAGTGCCCGTACTGCGACTTCAATTCGCACGCGGCGGCGTCATGGCCGGAAGCGGACTACACGCGCGCGCTGATTTCGGAGCTCGAAGCCCGGGCGGGCACTCCGTCATATTGCGGCCAGCGCATCAGGACGATTTTTTTTGGCGGCGGAACGCCGTCACTGTTCGATCCCAAATCTATTGGTGAGATTATCGACGCCGCCAGTCGCGTCTGCGGAATCGAAGACGATGCGGAGATAACGCTCGAAGCGAATCCCGGCACCGTCGACCTCGCGAAACTCGCCGGGATGCGTGCGGCAGGCGTTAATCGAATCAGCTTCGGCGCTCAGTCATTCAACGCCGCGACGCTTAAATTTCTCGGCCGCATCCATAGCGCCGACGAAACCCGCGCGGCTGCCGGGATGGCGCATCGCGCCGGCTTCGATCGCCTCAATCTCGATCTGATCTTCGCGGTTCCGGGGCAGACGGTAGCCGACGTGCTCTACGACATTGAGTCGGTCGCCGCGCTCGAACCGGATCACATCTCGGCCTACAACCTGACGTTCGAGGAAGGCACCGCTTTTTTCAACGACCTGAAGCGGGGACGGATCAAGCAGCTCGCGACCGACGAGCAGGCCGCGATGTATCAGACGGTGCGCGAGGAACTCCCGCGACGCGGATACGCGATGTATGAAATTTCGAACTACGCGGCACCCGGCCACGAGGCGCGCCACAATCTGACATACTGGCGCGGCCAGACGTACCTGGGAGTCGGCGCGGGCGCACATAGCTATGCGGGCGACGGTACAGGTGGTCGTCGATGGTGGAATGAAAAGCTCCCGGCGCGCTACATCGCCGCGATCGAAGAGCGCGCGAACGCCGAGGCCGGCGCCGAAACGATCGACGCAGCCACCGCGCAGAGTGAATTCGTGTTCCTGAATTTGCGCCTGCGCGAGGGATTCGCGCTGGCGGATTTTCACGAACGCTTCGGCCGCAACTTCGAATGCATCTTCGGCGGAGTCGCCACGCCCCTGTTCAACAACGGATTGCTGACCCTCGATCGCGGCCGAATCAAGCTGACCGATCGCGGGCTCGAAATGGCCGACTCAGTCTTCGCCGATTTTGTTTAGGCGGTTCGCGCGATGGTGGCATCGAGCAGCTCGATGACTCGCGCGGGCGTGGCTAGCCGGATGAACGCGCCCAGGCGCGGGCCGCGCTCCTGGCCCAGGATCGAGCGATACAGCAGCGGGAAAATCTTGCCGGGCTTGTCGTAATTTTCGCGGCCGAGATCGTAAATCTTTTTCTCGATCTCTTCGGCGCTCGCATCCTGACTGTCGCGCAGATACGCCGCGAGCGCTTTCAGTTGCGCGCGCTCGACCTCGGTCGGCGCGTAGATCTTCTTCGTCGGCTCGATAAAATCGCGATAAAAATTTAGCGCGCATTCCATCAGCGCCCGGCCCATCTTCTCGGTTTCCGGATCGCCTGCGATCGATGCGTCGTATCTGACGATATATTTCCAGATGAAATCGCGATCCGAACTGCCCAGCGCGGCGACCAGGTTCATCATCAGCCCGAAGCTGAGGGTCGAGTTGAAACGCCGCGGGGTCGTGCTCTGGATCACGTATTCGAGCGCCGATCCGCGCCGTTGCTCCTCCGACGCCGCCGCATATTCGCGCATTGCGTCGAGGTATTCATCGACGTATTGCGGAATCGCCTCGAGGAACAACTTGCGCGCGCGCCGCGGGTTCAGCAGCAGGAACATCTTGAGCACTTCGATTGGCGCGTAGCGAGTCCACTGATCGACCGTCACGCCGCGGCCGACCGACTTCGAGACCTTGTGCCCCTCTTCGTCCAGAAACATCTCGAACGGAAATCCGAGCGGCGGCCGCGCACCCATCATGCGCAGAATTTGTCCCGAGAGCCGCGCCGAGTCGGTGAGATCCTTGCCGTACAATTCGTAATCGACCTTGAGCACGTACCATCGCAGCGCCCAATCCACTTTCCACTGCACCTTCGCCATCCCGCCGAGCACCGACTGCTCGCCGCGAAAACCGCATCCCGACGTGCCGCCGGCGCTCTTCTCGCAGGTGAACTCGATCGACGCGCGCTCAGGGTGATAGGCCGTCACCGCCCGCTCGACCACTTGCCCGCACTTCGGGCAAATCGGCATGAACGGCGACCAGCCGGCGCGATTTTCCGGGCGCAGCGTCGGCGCGATGATCGCTATGATCTCCGCATGCTTCTCGAGGATCAGCTTCAGTCCCTCGTCGAAGCGTCCCGACGAATACATCTCGCCCGCGCGCACCAGCTCATACTCGACCTCGACCGGCGCCAGGAAGCCGCCGAGCTGCCCGATCATATGATCAGCAAAGCTTGCGCAGCATCCGAACGGATCGGGGATCCTGGAAACCGGGATGCCCAGGTACTGCTCGACGTCCTCGCGATTCGGCACGTTCTCCGGCACTTTGCGCAGTCCGTCGAGATCGTCGATGAACACGATCAGCCGCGACGGCCGCGCGGGCTCGATCAGATGAAACGCCTTGCGCACGAACGAGGGGCGAAGAATCTCCGCCATCGTGCCCAGATGCGGCAAGCCTGACGGGCCGAAGCCGCTCTGGAAAATCACGGGACGCGCGGGCTCGTACGTCGCGACCCGCTCGGCGAGCCGCCGCGCTTCTTCATTCGGCCATAATTCCGCGCCGGCCGCGTTGCCGGATTGCGAATCGGATTTGGACGCGCCCGCCATTTCGTGAATTTTCTTTAGTCTTCCGGCTTGTCGGGATTCTTGCCGCGCAGCACGCTCGCGACCGCCTCGTGTATCCACGGATCGATCTGCAAGTCGCGATTTTTCTCCGAGGCGAGCCGCAGTTTAACCGCGCAGTTGCCGCAGATAAAGGCCTGCTGGCGAAAGCCCGCCGTATCTTCGACCGAAATGCTCAGCAGCCACTCGGTGAATTCGCGGCGGCATATCGCGCAGTGGAATTTGCCGGAATGTGAATTTGAAGGATCCATGGGTAGATGTTATTCTATATCATTGCTTCAGCTCTTTGTGCCGTGATATTTCCCTTGCACCGATGAATTTTACGACGATTCGCCAGGATCGTGACCACTGCCGGAATTTTCGGACCGCCGGTCCCGTTATTCGATTCCTGAATCCCTGCACGCGAGCCGCCCGCGACTAAACTATTGATTAGGCCCGTCGTCGCTCGATGCGACCCGGGATTTTTCCGACCATTTATGGATCAGACGTTCACCAAACAGAAAATCAAGGAATTGCGCGCGATGGTCAGCGAAGGCGATCGCGTGGCGATCGTACTGCAGGACGATCCCGATCCCGACGCGATGGCCAGCGCGATGGCGCTGCGCACCCTGCTCGGGCGTAACCGGCAGACCACGCCGTTCTTCGCGTTCAAGCCCGTCACCCGCCCGGAAAATCTCACCATGGAGCATCTGCTCGAGATCCAGGTCCAGCCGGCCAGCACCGAGGAACTGCGCGCCTTCGACAAGATTGCGATGGTCGATGTGCAGCCGCCGTTTTTCGGCGAGAAAATTCCGCGCGCCGACATCGCGATCGATCATCATCCGGGCTATCCCGGCGGATCGGCTCCGTTCGAGGACGTGCGGGTAAAATACGGCGCCACCGCTACCATCATGACCGAGTACCTGGTGACGGCCGACGAGAAGATCAGCGAGCGGCTGGCGACCGCGCTGATTTACGGAATTCGAAGCGACACCTTGGCATTGTCGCGTCGCGTAACCGACGTCGACCTGCAGGCGTTTACGCATCTCACACCGCTCGCCAATTACAGCGTGCTGCGGCAGATGGATCGTCCCGAGCTGCCGATCAGTTTCGCGCAAATCCTGGCGCGCGCAATGAAACGGATGGTCGTCAAGGATCGGCTCGTCGTGCTCAATCTCGGCACCGTCGAGCGCGACGACCTGATCGTGCAGATGGCGGATTTCTGCCTGCAGTTCGAGGGCGTGGCTTGGGTCGCGGTCGCCGGCAAGCTCGGCGGCAAGCTCGTGATCAGCGTGCGCAACCACGGCATGACCGGTCAGAACGCCGGCGAGACGGTGAAAAATCTGTTCGCCGATATCGGCAGCGCCGGCGGCCATCGCAACATGTCCAAAGCGGTCATTCCGCTGCGCGCGTGGCGCCGACGAGAGGGCACCACTCTCGACTCGCAAATCGAATCGCGTCTGCGCGAGCTGTTCAGTGCGCGGATCAAGCGCGACGCCGCCGAAGCTGCCGCCGCTCGCGCTGCGACCGCGCGCAATGGCAACTGACTCGCGACCGGCGCCGGGTCGATTCGGCCGTTTACCGGTCGCGCCGATTTCCGTATCGTACGTTTTATCCATGCGTTACCTGCTCCGATGAGTCCGACGCCTTCCAGAATTTCCGCGCTCGAGTTCCTCGCGCCGATGATCGTCGGCTGCGCGCTGTTCATGGAGATGCTCGACGCGACGGTCATCTCGACCGCGCTGCCCGCGATGGCCAAGTCGCTCGGCGAAGATCCGATCAAGCTCAATCTCGCGATCACGTCCTACCTGCTGAGCCTGGCCGTTTTCATTCCGATCAGCGGATGGATGGCGGATCGATTCGGTGCGCGCACCGTCTTTCGCACCGCGATCATAATTTTCACAACCGGTTCCATATTCTGCGGCTTCTCGAACTCGCTGCCGGAGCTGATCGCGTCCCGCATCCTGCAAGGCTTCGGCGGCGCCATGATGGTCCCGGTCGGCCGCCTGATCGTGCTCAAGACCATCGCGAAGTCCGAGCTGGTCACCGCCATGTCGTACCTGACCGTGCCGGCGGTGCTGGGCCCGGTGGTCGGGCCGGTGATCGGCGGGTTCATCGTGACCTACTATTCGTGGCGCTGGATTTTTTTCATCAACGTGCCGATCGGCATGATCGGCATCACGCTGGTCACCTGGTACATCCCCAACATCCGCGAGGAAACCGTCTTCCCGCTCGACTTCCGCGGCTTTCTGCTGACTGGCCTCGGGCTGGCGGGCCTGGTCTCCGGCTTCGAGTCAATCGGCCGCGGCGTGATTCCCGCGAGCATCACCATGTGCGTGATGGCCGCCGGCGGGGTGTGCATGGCGCTCTACATCCTTCACGCCCGGCGCATCGACTACCCAATCATCGACATGGGGCTGTTGAAGATCCCGACCTTCCTGGTGTCCACGCTGGGTGGCGGACTTTTTCGGATGGGCATCGGCGCGTTGCCGTTTCTATTGGCGATGCTGCTGCAGGTGGTCTTCGGCCTGTCTCCTTTTGCTTCGGGGATGCTGACCTTCACCAGCGCGGCGGGCGCCCTGTTTATGAAGGCCACGGCGACGCCGATCATTCGCCGCTTCGGATTTCGCACGGTGCTGATCTCCAATGGCGTGCTCAGCTCCTTCATCATGATGAGCTACGCACTGTTCAGTCCGACGACGCCTCACTTCATGATCGTGACGGCGCTGCTGTTGGGAGGATTCTTCCGATCGCTGCAATTCACCGCGCTCGGAACCCTGGCCTATGCCGACGTGCCCAACTCGTCGATGAGCGGCGCGAGCACGCTGTCGAGCATGGCGCAGCAACTGTTCCTGAGCCTCGGCGTCGCGCTCGGCGCGATGCTGCTGCACCTGAGCCTCGCGGCGAGCGGCTCAACGCATCTGTCGACGCATGATTTCACCCCGGCCTTCGTGGTGATGGGACTGCTCGCGCTGGCGTCGTCGCTGTTTTTCCTCCCGCTGGAATATCACGCGGGCGACGAAGTGAGCGGCCGTCAGCGCGGCGTCGAGCTTTCGCGCACGCCGCAAACCGTGACCGAAGCGGATTGATCGCGCGCACTCGTTTACCGAAGCCGCCGATACCTTTATCGTAATCCTTGTGAATGTGGCGGAGGCGACTGTGGAGGTTAAGAACCGGCTCGGACTTCATCTCCGAGCCGCGTCAGCACTCGCGCAAACAGCCGCAAAGTTCACGTCGAAGGTCATGATTGGTACCGGCCAGGACGACCTGGTCAACGCCAAGAGCATGACCAACCTCATGATGCTCGGCGCCGCCCAAGGCTCCAAGCTAAAGGTCCGCTGCGAAGGCACCGACGCTCGCGAGGCTCTAAAGGCTATCCAGACCCTGTTCGACGACCGCTTCGGCGAGGAATAGGCGCGCAACTCATCCGATACCCGTCCAGCGCGCTCACTATCTTGATTCTGTCCGATTGGTCAGTTATACCTTCACTACCTGAAAATCTTGCGGCGTGCTGCCGTTTTTCTGCAATCTGGCAGGCGCTATGCTGACCCTCTGGAACAGAACAGAATTGAAGCCCTCAGTCCCGCGCGTCCTCCATATCAGTTGAATTCCGGTCTGCGACGGGCCGCTAGAAAACCCGAAACTCGAAAAGGCGCTTTGCAAGGAGCAATCGCGAATAATGCCGCTTAAGGATTTCCTGTTCACGTCGGAATCGGTCTCCGAAGGCCATCCGGACAAAATGTGCGACCAGATCTCGGACGCCGTCCTCGACGCGCTCCTGAAAGAAGACCCCAACTCGCGGGTCGCGCTCGAGTCGCTCGCCAAGACCGGGCTTATCGTGCTGGCCGGCGAGATTACCAGCAAGGCGCGCCCCGACTACGTGAAAATCGCGCGGCAGACCGCAATCGACATCGGCTACAACAGCACCGAGGTCGGCTTCGACGGGAACATGTGCGCCGTGCTGACCGCGATCGAGCCGCAGTCGGCCGACATCTCGCAGGGCGTCAACGAGGGCGAAGGCCTGCACAAGGAACAGGGCGCCGGCGACCAGGGCCTGATGTTCGGATTCGCGTGCGACGAGACGCCTGAAGTCATGCCGCTGCCGATCGCGATGGCGCATCGGCTGATGGAAAATCTCACCAAGCTGCGCAAAACCAACAAGCTCGATTTTCTGCGCCCCGATGCCAAGAGCCAGGTCACCGTGCGCTACGTCGATAACCGCCCGGTCGAAGTCGCGGCAGTCGTCGTCTCAACGCAGCACTCACCCAACGTCAAATACGAAAAAATCCGCGAGTCGATCATCGAGGAACTGATCAAGAAGACAATTCCCGCGCAGTACCTCACGCGCTCGACGGTGTACCACGTCAATCCTACCGGCAGCTTCATCATCGGCGGGCCGCATGGCGATTGCGGACTCACCGGCCGCAAAATAATCGTCGACACCTACGGCGGCTACGGCCGTCATGGCGGCGGCGCATTCTCGGGCAAGGACCCGAGCAAGGTCGATCGCTCGGCCTGTTACATGGCGCGTCACGTCGCGAAAAATGTCGTCGCGGCGGGACTCGCGACCAAATGTGAAATCCAGGTCGCCTACGCGATCGGCGTCGCCGAGCCGGTCTCGCTGCTGGTCGACACCTTCGACACCGGCATTGTGCCCGAGAACAAACTCTCGGCAACCCTGCGCGAGCTGTTCGATTTCCGGCCCGCCGGAATCATCAAGACGCTCAACTTGAAGCGCCCGATCTATCAGCCGACCGCAGCCTACGGACATTTCGGCCGCAACGCCCACGACGGACTGTTTCCGTGGGAGCGCACCGACATGGCCGAGACCCTGCGCAACGCATTCGGCCTCAACGGCCGCAATTGATCGCACTCGCGTTCTTCATCATCGAAACGCAACACGACACAAACAATTTTTCGGAGTTTTGAAAGACGATGGCTACGACGGCAAGAAAGCTCAAAGCACTTCCCAAATCCCGCGCCAACGGCAACGGCCGCGACTTCGACGTCCATGACCTCGGACTTGCGGAAGCCGGACGCAAGCGAATCGAATGGGCTGACAAGCAGATGCCCGTGCTGCGCCGCCTGCGCGAGCGATTCACCAAGGAGCAGCCGCTCAAGGGCCAGCGCATGGGCGCGTGCCTGCATATCACCTGCGAGACCGCCAACCTGCTCCGCACTCTGAAGGCGGGCGGCGCCGAGGTGATCGCGTGCGCCTCGAATCCGCTATCGACGCAGGACGACGTCGCAGCGGCACTCGTCGACCAGTACGGCATCCCGACCTTCGCAATCCACGGCGAAGATCGCGACACCTATTACAGTCACATGCGCTCGGTGCTCGAACGCCGCCCGACGATCACGATGGACGATGGCGCCGACCTCGTCAGCCTGCTGCACACCGAGTTCGCCAACCAGGCCGATGACGTGAAAGCGAGCATGGAGGAAACGACCACCGGCGTGATCCGGCTGCGCGCGATGGCCAAAGACGGCGCGCTCAAGATTCCGGTCGTCGCGGTGAACGACGCGCAGACCAAGCATTTGTTTGACAACCGATACGGCACCGGCCAGTCCACCCTCGACGGCATCATCCGCGCCACCGGCGTGCTGATCGCGGGCTCGGTGGTCGTCGTCGCGGGCTACGGCTATTGCGGCCGCGGCATCGCGTCACGCGCGCGCGGCCTCGGCGCCGACGTGGTTGTGACGGAAGTCAATCCGATTCGCGCGCTCGAAGCCGCGATGGACGGTTTCCGTGTAATGAAGATGGTTGACGCGGCGAAGGTCGGCGATATTTTCATCACCGCCACCGGCGACAAGCACGTCCTCACCTCCGCGCATTTCACCCAGATGAAAGACGGCGCGTTCCTGAGCAACTCGGGCCACTTCGATATCGAGATCGATGTCGCGTACTTGAACGACGCCGCGAAAAAAGTCGATCGCGACGTAACCCGCAACATCGACGCGTACCATCTCTCCAACGGCCGTATCGTCTATCTGCTCGGCGAAGGCCGGCTGGTAAACCTAGCCTGCGCCGAAGGGCACCCCGCGCAGGTGATGGACATGAGCTTCGCCACGCAAGCGATGGCCTCCGAGTGGGCAGCAAAGAGCACTCAGATGACAGTCAAAGTTCATGAAGTGCCGATAGAGATCGAAGAGGAAATCGCCGCCGTGAAGCTCGCCGCGATGAGCATCAAGATCGACACGCTGACCGCCGAGCAGCGCAAATACCTGGCCAGCTGGGAGTCGGGCACTTGAACCGGGTTATGCCGCGCGGCGCCGACGCTTGACACGTATGGGACGAATCAACACTTCGGCCGGAATCCCAAAGCGCTCGTGCAGACGCCGGATCATCTCCAGCGACAGCGCGCGTTTGCGATGCATCACCTCATGCACCCGACTGCGCCCGCCGATCACTCCGACCAACGCGCTCGGGTCGAGCCCTTGTTGCTCAAGCCGGAACCGAATCGCCTCAATCGGATCGGGCGGATCGATCGGGAAGTGCTTTTCCTCGTAGGCTTCGACGAGCGTCGCGAGCACGTCAAGTCTGTCTTCTTCTGCAGTTCCTGGCTTGGCGTCCATCAGACCCTCGACCTCCCGCAGCATCCGCTCGTAGTCAAGTTCGGTACGTATCGGCTTAATTTCCATGTTTAATCGTCCTTACATCAATTTTATCATAGTCGCGGTGTGTCCCGATCCATTTGATGAAGACAATCTGACGACGATAGTTGATTCCGGTAACGAGTCTGTAATCGTTCCCCTTGATATTGAAAACCACACGGTTGCTGCCGACGATGCTGGCCGCTCCATTTTCACGCTTCACGTCGGCGGGGCTGCGCCAATTGGCACGGTGCGCTTCGCGATACCACGCATCGAGCGCCGCCTTCACCGCCCTTTGACCTTGTTGCCCTTTGAGCGACTCCGCAAAATGCAACAGGGTTCGTCGCGCTAGCACCCGCACCGTCAACAATGTAGCATTGTTCCCAAAGTGGGAACAACCTATATTTATCGAGGTCGCTATGATGAAGCCGGAAAGAATCGATATCGAACAGGCGCGGCGCGCTTCCGGACTCCGGATCGTCACGCTTGCCTACGTTCCCAGTCCGTGGGGCGAGGCGCTCAAGGGCATCCTCCACATCAAGCAACTCCCGCATGCGCGGGTCGGCCATGTCTTCGGCTCGCCGACTGAGACCCTTCAGGAATGGAGCGGGCAAGACAGTTTTCCGATCCTTGCGTGGAACGACGAGCGTCCGCGTACCACGTGGATCGACCAGCTCAATCTCGCTGAGCGGCTCGCACCGAACCCGCGCCTCATCCCAGAACGCGTCGAGGATCGGGTCCTGATGTTCGGCTACTGCAACGAACTATGCGGCGAGAACGGCATCGGATGGACCGACCGGCTGCGCGGAGTGCATGAGCAGCTCATGAAACCGGGCGGCGATCCCGCGGGCGTGTCGGCATACCTGGGGAAAAAATACGGCTACACACCGGAAGTCGGTGAACGCGCGACCGCGCGAGTCGTCGCGGGCCTGACCGCGCTCGCAACGCGGCTCCAGGAGCAGAAGGCGCGCGGCAGCCGATTCTTCATCGGCGACGCGCTCTCGGCGATGGACGTCTACTGGGCGGCATTCTCGAACGCGATGAAACCGCTGGCCCCCGATCTATGCCCGATGCCGGAAATGATTCGCGAGATGTTCACGACTACCGAACCGAGCATCGTGGCCGCGACCAACCCGATACTGATCGAGCATCGCGATTTCATCTTCAAGAACTACCTCGAACTGCCGGTAGATCTGTCGTAAGCGCGACGATACTAGCGCGCCTTCAACTCGTCGTCGGGCGTCTGATCGAGGTAGTCGCCGGCGGGCAGGCGTTTCGGATTGCGATCGCGGATTGCCATCACCAGATGCTTCAGCGTTTCGATCAGTTCGTGCTCGCTGAGGCGCGGATACAACACCCGCGCGAGACGGGTGCCGTCGCGCGCGCCGCCCACCATCACGACGTAGTCATTCTTGCCGTAGCCGATAATCCCGATCTCGGCCGTCGGCGGACGCGAGCAACTGTTGGGGCATCCAGCCATGCGGATCATCACATCGACGTTGCCGAGTCCGTCGCGCTCCAGTTCCGCGAGGTAGCGCGGCAGCGCACGCTCCGCATGCGTCATCGCAAGGCCGCAGGTCGGCTTGGCCGGGCACGCCATAGCGAGCCGGCGAATCGGCGGCACCGCACCATCGAAGGGCACGCCGTGCTCGGCAAGCGTCCGCTCGATCCACTCGCGGCGCGCAGCCGGAACATGCGCCAGTATCAGATGCTGATTGGGCGTGTTGCGCAGGCCGATTCCCTCCACTTCTGAAACGATTCGTCGAATCGCACTTCGATACCGGACCGTCGCCTCGTCGCGCACTCGTCCGCTCGGAATCAGGATTCCCACGTAAAGAAAATCGCCGCCGCCTGCTTCTCGATGCCACCCCAAATGATCGCGCACCGGCGGTAACGGCAATGGTTCCGCATCCGCGAGCGATATTCCAAAACGCTCGCGCAGTGTCTGCTTGACCGCGTCGACGCCGATGCGGCGAATTGTGTACTTCCATCGCGCCGCGCGACGATTGCGACGCTCGCCGTGCTCGCGCTGTATCGTCGCGATCGCGCGCACCGTGTCCACCACCTGAGCGCGCTGCACGACGCCAAGATGAAGCGCGAGCAGCGGCATCGTCGCCGGCTGGTTGTGGGTCGCGCCCATCCCGCCGCCACTGTAGAGATCGTAGCCCGTGACTTTGCGGCCGCTGACGCGCGGAAGAAAGCCGACGTCCTGCGTCAGCAGGTCGACGCTGTTGTCGTGCGGATGCGCAAAGCCGACCTTGAACTTGCGCGGCAGATATTGTGCACCATAGATCGGCTCTTCCGGGTTGAGCGGCGCGATTTGTTGTCCATTCCCGTCGGCGAGAAACACCTGATAGTAGGCCGAACTGCGCGGCGCCATCTCGCGCGCTACCGCGTGCGCCAATTCATGCGAATCGAGCGGCAGCTCGGCGTCTAGATCGTCGATCGGACTCGCGACCGTATTGCGATTCAGATCGCCGCACGCGCCCAGCGTCGTAAGCTGGTAGCCCTCATCGCCCTGGCTCGCGTTGATGTGGCGAATCAGCGCACTCAGATTGTGCCCACGCACGTAGTGGAATTGAACGCCCTGGCGCGCCGTAAGCCGGATACTGCCGTCGGCGTAGAGATCCGCGGCCGCGTCGAGCGCGAGCCACTGCGCCGGCCTGAGCTCGCCCGCGGGAATCTTGACCCGCACCATGAAGATGAAATCGCCGTCCTTCTTGCCGCTCTCATTGCGCTCACGCTGCTTGTAGATGCCGAAGTGCTTCGAGATTTCTTTCGCGTGCTCGCTGATCGTCTCGGCCTGCCGCGCGCTGAGCGCATCGATCTCCGAGCGCATCGTATGCCGGCTCTCGTGCGTCGAGTGGACGTAGAAGAGTCCCTCGCTCGATTGCTTGAGGCGCTCGACGGTGGACATTTCCGCCGCGCTCGAGCTTTCGAGCGTCACGGGCAGGTGGTCGCGGTGATGCTTGGGTTCCACTGCAGGAATTTTAAGTCGCGCGCTACTCGTCGATTGAGACGCGCGACCAGCGGCGGTAGATCTCGCCGCATCCGACCGAGGCTGCTATCAGCAACAGCGCGAGGAAGAACTTCGGCGACAGCGGATGCCACAGCGCGTCGCCCAGAAACGCATACAGGATCGTCCCCGGTATCATGCCGACCATCGTCGCCCAGAAGTAGTCGTGAAACGTGATCGGAGACGCGCCGGCCAGCAGGTTCAGCGCGTTGTACGGAATCACGGGCACCATCCGCAGGTAGAGTATTATCTGGAAGCCGTGCTTCGCGATTCTCTGCAGCATCGCATGGAATCGCTCGCCGACAATCTTCTCGACGAACGACTTGCCGAGAAATCTTCCCGCCGCGAACGCGACGATCGCGCCGATGTCGCCGCCGATCAGCGAGTAAACCGACCCCCACATGGCGCCGAACGCGAGCCCGCCCGCTATTGTCATCACCGCGCCGGGTACCAGGAACGACGGCCCCACTGCGTACAACAGCATGTAGACCACGGGGCCCCACGCGCCCCACTTGACCACTTCGGCTTTGACCGTCGCGGGATCGCTGAACCAATTCCAGTGCTCGATCAGCAGCCAGATTGAGCCGCCAACAATGACGGCAATGATCGCGAGCTTGAGTATGTTCATCAGCCACGAGCTTTTGGTGCTCGGCTGGTCAGATTTGGGTCCGATGGGATTGAGCGCGGCCACGATCCTTAAATGATATTGGGCGACGGCGCGGCGAGACAAGCCTTCGCGCGCGCGTTGTGGGCGAATCGCGATGCTATTAAAGTCGGCGCAATGATCGGCACACAAAATCGCAAAGGAAAAAACTTCAATGAACGAACTCGCGGATAAAGTCGCAATTATCACCGGCGGTGGCTACGGAATCGGCAAACAGATCGCGCTGAAGTACGGCGCGGCCGGCGCCAAAGTCGTTCTCGCGGCGCGCTCGCTTGAACCGATGAAGCAGACCTGCGCCGAACTCGAGCGCCTCGGCGCGCGCGCGATTCAGGTGAGCACCGACGTCTCCAAGGAAGCCGACTGCGCGAAGATGGCCGCCGAGACGTTGAAGGCGTTCGGGCGCATCGACATTCTCGTCAACAACGCCGGCATCTCCGGACCGACCAAGCGAATCACCGACATGTCGCTCGCCGAATGGCAGGAGACGCTTGATATCGACCTGACCGGCACGTGGCTCGCGACTCGTGCCGTGCTGCCGGCGATGGACCAGCAGCGCTCGGGCAACGTCATCAACATCTCGTCGGGCGCGGGCCGTCGAGGCTATCCGATGCGATCGCCGTATGCGGCGGCGAAATGGGCGATGATCGGGCTCACGCAAACTGTGGCCGCCGAATGGGGCCAGCGCGGAATCCGGTGCAACTGCATTTGTCCCGGTGCGATCGAGGGTGAACGGATCGAACGCGTGATGCGCGCGCGCGCCGACGCACTGAAGCAGCCGTATGAGCAAATCAAAGCAGGCTTCCTGTCGCAGGCCGCGATGAACAGAATGGCGACGGAAGAGGAAGTCGCGCGGGTCGCGCTGTTCCTCGCGCTCGACACGTCGGCAGGAATGACCGGTCAGACGCTGAACGTCGATTGCGGCAGCATCATGAATTAGGGGCCGCTTTGTGTTGAGAGAGACTCCTGCACTGCGCACGGGACGATCGCCCCATCACAAAGTACTGATTGCCGGCCTCGAAAAACATCGGCGGAACCGCGCGCACTCCCAGGCGAACGACAGCTACCTGAGCAGCGGACATCGCTACTACGACGTCTCGGTTCCGACTCTCAGGACGCTGGCGAAAACGTGGCTCAAGGAAAACGGCGGTATTCCGGACCCAGAATTCCTAGCCGTTCTCGACGGTCTCTATCGTGGGAAATCGTACGAAGAGAAGGTGCTCGCGAGCATCCTGCTCTCAGATCATCGAACCGGCCCCGAAACGATCGGGCCAAAGCTTCTCGATGGCTGGCTCGATCATCTTTTCGGATGGGCTGAGATCGATTCGCTCTGCGTATGCTCGTCGTCAGCGGCGAGACGGAATTTCACTGAGGACGAGATCCTGGCCGATTGGAGCGAATGGGCGCGATTTATTCGCAAACTCTCGCGGGACAAGAACATCAACAAGCGCCGCGCCGCGCTGGTCTTCCTGACCGCCCCGCTCCGCTATTCGGAGGATAAAAGACTAGCCGCGCTCGGGTTCGAAGTGATCGAAAAGCTGAAGCCTGAACGGCACATCATGATCACCAAGGCGGTGTCCTGGCTGCTGCGCAGCATGGTGCGGCACCACGAGCGGGCGGTCGCCGCCTACGTCCGGGAAAACCGGCACTCGCTTCCGGCAATCGCGGTGCGCGAAACTACGCGCAAGATCACGACGGGACGAAAGTAAGCAACTGTGAGGGCGAGGAATGAATCAGCGCGCGATGTCGTGGTCGCGGACGCTGCTGGCGAAGCCGCCGCTCTCGAGACGCTTCATCAGCTCGCGCGCCAGCACGGGAGAGCGATGGCGTCCGCCGGTGCATCCGAGGCCGACCGTCAGGTAACTCTTGCCTTCGCGCTGATAGAGCGGGATCAGAAAATCGAACAGGCGGCCGACCTCGTCGATGAAGCGCCGCGACTCCGGCTGCTCCATCACGTACTCGTGCACGCGCGGGTCATTCCCGGTGAGCGGGCGCAGCTCTGGGACGAAGAACGGATTCGGAATAAATCGCACGTCGAGCACGACGTCCATCCCGGTTGGCAAGCCGAATTTGTAGCCGAACGAGACGATCGACACCGACATACGCGAACCCGCGTTCGCGCCGAGCACCGCCGCCGTGACCACTTCGCGCAGCTCGTGGACGGTGAGCGTGGTCGTGTCGATCACGCGATTGGCGCGCTCGCGCATCTCGGCCAGCGCGAGACGTTCGACGCGAATACTCTCGGCGACGGTTGCGCCGCTGGCAGCCATCGGATGCGGCCGGCGGCTCTCAGAGTAGCGGCGCGCGAGCACGTCGTCGGAGGCGTCGAGAAAAATCACCTCGGGATGGATACCGGCGGCATCCAGCTCCGCGAATATCCCCGGCCATTGCGGGAAGAACAGGCGCTCGCGCGAGTCCACTCCGAGCGCGACGCCCTTCAGCGCGGGATCGCGACTCGCCGCGAGCATCGCGACATTGGGCGCCAGCGCGACCGGCAGATTGTCGACACAGTAGAAGCCGAGATCCTCAAGCACGCGCATCGCGGACGCGCGTCCCGAGCCCGAGACACCGGTGACGATTATCAGGCGAGGTGGCTGAGGCGAGCTCATTGAGTGCGATTAGCCGTCGCAGCAGGCATCACTTCTTCGGCGAACGCCTGAAACTCCTCCTCGACGAGAACCGGCCAGCGCATGTTGAAGATGAAGTGAGTGACGCCGACTTTGGCGTACTGCGCAATCTTGTCGAGGCATTCGTCTTTGCCGCCGATCATGATTTGATCGCGTGCCTGCTCCGGCGAGATCTGCGCCATGCCCGCCACGACCCCGGAAATCATCTGCGCGCGCTCGCTGGACGCTTTGTAGCACAGCGGCATCATGATGGTCTTTTCGATTTCGTCGGTGTCGCGCCCGACCGTGTCGCCGTGGCGCTCGATTATATCGATCAATCGTTTCATCCCGGCGGGATCCGCATGCATCGTATTCCACATGTCGGCGTGCCTGGCGACGATCTTGAGCAGCGATCTTTCTCCGCGCCCGCCGATCATCAGGGGAATGCGCGGCTTCTGCAGCGGCTTGGGATTACAGACGGCATCCGCCACGCGGAAGTGCTTGCCCTCGAAGGTGGTTTTGTCCTGGGTGAACATGCCGGTGATGATCTGACATGCTTCGTCGAGCCCCTCGAGACGTCCGCGAAGATTTTTGAAGTCGATCCCGAAGTTGCGATGCTCCAGCTCGTTCCATCCGGCGCCCAGGCCGAGATTGAGGCGGCCGCCGCTGACCTGATCGAGAGTGGCAGCCATCTTCGCGGTCAGGCACGGGTTGCGATAGGTATTGCTGTTGACTAGAGCACCGATGCGAGCACGCCTGGTGTGCTGGCTGAGCGCGCTCAGCAGTGTCCAGTTCTCCATGCAGGGGCCAGCGGGATCCGGCGTGAAGATCGGATAGAAATGATCGAAGGCCCACAGCGAGTCATAGCCCCAAGCGTCGAGTTTCGTCCAGACGTCGCGCATCCGCTCCCACGTGACGTTCTGTTGCCCGGACTGGAATCCAAATCGAATCGGATGCCTGGTCATTTGTGACCTCTTCAGACTGGCGCTGTCCGCGGGTGCATCCGGAGGGCAGGCAGTCTGTTAGGGAACGCGATCAACTCAGTACTTGTTGTCTTCTTCCTTGATCAGCGAGTACAGCTCGTCGCTATCCTTGGCCGCGAGCAGGCGGCTTCGAAAAGAAGCCTCCTTGAGCAAGCGCGAGACGCGCGCGAGCGCTTTCAGATGCAGGCTGGCGGAATCCTCCGGCGCGACCAGCACGAAGAACAGTTGCGACGGGCCGCCGTCGAGCGAATCGAAATCGACTCCCGCCACATGGCGGCCGAATGCTCCGATGATCTTCG
>Ga0209333_1000731_pt1 | contig 17233 bp, 12 predicted proteins | sample BlaSpr_A8_OM2_O3_FD_187982 | JGI IMG/M metagenome (GOLD analysis project Ga0209333, IMG submission 187982) | Forest soil microbial communities from Thunder Bay, Ontario, Canada - Black Spruce, Ontario site 2_A8_OM2_O3 (SPAdes) (version 2) | ecosystem: Environmental > Terrestrial > Soil > Boreal... | reverse complement strand
CTAAAGTCCAGCGGCCCCAACACGGCCAGTAGATAGTAGACCAGCACGGCCGGCGGCAGGACCAGCGGAAGGTTCGCAAGCGCGTCCAGCAATTCGCCCCCAGGAAAGCGGCGATGAGTCAGCAGCCACGCCAGCGGCAGCGCCACCAGAATGGAGAGCAGGGTGGCCAAGCCGGCGTAGCGCAGGCTTAACCACAGCGGGGACCAGTCCAGCGCCATTACTTCCACGCGCCCAGCAGCCGCCGCACCAGCACCAGTTGGCCCAAATGATAAGCGGTGTGGTCCGCCGCCAGCAGCACTTCCCGTAGTACCGTCTGGCCGGTGCCATGCGGAAGGCGCGCATGCAGATTGACCTTTGAATTCTTCACTATCCGCCGCAGCGAAGCCAGATCGGCGCGGAATGCTTTCACGCTTTTGTCCCACGCCGCATCGTCGGGGGGCGCCTGACTGGCCGGCCAATAGCCCGCCGGCCATGGCGGCGAAACATGCTTCGGCTTCCGTATGAACTCCAGTATGTCCCACTGCGCGAGCCGTATGTGCTCCAACAGTTCCCACGGCGTGTGCGGCAATCCGCTGGGCCGGATGCCCCGGAGCGCGGCTGGCAGACCAGCGACCGCCGCGTTGAAATCCAGGTGCGCTCCGCCGCCGTCCAGCAGGGAGATCAGGTGTTCCCGCAGAGATTGATCTTGGGTCATATATCCTACTATTCTTGGACATCGGGGGGCTGGAAAACAAGCCCATGGGTGGGCGCGCTTCGCGCGACCTGCCACTTGCCACCATTGGCCGGGATCGGCGACCGTCGGATTTGAGCGCTCAGGAGTATGTGCAGTACGTCTCGGGTGAAGTTTCCAAGAGACCACCGGCCGGAAGATCCTTTCTTGGCCTCACGACTACTCCCGCCAGGAAGTGGATGAGGCTCTGGCAAAATTGGGTACGTCGCCGCCGCAGAGGTAAACACAACACAGCTTGCCCAAAATGAGAAGATGAAAACATGCGGCAGTTGTTCTTGCTGTGCGGTCTGCTGCCCTTGACCGCGATGGCGAGCGAGCACTGGATCCGGTTCACGTCCGGTCCCGTTGAAGTCTTCAGCAGCGCCGGTTCGAAGGACGGGCGCGAAACGCTGGTCACGTTCGAAGAGTTCCGGCATGCGCTCGGGCAGGTCCTCGGCGAGAACGATCTGCAATTGCCGCTGCCTATCCGCGTCCTGCTCTTCAACAACGGCGCGCCCCAGACTCCCGCGCCGGTCGTCCGTGGCCGCGACCAATATAACATCGTCCTCACCTCCCGCCAAGCAATCCCCAACGAAGTGTTCGCCCGCCTCACGGAGTTGTTTCTGGAGACCAACACAGCGCGCATGCCGCAGCGGCTCGAGCGCGGCCTGGTGGCCTTGTTCTCGACCATTCAAGTGAATGGCATCCGTATTACGCTAGGCGAGCCTCCTTTGCATCCCGACATGGACTGGGCCCGCGTCCACTTGCTGGCCGTCGATCCGGAATATTACGGCAAGCTGCGCGTGCTCACTTACAACTTGCGCAAGGGCGTCGACGAGGATGCAGCCTTTCGCAACGCGCTGGGCAAAACGCCGGAGCAGATCGAACTGCAAGCGCAATCGCACCTGGCGGAGGGCCGCTTCCAGGCTACCTCGATGTCGCCCCTCCCGATGAGTCCGGAAGATTTTCCGGAGCGCTCCGTCGAGCCCGCGCAGGCGCAGTTGGCCATCGCGGATCTGCTGCTGGGGGATCGGTCGCGCGCGATTTATCGCGACCTGATCGCGCAAAAGGAGCGGGTGCCGGAAGCATGGGAAGGCCTGGGAATGCTCGCGCTCGGCGACGGGCAGACCGAAGAAGCGCGCAAGGATTTCGCCGCCGCCATGGACGCCGGCGCGAAGAGCGCGGAGTGCTACATGGAATATGCGCGTCTGGAGCCGGATAGCGCCAAGGCGCTGGCCGCGCTGGAGCATGCCGCTAAGATTAATCCCAAATTAGCCGAGCCGCATTTTCTGATGTCCCAGCGCCAAACCGAGCCGCAGAAGCGCATCCAGGAGCTCAAGCTGGCCGCCAATCTGGATGCGCGCAACATGGCCTACTGGCAGGCGCTTGCCGAAGCCTACCTCGATATCCACGATTTTCCGCATGCCGCGCAGGCCTGGAAGTCCGCCGAACAGGCGGCTTCGACACCCGGCGATCGGGCCCGTATGCAGCACCAGCGGCTGGAGGTCGAAGCACAACGGCTGAATTGGGAAGACGCCGAAAAGAAGCGCCAGGCGGACGAAGAGGCGCGCGAAATCGACAGGCTGAAGCAGCAGGCGCGCGCCGATCTTCACGCTTTGGAGGCGCGCGCCAATCAGGGCCAGCCGCCATCATCGCCGAATGAAAAGGTGGTTCCCTGGTGGGACGGTCCCAAGGCATCGGGCGTAGCCATCGGCGTAATCAAACAGGTGGATTGTCTGGGCAAGCGGTTCCGCCTGTGGGTGCAAGACGACGACCACAATACCGTCAAACTGCTGATCGCCGATCCCGCGCAGGTCGCCGTGATGGGCAACGGCAAACTGGAGTTGAGTTGTGGAACGCAACGGTTGCGGCGGGTGAAGGTGGAATACGTCCCCAAGGCGAACGCCAAGCTGGCAACCAAGGGCGAAGTGGCCACCATCGAGTTCCAGTGAAGCCCAGCCCATACCGTTGGGTGGTGCTCGGCGTCTTCGTGCTCTGCTCCGCCATCAATTATCTGGACCGCCAGACGCTGGCCTCCCTGGCGCCGCTGATACGCGCGGAATTCCATCTCTCCAACGCGCAGTACGGGCTGATTCTGGCGGTTTTTTCGATCGCCTACGCGGCTTGCGCGCCCTTCGCCGGGATGCTGATCGATCGCATCGGGCTGAATCGCGCGATCAGTCTGGCGGTGGGGGTGTGGTCGTGCGCCGGTATCTTTACCGGATTCACACGCGGGTTGGGTGGACTGCTGGGGTGCCGCGGCGTGCTGGGCATGTCCGAAGCGGCAGGCATTCCGGGAGCGGGCAAGGCCATTTATCGCTACCTGCCGCCTGCGGAGCGCGCATTAGGCAACGCATGGAACCAGGCTGGCGTCAGCCTGGGGCTGATTCTGGCGCCGCCGCTGGCCACCTGGATGGCAATGCGCTATGGATGGCGGCACGCGTTCGTGATTACCGGCAGCCTAGGCCTGCTGTGGATTCCGCTTTGGAACTTGATCGCCCGGAAGGGATCGCCAACACCGGTGCCCGGAACCGGGCACCCGGAACCTAGCACCCTTGACGTGCTACGCTCGCCGCGGCTATGGAGCTTGGTGGCGGCGAACGCACTGAACATGAGCGTATACTCTCTCTGGACGAATTGGACGACATTGTATTTGGTCGACAAGCATCGTCTGGCGCTGGCGGAAGCCAACTGGTATGCCGTGATCCCTCCCCTGGTAGCTGCTTTGGGCGGTTTCGGCGGCGGTTGGCTCTCGCTGCTGTGGATGCGGGCGGGCGTTCCCGCGGTGGCCGCCCGCACACGGGTTTGTCTGGTCGGCGGGCTGCTGGCCGTCCCCACCGCGCTGATACCGCTGCTGCCTACGCCGGGTTGGACGGCCGCTGGAATCTCGCTGAGCATCCTGGCCGTTTCGGCGGTCAGCGTCAACGTGTATACGATTCCGCTGGATCTTTTCGGCGGCGCGCGCGCGGCGTTCGCCGTTTCCATGTTGGTGGCATCCTACGGCGCCGCCCAAGCGCTGATCTCGCCGGCCATCGGCGCGGCCGTGGACGCGCACGGTTATGGGCCGGTGTGCCGGGTCGCCGCGGTTCTGCCCCTGGCAGCCTATGCAGTGCTGCGGGGGCGGAGACACAGGCTTAAGGTTGAGGGCTGTTAACATAGGTTCTATGCGAATGCTTGCACTTGCGATGTGTGCTGCCGGATTGTATCCGACAATGAGAGCGGCCGAAGAGACCAGAACGAATGAACGCCTGGACGACGCGGCGGCGCTGTTCAAAGAGGTCATGAGCACGCCGGACAAATCCATTCCGCAGGATTTGCTGAATAAGAGCCACTGCATCGTCCTGGTGCCGGGATTGAAGAAGGGCGGTCTGGTAGTCGCGGCCAAGTGGGGCAGGGGTTTTGTGGCGTGCCGCAACGCCTCCGGCCAGGGCTGGGGCCCGCCTGGAGCGGTGCGCATCGAAGGTGGCAGCGTCGGTTTTCAGATCGGCCTTTCGTCCACCGACCTGGTCCTGCTGGTGATGAACGAACGCGGCATGAAGCGGCTGCTCACCACCAAGTTCACGCTGGGCGGGGAAGCGTCGGTAGCGGCCGGTCCCGTCGGCCGGGATGCCACAGCCCAAACCGACGCCCTGATGACGGCCGAGATTCTATCGTGGTCGCGGTCCCACGGCGTGTTCGCGGGTGTGTCCCTGGACGGCTCTACGCTACGCAACGACATCGACGTCAATACCGAGCTATACGGCAAGCCCTGGGAAAACAAGCAAATCCTGAATAGCGGGTTGCAGCCGCCCGCGGCCGCCGCCAGGCTGATCGCCTCGCTGAACAAGTATTCGCCGCGCGAAACTCATTAGTGGCGTGTGATGCGGATAAGTTCTCCTTCAAGTTGAGCCAAAGCGGCTTCCACACTGCACTCCCTGGTGAGGGCGGAATGGATCGAACCGGCGTACGCGCGGGACACAGCGTCGTAGTTCACTCCGGCAGCCCGCGACGGGCGCGCCACCAGGCCCTCCGTGACATGGCTTGAGAGCGCGCCGGAAAATGGGGTCTGCGACAAGACGGCGGGATCGCGGTACAAGGCCGGCCGCGCAGGCACGACGCGCGTGGCCAAGGCCCGCTCACGCTCGGCAGACTCCGAGGTGAGATAACAGGCCACGGCGGCCGCCTCCTCCGGATATCGAGAGTACTTCGAAACGGCCATCGCTACCCCACCAAGCGTCCGCGCCCTCCCGGCTGAACCGGCGGGCAACAACGCGACTCCAAAACGATCGCGGACCGGGGATGCGGCGCTCCGCGTCAAGCCGTAACAATAGACCCAGTTACGCATGAACGCCGCATTGCCGGCTAGCCAAAGGCTCTGGCAATCGTCTTCATCGTACTCGACTATCCCGGGTGGAGAGAGGGTCCCCACCCAGCCCCGCGCACGTTCAATTGCATACTGCAATCTTTCGTTGCGGACCTGCGGACGACGATTCGCGTCCAGGATTGACCCTCCGCCTTCCGACGCTTGCCACTCCAGTCCGTTGCAGGTGAGGCACTCCCCGCACGAGCCCTGCCAGATGTAGCCCCAGAAGTTGTTTTTTCCTTTGCGCCGTTCACCCGCCTGGATCCTGCGCGCCATTTGTTCCAGTTCCGTCCAAGTTTCGGGGGCGGCTGTAAATCCGTACTCTCGCAGCAGATCCTCACGGTAATACAACAGGCCGGAATCGATATACAATGGCAAGGCCACAAGCCGCCCATCGATCGTATAGTTCTCGATCAGCGTGGGATCGAATTGCTTCACGCCGTCGCCCACATAGGGTCCAAGGTCGACAAGATGGCCGGCGAGCATCGCCGGCCATATCACATCGATCTCGCAGATATCGGGACGCGGAAGGCGCCTCTTGAATATATCTTCGTAGAGCGATAGCTGACTGGTCATCGAATTGAGGGTGGGCATGGTCTGCACCCGGATGGCGTGTCCGCGCCACGACGCATCCAGGGCGCGCTGCGTGAAGTCCATGAATTCTTCGCCGCATATCATGGTCAGTACAGGGCGGTCCCGCCGGGGGGCTGGCCTTTGGCAGGCGGACATCCAGCTTGTGCAGCCGCTTAGGATGGACTCGAACACGAAGCGGCGGCGGTCGGTTTGGCGGCTGAGATGCGGCAATTGGGTCGGCAAGTTGAATCGGGTCTCCCGCTTGAAATCGGCAATGGCAAGGCGCAACGATAGGCTCTAAGGCTTTGTCGGGTTCCGCCGATAGAAGAATAGTGTGACTGGCGCAAAGTCAATTAGTCGAACACGGGCCCGGACGAAAATTGAGCGCGCGATCTTGCGCCTGGCACAGTTGCGCATCGGGCTACGCTTAGGTCTTTGCTTCTCGATCGTGGTCGGCATGTTTACGCTGGTCGGAGCACTGTCGATTTGGCAGGTCCACATGCTGTACCGCCAGACCGACCGGGTCGACGAACTCGACCGCCAGATTCTCTCGGTTCTGCGGGCCGACAACACCATCTTGCGCTTTGCGGAGCTTGCCCGAACTGCCGCATCCGCGCAGGACGCAACTCGATTCCAAGCTGAGGCTCGGGCCATTCAACAGGAGCTCCGCCGATTTATGGATGCGGTCGATAACGCATCGCGGGCAATCCCCAGGACCTCCGGGATTTCGGCAGCCGGCTGGACCACTCTCGTTTATTGCCGCCGCGCGATCGAAGAACAATTGCAAGGCATGTCGCGCCTGTCGGAGAAAGGAGATTGGAGCGCAATCGGCTTCCGCCTGGGTAAACAGGTTAACTGGATGGAAAACGCTTTCAACCTTGCGGTTGGTGAGCTGGACGCCGAGGTGGTAGCCGAAAGAACGCGATCTCTTTCAGATATTCGCCGTTGGGAATACTGGACTTACTTCTCCCTGGTATCGCTGGCCGTCCTTATCGGGAGTGTGTCGGTGGCGATGGCATTCCTGGTCACGCGCAGTATCGCGGATCCACTGCGAAAGCTGGACACCGCGGCGCGGGCGTTAGCCGCGGGGAATTTCGATTGTCGAGTGTCCATCGCCGGTGAGAATGAACTCGCTACTCTGGCGCGCGCCTTCAACCTGGCCACCACCCGCTTGCGGGACCTCTATGCAGCCCTGCGGCGCAGCGAGGCGTACTTCCGATCGCTCATCGAAAACGTGGGCGATCCGATCTTTGTCGTGGACGAATCCGGCGCTCTGCTCTACGCAAGTCCGGCTGCGAGTACCGCGCTGAGTATCGCGACATCCGGGTTATCGGGACGTAACATCACCGAGTTCCTCGAGGCTGCCGACCGCGAGACGATTCCGGGAATCCTGCGCGGAGCAGCCGTGGATTCCCACGCCCGGATTGCCACTGAGTTTCGCTGGCGGGATGCGGGCCGGTCACAGCGGGTTTTGGCGGCCATCGTCACCGACCATCGGGACGATCAAGCCGTGCGCGGATTCGTCATTAATGCGCACGACGTTACCGAGAGAAAAGCCGCCGAAGACCGCATACGCGAGTTGAATGAGGGCCTCGAACACCTCGTGCAGGTACGCACACATGAGCTCGAGGTCGAGAAACAAGAGCTGATGGAGACGCGCGAAGCTCTTCGGGAGCGTGCCACCCGCGACGATCTGACGGGCCTTTGGAATCGAAACTCGATTCTTGAGATTCTGAAGCGCGAAATCGAGCGTGGCGCCCGCGAAAAGCACGGCCCGGCGATCGTGCTGGCCGATATCGACCATTTCAAAAGCGTCAACGACACCTTCGGCCACCCAGTGGGAGATGCAGTTCTCCGCGAGTTCTCACGGCGGCTGTCCGCGGCGATTCGACCTTATGACAGCCTTGGCAGGTACGGCGGCGAGGAATTCCTCCTGGTGCTGCCTAATTGGAGCGGCCACCCGGATACGCCGCGAATCGAACAGTTGCGGGCCGCGGTGGCGGATGCGCTCTTTGTCACAACCGCGGGTGATTTATCGGTGACATGCAGTTTCGGGCTTGCCTGGGCGGAACAGGGGCATCTCGATTCGCAAGAACTGATCCGCCTCGCCGATCAGGCGTTGTACCGGGCAAAGGCTCTCGGCCGCAACCGTATGGACAGCGCTTTCCAGGAACTGGCCGCGCGCTGAGCCGAATCTCGACTGGCCGGACGTGCTTCCCTTAGTTGGGCGTAGCGACCTGCACTGTAACCGACAGGGGCGAGAGGTCTCCACCGGTGTCGGCCGCTTGTACCGCGTAGTAGTAGGTAGTGTTGGGAGATACCCCGGTATCGATATACTGCATCCCAGTCCGGGCGGTCAATTTGGTCAGGCCAGTGGGCGACGTTCCCCGGAAGACATTGTAGCTGCCAATCGGCAGACCCTGGGGAGGAATGTTTTCGGACCAGGTTACCGTGACTTCCGTGCCGCCATTTGCCGTAGCCGCGACGTTGACCGGCGCGGCTGGCATCGGCGGCGTTGCCACCTGCGCCGTACCCGACATCGGCGAGACATCGTGGCCGGAGTCGACCGCTTCTATCGCGTAATAGTATGTGGCATTCGGAGAGGCCCCCGTATCGATGAACTGTAACCCTGTGCGGGTGGTCAGCAGGGCCAGGCCGGCGGGCGATATGCCGCGGAAGATATTGTAGTATTGAATCGGCAGACCGTTCGCCGGAATGTTTTCGGCCCAGGTCACCGTGACTTGTGTGCCGGAGTTTGCGGTGGCCGCGATGTTGACTGGCGCGGCGGGCATCGGAGGCGTTGCGGCCTGCACCGTACCCGACATGAGCGAAACATCGTGGCCGGAGTCAACCGCTTCGATCGCGTAGTAATAGGTGGTATTCGGAGAAGCCCCAGTATCGATGAACTGTAACCCCGTACGGGTCGTCAGCAGGGCCAGGCCGGCAGGCGACGTGCCCCGGAAGATATTGTAGTATGGAATCGGCAGACCCTGGGGCGGGATGTTTTCGGCCCAGGTTACCGTGACTTGTGTGCCGGAGTTAGCCGTGGCCGTGACGTTCACCGGCGCGGCGGGCATCGGAGGCGTTGTGACCTGCACCGTACCCGACATGAGCGAAACATCGTGGCCGGAGTCAACCGCTTCTACCGCGTAGTAATAGGTGGTGTCCGGAGAAGCCGCTGTGTCGATGAATTGAAAACCTGTGTGGGTTGTCAGCAGGGCCAATCCGGTAGGCGACGTGCCCCGGAAGATATTGTAGTATGGAATCGGCAGACCCTGGGGCGGGATGTTTTCGGCCCAGGTTACCGTGACCTGGGTGGCGGCGTTCGGCGTGGCCGCGACGTCGACCGGCGCGGCGGGCGCGGGAAGCGTCGTGACGGATATCTGGTTGGATGGCGCCGAATCGTTGTGGCTCGTGTCTACCGCCACGATCTCGAAATAATAGGCGGTATTGCCGTTGAGGGACATCGCCGTGTAGACCGTGTCCGACTTCAAGGCGACCTGGGTCAGTTGACCTGGCTTGGTGCCCTGCCAGATCTCGTAGTAACTGACAGGCAAGCCGTTGGGCTGGGGGTGCTCCTGCCAGGTCAGAGCGATCGTCGTGGCGGCGGTAGCATTCCCCGCCACGTTGCTGGGCGGGCTGGGCAGCGGCAGCGTGGTAGCCGAGGCGAGCGGAGTCATCGTCGAGTCAATCCCCTGTTCCACGGCAACAACGCCGTAATAGTATGTAGTACCCGGGGCTAGCGGCCCGTTTCTGTAGGTCGTCACGGTGGGCGAAGTGGCCACCAGCTGCTGTAGATTTGAAGCCGAGGTCCCGCTAAAAACCAGATACTGGCTCAGGCCTGTGGCGTTGGAGGGGGGAGACCAGCTTAAATCGATTTCCTGGACCGAAACCGCGGTGGCCGCGAGATTCGTCGCGGGGTCCGCCGTCGTTCTGTATGTCTCCAGACTCAGCGTTTGCGAAAGCGGCGAATTGTTGCCGGCAAAATCGAATGCCTGCACCTGGTAGTTATACAGCGTGTTGCTTGCCAGTGTAGTGTCGTTGTAAGTCGGCAGGGTAGAGTTGGCGATCCAAATGCCGGTGCAGGATTGGCCGGCGGCGGGCGGCGTGCAGCGATACACGTTGTAACCCGCAACTCCGACATTATCCGTGGAGGCGCTCCATGAAATATCCGCCGCCGTGTAGGACGGTGTGCCAGTCAGGTTGAGCGGGACGGACGGCGGAATAGTGTCGGGCGCGGTAACCAGTTGGCCGTAATAACCAAACGCGGTAGTAGTGTACACGCTCTGCTGATCGGCAGTAGTGGCCAAGGAATTCTCGGTGTTCATGATGTCCGAATCCGAACAACTCTCGGTGGTGCATGTGCAGTTTGCGCTCCCGCCGTTGTCGGCGGTTCCGCCATATGTTTGGTACGCGAACAGGAACACCGGCATTTCCGGCACCAGATAGATCATCTGCGTGTAGTTCGCCAGGGCCTGCGCGGTCTGCATAAAGTACGCGTCCAGCGGAGCCCAGAAGCTGAAAGCCCCCCGCGCGCGGATCTCACCGGAGCTGAGAGTGTTCCATTCCCCGGCCGCCTCCTTCGTCGCCCAAGCCTGGCTGACTGCGACCGGCTTGCCCACGGCTGCGGCCATACTGGCGATGGTCAGCGAGTTATCGAGGAAATTGCTCCGGTTTATGGAGTTGATTGGAAGAAGATGGAAATCGATGTAGTCCAGAGGCAAGGCATCGTAGGCGACTATATAGTTCAGCAGGCTGGCGGTCCCCTCCGCCGGCATCCAGGAACCGAAGCCCGCGCCTAGTTTGGGGGCCGGGGACAAGCCGCCTATCAGAACTTCCGCTTGCACGGCCGCGATCTCTCCCGCCACCATGAGTGCGGCGTCCGCCGGAGTGTTTAGATTCGGCTGGCCGGTCTGCGCGGCTTCAGTGTCGGGTTCGTTCGCGAGCATCAAATAATCGGGTTGCATCGATTGGGCGATAGTGGCCGCCATCTGGGCGCGCGCCGCCATATATTCAGGCCAGGTGAGCGTGCTATAGAACGCATTCATATTGGTCCAACCGGCTTCTATGTCGTTGGAAAACACGATCTCGTAGTCGATAATGAGTTTGAGACCGGCGGCCCTCACAGCCTGGGCCACCTGCTGATAGAAGTCCAGGTATGGCTGCAGGGCGGCCTGACTGCCGTAAAAAGGCTCATACAGAACCGGAAACAGGACCGGCACCGACACGGCCTTGATGCCCAAAGCTTGCATAGCCTGCAATTGCGGCAGAACCGTAGTCTGGAAGTAGTTGGGGTTCGATATCGAAGGACCCGTATTGCTGTCCGCCCACTGCAAATTGCCGCCGTACAGCGTGGGACCCCCGGATATCGGCGTCCAGGTGGGCGGAGACGCCAAGACGGTATTGAACGCCTGCAGATCGCCGTTCAGCTCGCTATAGACGGAACTGCAGTAACCCGCAGGTACGGATGGCGGCGCCGTCGGCGCGGGAACGTCAGCCTTGCAAGGAACATATGCGAGGACCATTAAAGCCGCCAAATAATGGACCGCAGGCCATACGGGCTTCGGCAATCCACGATCGGCTTCGATTTGAGCACTCCGAGGAAGTGGCATCGTCTCTCCATTTGGTAAAGCAATTTCGGAAGGATTCTGGATTCTCAGGCTTGGATCTCATGCATTTCCCTTGCGTGTCTCCAGCCTGGGGCGGACCGAGCGCACCCGAACGTGTTCTCGGTTTAAACGCATCCGCAAGTCTTCTGAAAAACGGTCGCACAAACATGACCTAGCGCCGGGTGCCATGGAGAGTTGCGCATCTGTGGGCTTCCCGGCTTAATTACACGGCTTCTGCGCATACCCGTCTATCGTGTCGGCACGGGGACACGAATAGCGGGTTTCTTAGCTAATGTTAGATAGAATACGCACCTAGCAATCAATTTGCCAAGTTCACTTTGGATAGCATTTGGCGGGTAATAAGCGTTCGCCGTGAGGGAGCAATACTGAGGGTCTCTTTACTTGGGTATTTCTTACATTCTTATTCCGGCGGTCTAGGAAGATTTGGGAGTACACCACGCGCCGGTGGGCTACCATGGCGCGGAAAAGCCGCTAGCGCCACCCAATATCAATCGCCGGTGCAGGCTTCCGAGTGGGCCGCGATGCGCGACCGCGGCCCTGTTTACTACAACTGCAACTTTACTTATGACTTATGCGAATTGAACCGCGCTTCCACAGCCGCCCAATTCACCACGTTCCACCACGCGCCCAAATAATCCGCGCGCCGATTTTGATACTTCAAATAATAGGCGTGCTCCCACACATCCACCCCCAGGATGGGATGCTTGCCCTCCATCACCGGGCTGTCCTGGTTCGCGGTGGATGTAATCTCCAGCTTGCCGGCGCTTGAAATCAGCCACGCCCAGCCGGAGCCGAACCGGCCCATGCCGGCAGTTTGCAGCTTAGTTTTGAAATCGTCGAAGCTGCCGAACGTGCCGGTGATCGCCTGGGCCACGTGGCCCACCGGCGCGCCGCCCGCGCCCGGCCCCATGATGGTCCAGAACATCGAGTGGTTGATGTGGCCGCCGCCGTTGTTGCGCACCGCCGTGCGGATACTCTCCGGCACGATGGCGCAGTTGTTGGCCAGCAGCTCTTCGATGCTTTTGCCGGCTAAGTCGGGCGCGGATTCCAGCGCCTTATTCAGGTTGGTCACGTAAGCGCCGTGATGCTTGTCGTGATGGATCTCCATGGTGGTCTTGTCGATGGAAACCTCGAGGGCGTCACTTGCGTAGGGCAGTGCGGGAAGCGTAAAAGACATATCGATCTCCGTTCATCTCCAGTTTGCGTCAATTTGCTCTGGCGCGCTCGAAAGCGTCAGCCAGGCGGAACATCGTGGGCTCGTCAAAGTGTTTGGCTAGAATCTGCATTCCCACCGGCAACCCTTCGGCGGTGTTGCCGCAGGGCACGCTCATGCAGGGAATGCCGGCCAGCGAGCCTGTAATCGTGTAAATATCCGATAGGTACATGGCCAGCGGATCGTCGATCTTCTCGCCCAGCTTAAACGCCGGGAAAGGCGACACCGGCGCCACGATCGCGTCCACTTCCGAAAACGCCCGCGCGAAATCCCGGGCGACCAGCGCGCGCACCTTCTGCGCCTTCAGGTAATAGGCGTCGTAATAGCCGTGGCTCAATACATAGGTCCCCAGCATGATGCGCCGCTTGCATTCCGCGCCGAAACCCTCGCCGCGCGTGTGCCGGTACATGTCGCTCAACGTGCCGGAAGACTCCGACCGGAAAGTGTACCGCACGCCATCATAGCGCGCCAGGTTCGAACTGGCTTCCGCGGTGGCGATGATGTAATAGCATCCGATTGCATAATCGGTCGCCGGCAAGCCGATCTCGTGCACCTCGCAGCCAAGCTTCCGCAGCGTGGCCACGCCCGCCGCGATCAAGTCTCCGCTTTCGCTCGTCAAATCCTTTAGATACTCGCGGGGCAATCCAAGCTTCAGCCCGCGGACGTTGCCATCCATCGATTGTGTGTAATCCGGCACGGGCGCTTCGGCCGACGTAGCGTCCAGCGGGTCGCGGCCGGCCATGGTTTGCAGCAGCAAGGCGGCATCGCGGACTCTGCGCGCCAGCGGCCCGATGTGGTCGAGCGAACTGGCGAAGGCGGTCAGCCCGTAGCGCGAAACGCGGCCATAGGTCGGTGTCACACCAACCACGCCGCAAAACGAAGCGGGCTGACGGATGGACCCCCCGGTGTCCGATCCCAGCGCCACGACGGCCGTCCCCTGCGCCACCGCCGCCGCCGAACCACCGCTCGATCCGCCAGGAACTCGATCCGGCGCCAGCGGATTGCGCACCGGCCCGAATGCCGAATTCTCGTTCGACGATCCCATGGCGAATTCGTCGCAATTGGTCTTGCCGAGGATCACCGCGCCCGCTCCTTCAATACGCGCGATGGCCGTGGCATCGTAGGGAGGTACGTAGTCTGCCAAGAGCTTCGAGCCGCAGGTGGTGCGCAAGCCTTTAGTGAGGATGACGTCCTTCACCGCCACCGGCACTCCGCCCAGCGGGCCCGGATCGTCGCCGCGAGCGATCTTCTCGTCCACTCGGGCCGCCGCGTTCAGCGCGCGCTCCGGCGACAAGCGCAGGTATGCGTTGGTGGCGGGGTTCTCCGCCTCGGCGAACCGCAGCGATTCTTGCGTCAGTTCCACGGCGCTGAAGCGGCGCGCCAGCAAGCCGTCCCGGACTTGGCCAATGGTGAGCGATCGGAGATTCATACCGTTCGATAAAGCCTAACGCTCGATGACCCTCGGCGCCTTGAAATATCCGCCGCCCGATTGCGGCGCATTCGCCAGTGCGACGTCCGTGCCCAGCGGCGGACGTTCCTGGTCGGCGCGCAACATTTCCAGATCGCTGGCCGCATCGCCAGACCCGTAGAGCACCTGCGCCATCGGCTCCACGCCGGTGGTATCGATCTCGTTCAGCCTCTCTACATGGCCGAGAATCTCGTCGAGATCGGCTTGGAATTTATGGACTTCAGCCTCGCTCAGGCTTAGGTTGGCCAGTTCCGCTACGTAGCGGACCTCCTTTTCGGCGATCTTCACGCCAATGCCTTCTTGCGCGCCATTTTATACATGTTGCGCATTACCGGGTCCGCGATCTGGTCGGCATCGTCCGGCGCCGCAAGCGCCGGCTGCGCCACTTCGGCCCGCTGCGCGTCGCGCCGTGGCGGCATGACGCGGAACTCCAAATCCTCCACGATTCCCTGCCCCAGGTGCCGTTCCAGGTTCGTCAGGATCTGCCGCGAAAGCGTGAACAATTGCTTTTTCCAGATTGGATCTTCCACTTCCACGATCAGCCGCGTGCGCACCATCCGCGCAGGCCGCGTGCGCGCCGCGACTTTCTTTCCTACCGCCAGCGGCCAGGCGGCGCGGGCCAGATCGTCGATGTCGATCGGGCCGGTGAGCTTGCCGAGGAATCTGCTGGCGCGTTCCATGATGAGAGGGCGATGAGAGGCGATGAGGGGACCCGAATCATTGTAGCGCATGCGGGCGTGGGCGATAATGTGGGACGCGTGCGCAATATGACATATTGGGATTGCTCTGGACAGCCCGTACACGGTCCAGGAGCCGGTTAGTCCTAGCCAACCGGATGACCAAGTTCCTAGATGACCGGCTGTGTGGGGCCCGCCGCAGCGGCATGGCGGTCGCTCGGCTCAACGCCGATCGATTTTTCTCTTGACACGCGCCCTAGGCATCGATACAATACCCCTATGCAGCCTATGCCTAAAACAGAAATGCCTTCCGGCGCGCTGGTGCTGCTGATCCTGCGCGTGCTGCGATCGGGCGCTCTGCATGGATACGCCATCGCCCAGCGGATTCACGTCCTTTCATCCGAGGTGCTGCGCGTGGAGGAGGGGTCTCTCTATCCCGCGCTGCAGAAGATCCTGCTCAAGGGCTGGGCGACCGCCGAATGGGGCGTCTCCGAAACGAATCGCAAGGTCCGTTTTTACCGCCTCACGCCGGCCGGCCGCAAGCGACTCGAAGCTGAACTTTCAGAGTACGATCGCGTGAGCGAAGCCATCCAATCCGTTTTGCGGACCGCCTAAGGGAACCCCATGAGCCAGTTGTTTCGCCGTCTTCGATATCTGCTGCATCGCCGCCGCTTCGACCGGGAGTTGGCGAACGACCTGGAGTTTCATCGTGAAATGGCGGCGCGCGCAGGCAAGCCCTTCGTTCACACGCTGCAACTCCGCGAAGAGGCGCGGGATGCCTGGGGCTGGTCGTGGGTCGATCGCTTAGCGCAGGATCTGCGCTACGCCGCGCGCATGCTGCGCAAGACGCCCGGTTTCACGCTGGTGGCGGTTATGATGCTGGCCATCGGCATTGGCGTCAACGTAGCGGTTTTCGGCTTCTTCGATTTGTTGGTCCTGCGTCCGCTGAACGTGCGCGATCCAGCCACGCTGCTGCGATTCCACCGGCGCGCTCCACGAAATTACGCGTTCGCGCTGCCTTATCCGGAGATGGCGTTCTTGCGCGAACACTCCCGAACGCTTTCAGCCGTGCTGGCGCTCAACACCACGAAGCTGGCGGTCGAGCGCGACCAGAAGCAAATCGAAGCGAACTTCGTAACCGCGAATTTCTTCAGCGAGCTCGGAGCCGCGCCTAAGCTCGGAAGGCTGCTCGACCCTCTGCGGGACGACGCTGCCGGCGCCGATCCGGTTGTCGTTTTGAGCCAGGGTCTCTGGCAGCGCCAGTTCGGCGCCGACCCGTTGGCGATCGGCAGAACCATCCACCTGAACGGCAAGCCGGCCACCGTGATCGGCGTCGCTGCAAGCAGCTTCAGCGGTCTGACTTTGAACGAGCCATCCATGTGGGTACCCATCACTCAACAGCCGTATTTCGCCGCCGGCAGCCACTTGCTGACGGACTACGCGGACCCGGGCGGTGTGCGCATGTGGGGCCGGTTGCAGCCGGGATGCTCGCCCAAAGCCGCCGAACAGGAGTTGCGCTCGCTCGCAGCGCAGTTGCGCCGGCAGCATCCCAACGAAATCTGGGAAAAGGAGAGTCTTCCCAGCGATCCCGGCGGCTACGCGCAGAGCATGACGATCGGTAACCGGAGTGGGACGGGATCGGAAAGCCGCGGCGAGTTATATCCTATCTTCGCTCTGATCGGCGCACTGGCGTTGCTGATTCTGGCGGTAGCCTGCGGCAATCTGGGCAGCCTCCTGCTGGCGCGCGGTGTGGCCCGCGAGCGCGAAATCGCCATCCGCGTGGCCGTCGGTGCGGGCCAGGGCCGCCTGATCCGCCAGTTGTTCACTGAAAGCCTGTTATTGGCCGTCTTAGGCTCTCTGGCTGGGCTGGCGGTGGGCTACGTAGTCCTGCGGAGCTTGTTGGCATTAACCGAAGTTCCGGCATGGCTCAACCCCGCACCGGATTGGCGGGTCGTAGTGTTCGCGCTCGGCGCCGGATTCGCGTCCGCTATCCTGTTCGGACTGGCGCCGGCATTGCAGGCGGCCCGCCAGCGCCATCGCGCCACGATCGCGCGGCACATCCTGGTCGGCGCCCAGATAGCGGCAAGTTGCGTATTGCTGATAGTAGCGGGACTCTTGGGCCGGGCGCTGAATCACGCCATGTCGAGCTATCCGGGTTTCGACTACCAGCGAGTCATTGCGATTGACCCGGGACTCGCCAGGCACGGCTATTCGCCGGCGAGAGCGCAGGCATATCTGGACACGCTGCAGGACCGCCTGCGCGCGCTACCCGGCGTGGAATCCGTATCACTGGCGTTCAGTCCGCCTCTGGGCCACAGATCCGAAATCGCAGGCGTCGAAATGGATGGGCGCGCGGTACGCGTTGAGCTCAACCGCGTCGACTCCCAGTTCTTTCAAACGATGAAGATCCCGATCCTGCGGGGCCGCAACCTGATGCCCGGCGAGAAACACGCGATCGTGGTCGGCGAATCTTTGGCGCGCGGCGAGTGGCCCGGGCAGGATCCGTTGGGCAAGAAGTTCACCATGGGTGAGGATTATACCGTCGTGGGAATCGCAGGCAACGCGCGCCTGGTCAAGATTGAGGATTCGGACGCGGTGGAGGCCTATTTCCCTATCGCGCA
>Ga0209333_1000728_pt1 | contig 17284 bp, 15 predicted proteins | sample BlaSpr_A8_OM2_O3_FD_187982 | JGI IMG/M metagenome (GOLD analysis project Ga0209333, IMG submission 187982) | Forest soil microbial communities from Thunder Bay, Ontario, Canada - Black Spruce, Ontario site 2_A8_OM2_O3 (SPAdes) (version 2) | ecosystem: Environmental > Terrestrial > Soil > Boreal... | reverse complement strand
CGCCACTTCGGCGTCGAACATGCCATGCGCGTGGCGGAGCTGGCGGCCGAGCGGGTGAACGATGGCGTCGTGGCGTTCGGGATCGGCGGAGACGAAGAACGCGGACCGGCCGGATGGTTCGGCGATGTGTATCGCTTTGCCAAGGGCGCAGGGCTGCGGTTGACAGCGCATGCGGGCGAGACCGTGGGGCCGGAATCGGTTTGGGCGGCGCTGGAGATTGGCGCGGAGCGCATCGGGCACGGCATCCGGGCCGTGGAAGATGGCGCGCTGCTGCGGCATTTGCGCGATCGCGGGATTCCGCTGGAGGTTTGTGTCACAAGTAACGTGGCGACCGGCGCCGTGGCCTCGCTGGACGCGCATCCGGTGCGGCGCATTTATGACGCCGGGGTGCCAATCACACTCAACACGGACGATCCGGCCATTTTCGCCGCGACATTATCGGGCGAGTATGCGTTGGCCGCCCGCCAGTTCGGGTTCTCGGAGTCCGAGTTGCGCGGGATCGCGGAAAATGGCTTCCGCTACGCATTCCGCCCTATGGTGCAGGTTGTCAACCTGCGGGCCGATTGTTCATCGGCCCCATCTAGCGAATCTCGCCCGCCTACTTGACGTAGAACGCGAAAGGCGGGCAACCCGCCGGCCCGGCCACGATCTCCATAAAATTCTCACCCGATTCGGCGCCCGCGGGCACCACTGCGTCGATCTGGCCCACACCTTCCACGAGGCCCGGCGCTGGCCCGGCGTACAACACGTTCATCGGCACTGGCGTGGAAAACAACGGGTTCCGGCTCAGCGTGACCGTGACTGGGTAAACCTGCGTTGGGAAATTGGTTAGCGGCGTCAGAATGTCATCCACGCCAGCCGGATTCGTCTGCCCCAGGCCGGTTCCGTACATCGTCACGTACGATCCCACTGGCGCGGGATTAGAGGGGCTATTGATGGAGCCATCCTCATTCACGATCGCGTTCGGGAAAATCCCAGGCGAAGTCGCCGTCGCGCCGATGCTGGTGCTCGAAATCGAGCCTCCCGCCGTCTGGATCTTCATTGTCGAAAAGCCGTTGGCTACCGCATAAGGCGCGATGGCGTTGACCTGGCCCGCCGAAATATAGATCAGGGGCGCCGGCACATCGTCGAAGAAAATCTGGATATTCGCGTTCGGAATCGTGAGCTCGCCATTGGAGCCGAGCGTCCAAGTGGCTGGCGTTGCAGTTCCCAAATAGTGCCCAAAAAGCGTAATCAGCTCGCCCGGAGCCACCGGGCCCAACTGGAAGCTGGCGGCATTCCCCAAAGCCGCGAGGATTGGCGCCGCGGGCAATGCGGGCGGCGTATCCGGAGTCACGCTGCGTATCACGCCGCTGACTCCGTCCGTGACGTACAGCGTGGTTCCGAATAAGGCGATCGAAGAGACCGAACGAAGCTGTGCCTGGGTGGCCGGTCCGTTGTCGCCGGTATATCCGTCGGTCCCGTTTCCCACGACGGTCTGAATAATGCCGTCCGCGGCGATGCGGCGAACGCAATAGCAAGTGTCGTCGCCCAGGAAGATGTCGGCGCTCGAATCCAATGCCAGGCTGGACGGCTGGCAAACGAACGCCGTGGTGGCGGTTCCGCCGTCACCGGTATAACTGCATCCGCCGTTTCCTCCCGCGATCGACACCGCGCCCGCCGTCGAGATCTTCAGAACGAGTGACGTATTGATGCCGCCGATATAAATGTTCCCGCTGGAATCCACAGCCACTCCCGCCACATTGCCGATGCCGGTTGCGGTCGCGGCTTGGCCAAGGCCGGTGAAGGTCGACTGTCCGTTGCCCGCCACGGTCGTGATTACGCCAGTTCCGGTATCGACTCGACGCAACCGCTTGTTGCCGGCATCGGCGAACAGCACCCCGCCCGTCGCATCGATTGCCAGCGCCGTGGCGTACCCGATTTGGGCCTGTGTCGCTGGACCGCCGTCGCCGGAGAAGCCCGTGACGCCCGTGCCGGCGATGGTGGTGACTGTCCCGCTGGTGCTCAAGCGGCGGATCAGGCCCGGTTCTCCGACAATCAGGTCGCCCGTGGAATCGAAGACCAGGCTGAGCGGGCTCAGCTTCGCCTGCAGCAGCGTGACGCCGTCCGCCGTGCTGGTTCCTCCTCCGGCAAACGTCGAAATGATTCCGGTGGCAGCGTTCACCTCCCGGATCCGGCTGCTCTCGGCGATAAACAGATCCCCCGAGGCATCCACGATGGCGCTCTGCGGACTATTCAGGACTGCGCCGCTGGCCAGGCCGCCGTCGCCGTTCAGCGATGTACCCGCGATGGTGGAAATCACGCCGGTGGCCGCGGTCACCAGGCGAATGCGCCCGTTCCCGGTATCGGCAATATAGAGGTTAGCCGCGCTATCCAGCGCCAGGCCCGCCGGGCCGTCGATCTTCGCCTGTGTGGCAGGTCCCCCATCGCCGGCCAACCCCGCTGTGCCGTTGCCCGCCACGGTGGTGATCGCGCCGGTCGCGGCCGTGATCCGCCGCACGCGGTCCCCATCGATCAATGACAGGTTATTCTTGCTGTCCATAGCGAGTTCGCCCAACGCAGCGAAAGAAGCATTCAAGGCGCTGCCGCCATCGCCGCCTTCGACTGTCTGTCCGGTGCCCGCGATGGTGCTGATGACCCCTGTGGCGGCGGCGATCTCGCGAATCCGGGCGTCGCCCGCGTCGGCGACGTATAGGTTGCCGCTGGAATCCACCGCAATGCCCTTCGGTTGGATCAGTGTAGCCGCCGTGGCGTGGGCGCCGTCGCCGCTAAATTCCGCGCCGCCATTACCCGCGATGGTGGCTATGGCGCCGGTCGCCGCATCGATCCGGCGGACGTACCCCGCCAGTTCCACAATATAGATGTTGCCGGCGGAATCGAGACAGAACTGCTGCGGCATGTCGAGCAACGCCGCGGCTGCGGGTCCGCCGTCTCCGGTCGAGCCATTCTTCGCGTACTGGCCGGCGATGGTGGTGATGGCCGCCTGCTGCACGTTGAGTTGGCGTAGCCTGGAGCTATCCAGGAACAACACGTTGCCGCTGGCGTTGACCACCAGATCGGTGGGCGCGACGCGCACGGAAAGCGCCGATCCGTCCGCGGAGCTGACCACCGTGGGTCCGCCTCCCGCCACCGCCGTAAGCACGCCGGTAGCACGGTCCACTCGCAGAATATGGCTCGCGTCGGCAATGTAGACGTTCCCAGACGCGTCCACCGCTACTCCTTGGGGATTCGCAATATAGGTCGTCACCGCCGGCGCGTTGTTGACGAAGCCGCCGCCGGCCACGGTGGTGACGATAGCCTGTCCATATGCCGCGGAGGCACAGGCCATCATCCAGAAGATGCAAGCGATGTTTGTGTAACGTAACGATAGTATGGGCATAAGACCGAGCTGCAACTTCCGAGCCGCAACTTCCGAGCCGCAACTTCCGAGCCGCAACTTCCGAGCCGCGACCGTAAGGGAGCGGTCCGGGCAACCGCGAGAAAGCAATCGCCCTGCCAAAACTGCGTGCAACGTTCACTGCACGCTATCATCGGCTTGGCAAGAATTTAAGCCATGCCCGCGCCAATGGGCTGGGTCAAATTGACTCACTCCCGGTACCCGGCCGAGGTCCCAGCGCAGACCCGACCACGCTTTACACGTTTTCCCGCACCCCGAGCGGCTGCCCGGACGGCGGCTCGCCCGAGGGTCCGCTGGTCCAGGCCACCAATGGGGACATCTACGGGACAACCTCTTTTGGCGAGGCCAACGGCGGCGGCACGGTCTTTAAAATCACGCCAGCGGGCGCCTTCAAAACGATCTACAATTTCTGTTCCCAAAGTGGATGCAGGGACGGCGAACAGCCCGACGCAGGGCTCGTCCTGGCCACCGATGGGAACCTCTACGGGACCACACGCCTTGGCGGAAACGGCACCTGCACGTATGATGGCGGTGGCACAGTCTTCAAAATCACTCCAAATGGCGCGGTGACCACTCTCTATAACTTCTGCTCCCAAAGCGGGTGCACGGACGGCTCCAGTCCCGAGAGGCGGGCCTGAGTCAAGCAGCTCATCGAAAACATCAAGCAGCAGGCCATGGGCGAGGAAGCATGGCGCTGTCCCCCTCCCAGTTCGGGCGGGAGCCGAAATTTCCCGAGACAATTTCATTCCGATCCGCACCTATTTTTGAGCTAACCTGGCCCAGGATGACCGCCCCCCTGTAGACCGTGCCTCTCACCTCTGGATTCTTCGATCCGAAAGAGCGGGAGCGCCACTTCATAAGCCATGGTTCGGATTTCGGCGCCCTCGACGCCGCCGAGTACGAGCAAATGGCCGACGCGTTCCTTGGGGAACCCAAACCGCCGCACGTCGCCGAATGCGTGCGCGAACTGGGAGATATACTGCGGTTCGATCCCGCGACCGATACATTCGGCGTTCTTGACGCCAGCGGCCTGATTAGGACCTTTTTCAAGCCGGTGCCATGCTCATCCGTAGTGCCGGAGTCAAAGAGGTTAGCCCTGCGAGAGTCTGGCCGATGTCACCGGCATCCCAATAATCTGCTATATTTCAAGTCGGAGTGTGCCAGATGGTGAAAGCGAATCTCTGCCCGGTATGCGGCTACGAAATGGAAGCCCCTCCGCGGCACTATCGCACTTGTCCATCATGCGGCACCGAATTCGGCGTTCACGACGTAAATGCCACAACTCTGCAACTGCGTAGGGCTTGGCTCCGAACTGGGCCACATTGGTGGAGCACCGTTGATCCCATGCCCGATGGATGGAACCCGCTTCAGCAACTCGCATCCATCACGCCGGCAATCCCAACCAGCCCCGGCATGGCGACCCGCGGCCCGGTCTTACAACGGCGAAGAAGCCGAGGACCGTCTGGACAGAACGCCCGGCAGTAGCGGGTTCAAGCTCGACGCGTGGGAAGGCTTTAAGACGATCGCCATCGAGGCGCCCCGCGGAACAGATCTCGCCGCGCCCACTGCTACTTCTTCCCGCAAAGCAGATCGTTCATCGCCGCGACGGATTCCTTGCTCGCGATCTCGCCCCACTCGCGCGCTGTTCCCGCCGCGGTGTGCCTCAGGTAGTAGTCCATCCCGTCCGCGGGCGTGGCTCCCCACGGTTTGAACATGCCGATCGTCTCGTCCTTCGCGATCACCAGGTAGGCCCAGATGACCGCCATCTGTGGGTCCTCGCGAAAATAGCGGAAGAACGCGCGCTCCCATGCGTCGGGGAGGTCCTCGGGGCTCGTCGCCTCCGCTGCGACGGCCGGGGCAAGTTGCACCTTGCGCCGGTGCCATCGCCGCACGTGCGCAAGCGCCAGCTCCTTCGTGCTCTCGGGGTACCGCGATTGCGCGAAAATCGCCTCCGCGTTCGCGCGCAGTTGTCCCCATCGCCCTTCCGCTTCCCCCCGAAGCGCGTGTTGCACCACTGCGCGTGCGATGGCCGCGGCGTGGTGGGATCCGGTTTCGTGCGCCTCGAACGCCTCGAGGTGCTGCAGCGTCTCCTGGGTGAAAAGATCGCCGCTCCAACGCTCCACCAGCGCCTGCCGGTCCTCGGCGTCCCCCACCCTCGCGGCCTTTTCACGTAGCGTGGCGAGCAGCGCCCGCGCATCGGTGTCGCGGCCGTAGGCCCGCGCGAACTCCTCTTCGAACCGGCGCAGCGTGTCCTCATACCGCCGCGCCACCGCGATGCCGTATTCCGCTTGCGCCAAGTCGCGCACGGCGGCGGTCTGCCGCGCATACGCTTCGAGCTCCTGCGCGAACGGTTCGAGCGCCCGGCGGCCGGCCCGCGCTGCGGTCAGAAGATCGCGCGCCTGCTGTCGCATCTCCGCCTCCGCCTCGCGCAGCAACCGCCGCCGCGCCAGCACGTCGCCCGCGATTCCCTTCAGTTTCGTCTTGAGCCACTCCTTCGCAGGCGTGTGGAGAATCGGATCGAGCACGAGCGCCGCCAACTCGTCGTTAATCCCCCAGTGCTGCAGCGCCGCCTTCACGCCACGGCCCACCACCTCCGCGTAAATCTGGTCGCTGGTCTTCTCGACCACCGGGTCCACGATCTTCGAGCCGCTAGTCCGCCGGATCGCCCGGCTGAGCCGCGCTGCCTCGCTTTTGAGGCCGATTGCCGTCTCCGCGCGCCATTCGGAATCCGCCGCTGGAGCCTCCTCGCTCCGGTTGGTCGGCCGTTGATCCTCGGCCGCCGGCGCCGTTCGCGGAGCCCCACCGGGGAAGCTCCGCGTCCGCGTCAGCTCGCGTTCCAGCCTGCTGTCGGGGTTCGGCCAGATGGTTTCGGCCCTGGTCTTGAGCGCCTCCGCCTCTTCCAACGCCGCGTTGGCGTGTTCCCACGTGATAACCGCCGGGGTCGCGTGGACCGCCTCCACGGCGACCGCATCGCTTAGCGTCCTTGCGACCGCCTCCTCTGCGTCCCCGTAGGCCGCCCGGATCGCCCGGATCTCCGTGTTGATCCGCGCCACGCTGGCCCGCGTCCATTCGCCTTCTTGCGCGCCGAAGAACGTCACTGACGCCAGCAGAGTCACGAGAACGTACGCTCGGGATGCCCAGCGCATGCCGGTCCTCCACCACTTGCTGACATTCGCAAGGACCGGCACGGACATCGAAAGCAGCGTCAGCGCGATTACGACCGCGGCGTCCACCCGCCCCGGTACCTTCAACAGGCTCCTGGTCACTGGATTCACGCCGCGCAGCCAGATCGCCGCCTGCTCCAGGCGCAGCACGGTACGCGCGGCTCCAGTGATTGTGATCCTGCTCGACACCCACACCTGGAGCAGGCAGAACAGGACCCCAGCGGCGCAAAACGGCACCAGGACATCCAGGCTGCGCCGGAGGACTGCATCCGCAATGGGCTTCCGCTCCGGCAGGTCCCGCACGGCCCGGCGCAGTCGGGTAAAAAAACCGTCCCACGCGGAATCGGGCGAGATCTGATCCTCCCGCCGGACGGCGCAGACGCACCAGCACCCCAGGGCCGAGAATCCCGACGCCGTCGCGCTCCAGACGAAGGCCGACGGATCTGCGATGGCCAGCCACCCAGCCACGAGCATCAGGGCAAAAAGCACGGTCGGCAACGCCGCGCTTCGGTTACGCGCCCCCGACACGCTCACGATTCGCGGCGGCTCACCGCCGGGCGGGCAAACAAAGACACGTGCGGAACTGCCTTCGGTCATCGGCCCCTCACCTAGTAGTGTAGCGAGGACGCCTCACATCGCCAAGAGAAGAAGTTGAGAAATTGATCAAGATAGATTGTTGTCCAATCAATGTCCCCGGCCTGGGCAATTTGGGAGTTTGGAGTTTATTATTGACAGCGCTACTATAAAAGCTCAGAACAGATTCGGTTAGGGCCTGGAGCCTGGTCGCTTTTTCGCGCTGGTCCCAAAATGTGCCAAAACCGGCAAGGGCGACGGGATCCTGACCGCGGCACGCGATCTCCGAACCATCGCATACGTTGGCTCCGGTCGAGAGATCAAACTTCAGGTTATCCGACCAGGTAGTCGCACCTAACGGCACGCTCTCCAGAAAGGTGCCCTTCCGCGTGCGCCATGAAATCCTTGCCCACACCCGCTGCCGTGGCGCCAGGATTGAAATCACGTCAAATTCCATAAATCCTCTCCTTACGCTTCAATGCTTTGCGGCAAAAGGAGCCCGGCCCCCGCGAGCGCCCATGCTAAAAGTGGTTTGATGATAGAGTCCAACGCTACTACTCCCAACGTTCCAACCCGAAAACCCACCTCCTGCGCGCCCTCCGCATTCACCCTGCAAATTGGCTTTGTGCTTTTTTGCAACTCTCTGCAAAAAAGACACTTATTGGCTTCGTTCGTCCAAAAATGCAAATTTCCTTTCCTCTCCAACCACACCCGCGAGCCTCCACAAACGAACCCATTTCCCGCAACCGGCAGCCGGCGCGAGCGCGCAACCCGCCCCTCGCATGTATAATGAAATAACTGCCTTCCGGCGGTGCGGTCCCCATGTTCGATAATCTATCCGACAAATTACAGCGCGTCTTCAAAAACCTGCGCGGCGAAGGCAAGCTCTCGGCCGAGAACATGGAGTCCGCCCTGCGCGAAATCCGCGTGGCTTTGCTCGAAGCCGACGTCAATTTCCGCGTAGTCAAGCAGCTCATCGAAAACATCAAGCAGAAGGCTACGGGCGAGGAAGTGCTCATGGCGCTCTCCCCTTCCCAGCAGGTGATCAAAATCGTCCGCGACGAGCTGATCAAGATTCTGGGCAGCCACGAATCCAAGCTGCGCTTCGCCAACGAGCCGCCCAGCGTGCTGCTGATCGTGGGTCTGCAAGGCTCCGGCAAAACCACCTCCACCGGCAAGCTCGCGCGCTGGCTTTCGAAGAACGGTCACCGCCCGCTGATGGTGTCTGTCGACGTCTATCGTCCTGCCGCCCGCGAGCAATTGCGCGTAGTCGCCCGCGACGTCAACCTGCCCATCTACACAGGCACGCCCGCAGAGACGCTGCCCGCCGACCTGGTCCGTTCCGCGCGCAAGGAAGCCGTCAATTCCGGGCGCGACGTGCTACTGGTGGATACGGCCGGCCGCCTGCACATCGACGACGAGTTGATGACCGAGCTGCAGCAATTGAAAGAGCAGCTCTCCCCGGTTGAGATCCTGTTCGTGGCCGACGCCATGACCGGCCAGGACGCCGTGAAATCCGCCGACGAGTTTCACAAGAAGCTGGGCATCACCGGCGTCATCCTCACCAAGATGGATGGCGATGCGCGCGGCGGCGCGGCCCTGTCCATCCGCCACGTCACCGGCCAGCCCCTGAAATTCGTGGGCGTGGGCGAAAAGTTCGACGCGCTGGAGCCGTTCTATCCGGACCGCGCCGCTTCCCGCATCCTGGGCATGGGCGACGTGCTCTCGTTCATCGAGAAGGCCGAAGAAGTCATCGACAAAAAGCAGGCCGTCGAGATGCAGCGCAAACTCATGGACAACGAGTTTACGCTCGATGATTTCCGCGACCAGATGAAGCAACTCCGCAAGCTGGGGCCGCTCGAAAACGTGCTGTCGATGATGCCGCAGGTGGGCATTCTGAAAGATCTGAAGAACGTGAAAGTGGATGAGAAGGAAATCACGCATGTGGTGGCCATCATCGATTCGATGACGCCCAAGGAACGCGCCAACCACATGCTGGTGAATGGCGCCCGCCGGCGCCGCATCGCCAAGGGCAGCGGCACCAGCGTGCAGGAAGTGAATCAGTTGCTGAAGCAGTATTCGCAGGCCCGGAAGATGATGAAGAGCTTCTCCGGCGGGCTGCTGGGCAAGAAAATGGGCAAGTTCAAATTACCGAATTTCTTAGGAGTGTGAATGTTGATGATCCGTTTGGCGCGGTTTGGCGCCAAGAAGAAGCCGTTTTACCGCATCGTGGTGATTGAAAAGGAGCGCGCCCGCAATGGCCGCAACCTGGAAGTAGTCGGCCACTACAATCCGCTGACCGAACCGGCCAAGGTGGACTTAAACCGCGAACGCATTACGTATTGGACCAAGAATGGGGCGCAGCTTTCGGAGACCGTCGCACGTCTGATTAAGAACAATCCGGAGCCTGTGGCCGCGCCGACAGCCTGAAACCCGCTGAAACAAACGTTAAGTGTATGAAAAGTAACGAGCGGGATTGGCTCTTACGGGCTAGGCCACCGCACGCCTCTGTTACCATGAAGGTGTAGGGAGGCGGGATGATGAAAGAGTTGATTGAGGATATCGCGAAGGCTCTCGTGGACATCCCCGAAGAGGTTGCCGTCCGGGTCGTAGAGGGAGAGCAGGTTACTGTGCTGGAATTGCGGGTCGCCCAAAGCGACTTGGGCAAGGTGATCGGCAAACAGGGTAGGACAGCCCGCTCCATTCGCACAATCCTGGGAGCGGCGGGCATGAAGTTGAACCGGCGCTTCACCCTGGAAATCCTCGAGTGATCTCCGGCGCCGCGGACGAATGGGTTACGGTCGCCGTTTTGGGCCGTGCGCGCGGCATCTGCGGGGAGATCACCGCCTTTGCGCTCAGCAAGCCGGAGCGCTATGAAAGCCTGCGCGAAGTCGTCCTTTTCCCGGAAGGCTCACGGCGGGAAGTCGAGTCGGCTTGGTTCCACGACAACCGGCTGGTCTTGAAGTTTCGCGGCGTGGATACCATGTCGGACGCCGAGCGGCTGTCCGGGAGTGAAGTGCGCGTTCCGCGCGCCGAGCGCATATGCCTGGATCCCGGCGAATATTTCGAATCGGATTTGATCGGATGTGAAGTGATTGAGCGGGACGGTGGCGCATCCCTGGGGCGGGTGAACGCGCTGCATGATGGTGGAAGCTCAGGTGTGCTGGAAGTGGAAAGCGGGCTGCTGATACCGTTTGTGCGCGCGATTTGCGTGGCCATCCAGCCGGAAGAACGGCGCATCGTGGTGGATTTGCCCGCGGGATTGAAGGAACTGAACCAGGCGTGATTTTTCATGTGCTCACGATCTTCCCGGAGTTTTTCCAGGGACCGTTCGAGCATGGCGTGATCAAGCGGGCGCGCGATACCGGCGCGCTCGATATTCGCATACACAATCTGCGGGATTGGACGTCGGATCGTCACAAGACTGTGGACGACCGCCCATTCGGTGGCGGCGAAGGCATGCTTCTCAAGCCGGAGCCTTTGTTCTCGGCAGTGGAATCGATCTCCGGCCGGTCTGGAAAAACAGTGCTTCTTTCCGCGCAGGGCCGCTTGTTCGATCAGAAGGTGGCTAACGAGTACAGCCGGCTGGCGGATTTGCTGTTGATTTGCGGGCGCTATGAAGGAGTGGATGAGCGCGTGGCCGAGCATCTGGCCGACGATGAGCTGTCCATCGGCAATTACGTATTGAGCGGCGGCGAATTGGCGGCGGCCGTGGTGGTTGATGCCGTGGCCCGCATGCTGCCGGGAGTTTTGGGAAACGAATCGTCGGCCCTGTTCGAGTCTTTTCAGGACACCGGCCATGCGGGGGCCGTACTGGATTGCCCGCAGTATACCCGTCCCGCCGAGTTTCGCGGATGGAAAGTGCCGGAAGTCTTGCTAAGCGGAAACCACGAAGAAATCCGCCGCTGGCGCCACCGGGCCGCTTTGGAAAAAACCGCCAGGCTGCGGCCCGACCTGATCGCGGCCGGCGCTACCGAGCCGCGACCGTAAGGGAGCGGCATCCACGCTAGAATATAGAATTAGGATTCGACATGAACAACTCCCTGCTGACAAAAGTCATTAACAAGAACCAGCGCACCGACACCCCCGAGTTCCGGCCGGGCGACACCATTCGCGTGCATGTGAAGATCAAGGAAGGCGACAAGGAACGCTTGCAGGCCTTCGAAGGCACCGTGATTGCGCGCAACAATACCGGCATGGGCGAGAGCATCACCGTCCGCAAGGTCAGCTTCGGCCAGGGCGTGGAGCGCATTTTCCCCATCCATGCCCGGGTCATCGACCACATCGACGTTGTGCGCACCGGCCGCGTGCGCCGCGCCAAGCTCTACTATTTGCGCGGACTGAAGGGCAAAGCCGCCCGCCTGCGCGAGCGCGAATAACTTCCCTACTGCTGCGAAAGAATCATCAGCGAGTACGGTCCGATCGTCAGGCTTCCGCTGTAAGGCATCCCTGAATACGCGCCGCCCTTGGCCTTAACGCCCGCCGATCCCGCGCCGGAAAATGTCGAGCTGTACACCGTGCTGTCGCTATTGAAACGCGTCGTCCAGATCCCTGAAGAGGGGAATCCGACCGTCATATTGGTTTCGGTGTTGCCGGTGAAATTGGCCACGATCACCGATGTTCCGGAAGATTGGGAATCGAACCGCTCGTACGCGATGAGCTTGTTAGTGTCGTCCACTTGGTAGATATTCAACCCGTCGCCCGCCAGGTTTGGCGTGTGACCCGACGTATTCTTTCGCGCCGCCGCCAGCGCGGCCCACAGTTTCCTGATGGAAGCGAACTGCGTGGCCAGCTTCCACTGCAGCGGCATATTCGGCGCGAGCGGCTCGTTTTCCACGAATTCCTGCCCTTGAAAGATCATGGGAACGCCCGGCGACGTGAACAGGATCGCCGCGCCCAGCGTGCTCTTCTTCAGAGCCAGCCAACTGGTGGGAGCGCTGGGATCGATCAGCGTAGTCAGGCGCTGGCCGCCATCGGTGACCTCGTTGTGCGACTCGGTGTAATTCAGGTTTTGCGTGAAGCTGCCGTTGAAGGCCTGCCCGATCGCGCTGGCGACGGTTTCCATGTTCACCGCCGAATCGCTCGTTTGTGTCAGTTGCGCGCGCATCGGGGAGACGAAATTGCCGTTCCATTGGCTGGCGAAGCCGGCGCCGCCCTGCGATAATGGGGCGGTAACCGTCGCATTGCCCGTCAGGTCCTCGGCGATATTCACGAACGCCGGATTGTCGTTCACGGTCTGCACATTCGCATTTTGCAGCAACGTCCAGCCGTCGGGAAGGTAGGTTCCCGTGCCGCTATTTGTGTTGTAAACGTTCGACACTGAGTCCCAGCGGAAGCCGTCGATACGATATTCCTGGATCCACATGGTCAGCGAGTCGTAAATGTATTGTGCGACGTTGGCGCTGGAGTAATTGGGCCGCGGCCCGAATGGCGAATTCCAATCCGCCGAATCGTAGAAGTAAATGCCGCCCGGATATTCGGTGGTGTACCAGCCGTCGAATTGATTCGTGGATAGGTCCCAGGGGCCCCAGTGATTGTGAACAATGTCCAGGATGACCGCCAGACCGGCGCTGTGGCAGGCGTCCACGAATGCTTTGAAGTTGTCGGGGCCGCCGTAGGTCTCGTTCTCGACGGCCATTTGATCGGTTGGTCCGTATCCGATCGAACTGGGCGGCGGATTTTCATTGACAGGCATCACTTCAACCGCGTTGAAACCCAGCGACGCAATCGCCTTCAACCTGGCGATAGCGGTTTGGAAGGTGCCCGTGGTACCGCCCGTGCCCCCTGCAAAGGTGCCCATTTCCATTTCGTAAATCATGAGCTTGGAGAGGGGCGGCCCGGTGAAGGGAGGGCTGGCCCATTGGTAGGCGCTGGTATCGTAAACGATGGAGTTGCCGAGGTTGTAGTCCGCCTCGGTCACCACCCGGCTGTAGGGATCGCGGCGGGTGACCGTCGCAAAGCCGGGGCTCGAAATCACATAGCGGTAGGTCTGGCCTGCCAAGGCTCCAGCGACGCCGGTCGACCAGTTGCCATTACCGTCCGGGACCAGCGGGTTGGCGGTCTCCGACCAGTCGTTGAAGTCGCCCTCCACGTATACGGAGGCGGCGTTGGGCGCCCACACGCCGAAAGTCACACCGCCGTTATAGGGGATGGAACCCAGTCCGGGGGTGCCTTGCGCCAAAAGAGGGCCGGCAGCGCAGAACAAGAATGCAATGATGCGTATTGGCAAGAACTCCATTCTACCTTGCTAGAATGGAAGATTAGGATTTGAAATGCACAATTCCCTGTTGACGAAAGTCATCAACAAGAACCAGCGCGCCGGCACCCTCGACTTCCGGCCGGGCGATACCATTCGGGTACACGTGAAGATCAAGGAAGGCGACAAGGAGCGCCTGCAAGCTTTCGAAGGCGCCGTGATTGTGCGCAACAATACCGGTATGGGCGAGAGCGTCACCGTGCGCAAGGTCAGCTTCGGACAGGGCGTGGAGCGTATTTTCCCCATCCATGCACGGGTCGTCGACCACATCGATGTGGTACGCACGGGGCGTGTGCGCCGGGCCAAGCTGTACTATTTGCGCGGGCTGAAGGGCAAAGCCGCCCGCCTGCGCGAGCGCGAGTAACGTGGGGCGGGCCTCCAGGCCTGCGCGGGTCCTCCAGGACCCGCCAGCAACTCATTTCCGCTGCGAAGGAACGCTGGAGCGTGAGCTCCGCGCGCGCGGATTCCAGGCCGTGGCGGGTGTGGATGAAGTCGGTCGCGGCGCACTGTTTGGGCCGGTGGTGGCCGCCGCGGTGATTCTTTCGCCGGACCGTCCGGTGCGCGGCTTGAACGACAGCAAACTACTCGACCCCGCGCGCCGCACCGTGCTCGCCGAGCGCATCCGTGAGCGGGCGGTAGCTTGGTCGGTGGCCGCCGTGGACGCGGCCACCATCGACTGGGTCAACATCTACCAAGCCTCCAAGATGGCGATGGAAATGGCGGTCGCGCGACTCGCGCCCGCGCCGGATTTTCTGCTGATCGACGCCATGCCGTTGTCGCTGCCCACCCCCCAACGCCCGCTGATCAAGGGCGACGCTCAGTGTCACGCCATCGCCGCCGCTTCAATCGTGGCCAAAGTTTGGCGCGACGAGCGCATGCGCGTGTGGGATGAAATCTTCCCGCAGTATGGCTTGGCCAGCCACAAAGGCTATTTCACACCAGAACATGCCAAGGCGCTGGAAGAGTATGGGCCTACGCCTTTGCATCGGCTGAGCTTTGAACCGGTCCGGGAGCGCTGCTTATTTCCGGTGGAATACGATCCGTGGGCCGGAACGCAACTGGAACTGTTCGCGGGCGCCGCATCGTGACCGAACCCATGCCCGCCCCCGCCCCGGAGGTTCCCCACTATCGCTGGTATCACATCGCGCTGGCGCTGATTTTCATCGTATTCTGCATGGAACTGGGGATGTTTCTGGTGATCTTTCCATGGTCGGAATTCTGGGACCGAGGTATCTTTTCGTCGCTGCCGCCGGAGTGGCGCCTATATTGGGATAACGCCTACGTGCGCGGCGCGGTCAGCGGCCTGGGAATCGTGAACGTGTACATTGCGCTGGTCGAAATCTTCCGGCTCCGGCGTTTTGCCCGCCGCGGTTGACATAGCGCGCAGGAATCACTCTCAGTCGGAGTTGAATTGCAGACGTGATATTTGGCGGCTGTGATAGGTGTAGCAGGTGACGGCGCCTTGCGGGTCGATGCGCTTCACCAGGTCGCCTTCGTGCGTGCCGCAGGTGCAAGTCAGTGTCGAAGGTGTAGTTGCTTCCGCCGCAGGCTTCGCGAACCCGTCGTCAGGTCCGGGCCGAGTGCGCTCTTCCAGGGTCATTGCCCCGATCCTGCACCCGGTCGTTGGCCCAAGCGGCGGCGAGACAGACCGTGCCAATCGTTAGCCCCGGCAGCATGGCCCTGGAGTCTACCACTTGCCAAGAAACACAAAATGCGAACGCGACCAGTGCAATGCGGTCGGGCCGGCGTACCTTCCGTTTTTCAAGGCTTTGCGAAATGGCCGCGGCCGTGGCAATCAACAGCGTCATGATGGCGCCCTCCCAACGCGGAACCGCAACCTCCGGATGGTTGACCACGTGTCCGGATACGGTTGTCACGATGCCGCCTAGGACGCCGCAGGCCAGTACCTCCGGGAAAAATCTCGCCCACCGATCCATCGTCAGAAGGAAAATGATGGCTGCCACAGCCAGAAGGGCCCACCCGAAACCCGGGCGATGGGGACTTTGCGACCGGGCGATTCCCAGCCCGCTCAACGCCAACACGAACCATGCAAACGCGAGCAGCCACCCACCCGCCAAGCGGAAACCACCCTTGACCTGCGCCAATATACCTTGTCTGCCCATTGTGCTCACTGCGGCATGGAGCAGTTGATGGCGCAAAAGGTCCGGGAAGTGCTGGCTTCGCAGGCTTCGGCGGGACAAGACCAGTTTTCTCATTAGAGAACGGATTTGGCACGGTGCGGCGTGGTGCGGTTCAAGGTCGCCGCCGTGCCGTCGGCGCAGGTGACGCCGTTCGAGCCGCCGCTGTAGGCGTAGCTGATGGTCCCCCCGTAGGCAGCGTTACCGGAGCCAGACGCCCCGTCACATTGGGCGAATGGCTCGGCGTAGTCTCATACGTGAAGGTGTACGAGCTGCCATCCGGAAGCGAAATGCTGCTGATGAGATTCTGGGCCCTCGCATGCGGCGCGGATTCGGTTAGGCAGAAGCCGTCCGGCGCCGGGCTGCGTCCGGAAGCTAGCGGCGGAATATCGCCGCCACCATAAGAAGAAACCCTGCGGGCAGACCCGCTGCGGTGAGGATCAGGGGCCAGAGTGGGACTGTTTTCGTCCTGGCAAGGTGGAGGTATTTCTCGCCCGCGCGTATGTCGTCCGCGACCGTCCACCACCTCGGTACTGGGACAGCGGCTTCCCGGAGTCGGCCCCACATGTAACTGCGCGCCAGGGCGGCGGCGATCGCAAACGCGAATCCCAGGACTATCAGGAGAAACGATTGGCCCGAAAGCATCTTCCTTATTCCTTCCTTCCTTATTCTTTACAGTTTACGCTGAGCTGGCTGGGTACGAAGGTATAATTCAGCGAGAGGGCAGCCCCATCTAGCCCGGCGCCGATCCCTCCCGTACCGGTTAGCGTCACTGCTCCCCCCGTGCTCACTGTAACATCCAAGCCCAGTGGGCCAGCCGTTCCGCCAGCGCCGAGGGAGAATCCGCCGAGGCCACCAATGGTCGGCGCATTCGACGCCATCGCCTGCGTGCCAATCAGCGCACCGCCACCGAAGACTCCATAGCCGGGGTTCCCGCCGAAGCTGATTGCGAATCCCACGTTACCCTGCGGGTCGGCAACCATCTGCTCGCTGACCGTCCCAGCCACTCCGAGAATGAACCCGGCCCCTGCGCTGGCGCCAACCCCGGTCCCGACAGTGCGTCCAGTCATCTGGCTGGCCCCGAGGAGAGGGCTGTACAAGCCGCAAATGACACCCTTTATTTTCTCGGCAATCGCTGCCCTGGTCGATCCCAAGGCGCCGGCAACCTGATTCGAAGCCCAACTGAGAATGCCAAAGGCGGAGCCCGCCGCCAAGTCAGCCGAGGAGCCATTGTCGGGAACATCTATGTTTTCAGTGGTGGAGAGGTAAATGTACCCGGGGTACGCGCTGCCATCGCCGTATTGGTCGTCGCTGATGCACTGGCTGTCGTCGTAGACGGCGTTGCCGTCGCCGTCATACCACACGGAACCCGGCGCGCAGTAGTCCAGACCCGAGGGATCGACGTACCGGAGCGGATTATTTAACGCATAAGAATAGCGGTCCCAACTTTGGGGACTCGTCGGATCAACCACGCTAATCCCTGCCCGGTCCGGCGAAATCCAGCGTCCTTGAATGGAATGATACTCGCGGTACGGGAAGTCGTACAGGCCCGACGCCAAGTCCTGGTTCTGGCCGGTGAAACTGCGGTCCGTCGTGCCGGTCTCCGCGTAGTTCTCGCCGAATGGCGCATAGGCTCCGTCGTAATAGAGGGTGCGGCTGGTTGTTGAGGCGACCCGCGAGCTGCCCAGCCAGTCCGGATGCCGGTAATAGGATAGGCCGCTTGCAGTGTAAACGGCCGTCGCCCCGCCGGACAGCG
>Ga0209333_1000727_pt1 | contig 17336 bp, 18 predicted proteins | sample BlaSpr_A8_OM2_O3_FD_187982 | JGI IMG/M metagenome (GOLD analysis project Ga0209333, IMG submission 187982) | Forest soil microbial communities from Thunder Bay, Ontario, Canada - Black Spruce, Ontario site 2_A8_OM2_O3 (SPAdes) (version 2) | ecosystem: Environmental > Terrestrial > Soil > Boreal... | reverse complement strand
TTGTGCGCTGGCCGAGCTTGCGTGCGCCGTGGCGGTCCGATGCCGACTCCATCTTGATGTCGCCGCCGGAACAGAACGCCTTCTCGCCGGCACCGGTGATCACCATGACGCCGATCGAGTTGTCGTTCTCTGCCTGCAGCACCGCGTCGCGCAGCTCTCTGACCTTCTGGACGGGGAGCGAGGCGGCGGCGAGCTTCTCGAAGAACCCGGCCTACTTCGACCCGCTGAACATCATCGAGCTCGCGCTGGCCGGCGAGTGCAACGCCGTCGCCACCACGCCCGCGAGCGGCCCATCCGGCAGCGGCACGTCTAGCGTGGTTACCGGAACGGGAGCGACCAAGTCGGCGAGCAGCGTTTCGGCACGCGCGCGCTGCGGGGCAGTCAGCGAGCCGCCCAGGTAGCCGATCAGGTCGCTCACCGCGGCCGGCTCCAGGATCACCGTGTACTTGCCGGGATCGAGCTTCTTGCGCGCGCCGGCGCCGCGCCGGCACTTCTCCGCCGAGATACGCCCAGCCGCCTCGCCGTTGACGTCCTTCAATGAAACAGATGTCTGCGACGCCCAGCCGGAACTGGTCCCGCCGGCTGTGCGCATAGTGTTGGTGAGGCTCGAATCGGTATAAGTGTGATACCCGAACAGTCCGGCCTTATTGCCCACCGCCACAGCGGTTGCCGAGCGCTGTATAAAACCAGCCGCCGTCAACTGGCTGTGCCGCGCGCTGTCGAGCACCGCCTTCACGTGCGGTATCATCGCGTCGCCGCGGGCGGATCCGGTGAAGGAATCGAAGTTACTCAGCACCGGGTATTTTTGGGGACCCAGCGCGGGCATATCTTCGGGATCCGCCTTGGAGATGCGGGCCAGAGCTTCGGCCTGTTCCACGCCGCGCTTCAGGGATTCGTCAGTCAGCTCGTTCACGACGGCATTCCCGTGGCGCTTGTCCTCGGTTACGCTGCTGATGGAGAGGCTTTGCGTCACGCGGTAGCCCGAAGTCGTAATGCCGTTATTGGCAAAGCGGATGAACACGTCTTCCGTAGAGTACAGGTCTATCTGGCAACCGGGCAGCTTCGCGTAGCCGATGGTCTTGTCGATGAGGTTTTTGGCTTCTTGTTGGCTGAGCATGATGGTTCTCCCGTTAGTCGGTCAACAACACGTTCACCTGCCGGAATCGCGACGCCGAGCATCCGTGGCTGATGGCGTTGATCTGCTCCGGCTCGCCTTTGCCGTCGAAGAAGGAGCCGAACTGCTGCCAGTAACTCGCGCCCGCAATGCCATCGCACGCGCGCCAGAAGTCGGCCGTCTTGGATTGGTAGGCCACGCGCGAGAGCATGCCCCGCTTCTTCCCGCCTTTAATTTCCCAGAAGGCGTCGCCGCCGAACTGAAAGTTGTAGCGCTGCTGATCGATGGAGTAACTGCCCTCGCCTTCGATCAAAATGCCGTCGTCCACGCCTGCGATCAAATCGTTCGGAGTGACATCGCGCGGGCCGGGCGCCAGCCACACATTAGGCATGCGCTGGAAGGGCACGCTGGACCACGAATCCGCGTAGCAGCAGCCGCGCGACTCCGTTTCGCCGACCAGGTGCGCTTGGTCTCGAATCGTCTGGTAGTGTTTGAAAACGCCCTTCTCGATAATGGGGAACTTGGTGGTCGGCACGCCGTCGTCGTCATACTTCACGGTGGCCAGGCCACCCGCGTTGGTGCGATCGCCGAAGATATCGATCAGCTCGCTGCCTACTTGGAATTTGCCCATCTTATCGGGAGTCAGGAAGCTGGTGCCGGCGAAGTTGGCTTCATAACCCAGAGCGCGATCCAGTTCGGTTGAGTGACCGATGGATTCATGGATGGTCAGGTATAGATGACTGGGCAGTAGCACCAGGTCCTTCTTGCCCGGCGTCACAGGCGGCGCGGCCAGATGCTCCAGCACTTCCTCGCGGATGCGCGGCGCGTTCTCCCCCACGTTGGCCTTGGCCACCGCCTCCCATCCGGCGGTCACCGGCGGTGTCTGGTAGCTGCGCGTGCGTGAAATGTTTTTTTGAGTATCCACCGCGGTGGCCTGCAGCGCGGGCCAGACCTGCACGATGTATTGCTGGATGGACGACCCTTCACTCGACATAAAATATTTGTCTTCGGCGCGTAGCGCCAGAAAGCCGAAGGCAGCGAAGACTTTGGGATCTTTCTTGATAATGGACGTGGCATTGTGCATGAGCTCCAGCTTTTCGTCGACCGCCACGGCGAAGGGATCCTTCTCGAATGGGGAGGTCCAGCGGTCGGTGTATGCCTTGGTGGGAGCAAGCTCGACGGGGCTGGCCTGCAGCGCCGAGTTAGCTTTCGCCACCACCACGGCCTCGCGCGCGATACGCGCAATCTCCCCGGCGGTTACCAGCGGCGAGGCTGCAAATCCCCACTGGCCGTTGGCGATCACGCGCACGCCGAAGCCGAAGTTCTGCTGGTCGGTGACGAACGGGACTTCGTCGGTTTTCTTTTCATCCCGCGTCGGCGAGAGCCGGTATCCCGAGAACTGCTGGCGGTATCGGGCAATGCGGATGTCGCAGTAGGTTGCCCCTTGTTTGCGCGCCTCGGCGAGGGCCACTTCGGCAAGCTTTTCGAGCGCGGGGTCCGGCTTGGTCGCGGAAGCGTCCGGCGCGCCGAACAACCTGTTCGCCAGCAGGGCCGACCCTCCGGTTGCGGTAACCAGAAACGCGCGACGGGTAAGGGACGAAGGCGTCAACGTGGCTTCTATCCTCGTTTTCATCATTGGGACAAGTGTACCTCAGACGGGGGCGGCGTTCGCGGCTCGTTCACAGGCGATGCGCCCCTTGCGCCCGGCTTCCCTTTTCGGCATAATTAACTACGCGATGTTATCGCTGACCTAGAAACCAGGGGTTCGGGGTTGAGACGGGCCTTGATTTCCGCTATTACCGTATCTGCCGAGCAACGCTTTCAGAAGAAGGCGCGTAAATTCTTGCACGGCCTTTCCACCGACGAATTGCAGTATATCGCGGAGTTTCTGGGCGCCTGCGTGCTGGAATCGTGGGGACGCTCCGCGGCCAGCCGTCGCGAGTTGGCCGATGGCATTGCGCAGTTCGAACAGTTCCGCCCCGCGCGTGCGGACCACCCCGGCGACCAGGAACATAAGATGATTCTGTTGCTGGAGTATTTGTGCCGCAGCCGGACCTACTCCGCGGTCCTTAGCTCCCGAATCCAGATATTGCGATAGCGCACGGGCTGTCCGTGGTCCTGCAACATCAACGGCAGTTTGGGGGGCGTCACCTTGTACGGCGGGCGTTTCATATAATCCGTGGGTCCCGTCGGCATAGCGTGGTCCTGCGCCAACACGCCATTGAAGAGCAACGTCACGGTGGCCGGCTCCAGCAGCTTCGAATCGGCCGAGAACCGCGGACCGTGAAAGACGATGTCGTAGGTTTGCCACTCGCCCGGCGGACGGGCGGGGTTCACCAGCGGCGGATACTGGCAATAAATGGCGCCGGCCTGGCCGTCCGCGTAAGTCGTGTTCCGGTTGGACTCCAATACCTGAATTTCGTACAGCGAATGCAGGTACACACCGCTGTTGCCGGGCTCCTGATCTTTGCCGTGGGCCGGGTTGGGCGTAGCCCATTCGACGTGCAATTGGCAATCTCCGAAGGGCTGCTTCGTGACGATGTCGCCGGTACCGGGGACATCCTCGAAGTAGCCATCGCCCACTTTCCAGGCGATGGGCTTTCCGTTGCGCTGCTGCCAGCCGGAGAGATCTTTTCCGTTGAAGAGCTGCACGGCATCGGAAGGCGCAGTGCCGGCGTGCTCCTGCGTGCCGGCTTCGCCGGGTGTGACTACGGGGGGGAGCGGCCGGCTGCGGTCGCCGGTTTTCCACTTGATTACGGGAACCGAAGCGGCGAAAGCGGTAAGGGCTAGGGGCAAGATGTATCGGATTCGCATTTCGCCCCGATTCTAGCACTCTGCATGCGTTTTAATTTTGACGCCTTTCTTATGCCTTCCTTATGGTTAAGGTGGGAAGCTTTCAAATGGTTACAAGATTCCCGGGCCCGCGGTGCCCCGTTGACTGAAAGATAGGTCTGGAGAAGCCGAAAGATGAATCCCACCCAAAACGGGACCGGCTCGCGCAATGATAATATGGTGGAGAGGCCTGTGGGGTGCTTGTTCGCCTCAGAGGATCCCAGTCTTCCGCGTGGGCAGATGGTAACCTTCCTCCTGGACAAGACACCCAAACAATTTTGCGATGGAGGTGACATGCAGCGCCTCTTCCGGCGGCTGTCGAAGGGATTGCTGTTTGCGGGCTGTTTCGCCCAAGCCGTTTTCGGGCAGCAGGCCGCTCAAAAGACGATGACGTGGCAACAGGCGCGTGAGGAATTTGAAAAATCGAATCCCACCTTGCGGGCGGCCCGGCTCGGGATCGATGAATCGCGCGATGAAGAGATTACGGCCTATCTGCGTCCCAATCCGGATCTCACCGTCAGCCTGGACCAGATCAATCCTTTCACCGATAACCCCGTCAACAAGTACAGCCCGTTTTCGGAGGCGCTGCCATACTTCTCGTCCAGCTATTTGCACGAGCGGCGGCACAAGCGGGAATTGAGGCTGGAAAGCGCGCAAAAGGCAACCGCCATCGCGCAATCGCAACTGGCGGACCAGGAACGAACCCTGCTGTTCACCTTGCGCGGGGCGTTCGTCCAGGCCTTGCAAGCCAAAGCGGTGCGCGATCTGGCGAAGGACAATCTGGCCTATTTCGACCATGAGCTGGGCATCAGCCGGGACCGCTATAAAGCAGGCGATATCGCACGCGTGGACCTGGACCGCCAAGAGTTGCTGCGGGTGACCTACGAATCGGATCTGCAGACGGCCGAAGTGAACCTGCGGACGGCCAAGATCCAATTGCTGCAGTTGCTGAACGACAGGACTCCGATCGAACGGTTCGACGTGCAGGGTCCCTTTGATTTTACGGAACAAGTTCCGGCGCAGGACGAGTTGCACCGCGTTGCCATGGAAACCCGGCCGGATTTGAAAGCCGCCGTGCAATCGGTCGACAAAGCGCAGACCGATTACAAGCTGGCGATGGCCAACGGGTCGACCGATCCCACGTTCGGCGTGGATCTTGGGCGCAATCCGCCCATACCGGTGTACGTGGGCGTGAGCGTCAATATTCCGTTGCGCATCTTCGACAAGAACCAAGGGGAGAAGGCGCGCACGCAGGTAGATATCACGCGCAACGAGCGGCTGCGGGACGCGGCCGAGGCGCAAGTCTTCAGCGACGTGGATTCCGCCTATGCAACCCTGCTCAGTACCGTGACTCTATTGCGCCCGTACAAGGCGAAATACCTGGAGACCGCCGGCAGGGTGCGCGATACGATCGCCTTTTCGTACCAGCACGGACAGGCTGCGTTAGTCGACTATCTGGACGCCCAGAGAGATTATAGGGCTGTGCAAGTGAGTTACCTGAACCTGGTGGGTTCCTACTTAGCCGCCGCGAGCCAGTTGAATCTCGCGGTGGGCCGCGAGGTTATGCAATGAAACGGCGTAAACTAATAACCGATCCCTTATGGTCGCGGCTCGGTATGCGGCCGTGTGTATTTTTTGGAGCCGCAACCGTAAGGGAGCGGTTCTTGGTTGGAGGTATGATCCTGTCCCTGGCTTTCGCGCTGGCGGGCTGCAGCGCGCAAGGCAAAGGCGATCCTAAAGCCGAGGCGCCCCCCCCGGCCCAGGTCGAGCATGTCCAGGGCGCGGGGCTGTTCAAAGTGGACGACCCGGGCAAGTTCCCCGTAGCCACCGCGGGCCAGATCGACGTGGCGCCGGAGTTGAACGTGACGGGTGTGGTCAGCGCCGATGTTTCGCGAACCATTCCCGTGATCACGCTGGCATCCGGCCGCGTGATCGAGGTCGACGCCCGGCTGGGAGACACCGTGGCCAAGGGCCAGCTCTTGATGAAGGTGCAAAGCGCGGATATCGCCGGGGCGTACTCGGATTACGAGCAGGCATTGGCCGATGAAACGCTGGCCAAGGCGCAACTCGACCGCTCCAAAATTCTTTACGAAAAGGGCGCCATCGCGCAGAAAGAGCTGGAGGTCGCACAGGACGCCGAGACCAAGGCCCAAGTCACCGTCAAGACTACGCTCGACCACCTGCGCGTGCTGGGAGCGGATCCGGATCACCCGTCGGCCATCGTGGAGGTACGGGCGCCGGTTGCGGGCGTGATTACCGATCAACAAGTGACCAACGCCGCCGGCGTACAGGGACTGGCTTCTCCGAATCCATTCACGATCTCGGATCTTTCGCATATCTGGATTCTTTGCGATGTCTATGAGAACGATCTGTCGCAAGTGCACCTTGGCGAATTCGCGGACGTCACGCTGAACGCTTATCCGAACCAGGTTTTCAGGGGGCATATCGGCAACATCAGCCCGGTTTTGGATGCCAATCTCCGCACGGCCAAAGTCCGGCTGGAAATGCCGAATCCGGGGTCGATGCGGTTGGGTATGTTTGTCACTTCGACGTTCCACGGCTTGAAGAAAGAGACGCACGCCACGGTCCCGGCGTCGGCAGTCCTGCATCTGCACGACCGCGACTGGGTCTACGTACCGGCGGATGGCGGGCAGTTCCGGCGCGTGGAAGTGACCGGCGGAAAGATGTTGCCCGGCAACCTTCAGGAGGTTGCCGGCGCAATCCGGCCTGGCCAAAAAGTGGTCTCGAACGCGCTCGTCTTGCAAGCCACCGCGGAACAGTAATACAAGGGGACGGTCATGACGAAAGAAGAAGTCGGGGCGCGCATCGAGGAAATTGGCATCGTTCCCGCGATTCGTCTGGCTACCACCGAAGATGCGCGGTTCGCCGCCGAGGCGATGTATCGCGCCGGACTGCCCATCGCCGAAATCACCATGACGGTTCCCGGAGCCCTGGAGTTGATTTCCGCGCTGCTGCACGACTTTCCCGACATGGTGGTGGGGGCGGGAACCGTGCTGGACGCGGATACGGCGCGGCGCGCAGTGGATGCCGGCGCCCGATTCATCACCAGCACTGGCATGGATATCGGCGTTGTGGGACTGGCTGTCGAGGAAGGCGTCCTGGTGCTGCCGGGCGCGCTCACTCCCACCGAGATCATAGGCGCGTGGAAGGCGGGCGCCGATTTCGTGAAGGTGTTTCCATGCGCGCCATTGGGGGGTGACAGCTATATCAGAGCGCTGAAGACGGCGTTGCCGCAGATCCGCCTGATCGCGGGAGGCGGCGTGCAGCAACATACCGCGGGCCAGTATATTACGGCGGGAGCCAGCGCCATCGGAGTCGGCAAAGAGTTGATTACCAATGAGGCCATCCGCCGCCGAAAGCCGGAATGGATTCTGGAATTGGCGCACCGGTTCATGGGCATTGTGCAGAACGCGCGCACGCATAGTGCGTCGGCCAATGTGGTGAGGTTCAAATAGCAGCAAGAATCACGCGATAACTAAATGATTCGACGCTTGGTTGACTTTTCCCTGAATAACCGCCTGCTGGTGGTCGCTCTCGCCATCCTGCTGTTCGCATGGGGCATCATTTCATTCAAGAATCTTCCCATCGAAGCTTATCCGGATGTAGCCAACAACTACGTGCAGGTCATCACTCAATGGCCGGGGCGGGCGGCCGAAGAAGTGGAGCAGCAGGTGACCATCCCGATTGAAATCGCGATGAACGGGCTTCCGCACCTGGAGCACTTGAGGTCCACGTCGCTGTTCGGACTCTCCAGCGTGATGCTGATCTTCGACGACGCCTCGGAAAACGATTGGAACCGGCAGAAAGCTCTGGAACGGTTGTCGGAGGTCGCATTGCCCGACAACCTGCAGCCGCAGATCGGGACGGATTACAGCCCCGTGGGCCAGATTTACTGGTACTCGCTGACCAGCACGAATCCCGAGTACGACCTGATGGAATTGAAAGCGCTCGAAGACTGGGTCCTGGAGAAACAGTTCAAGTCCGTTCCCAACGTCGTGGACGTTTCGAGCTTCGGCGGCATCACCAAGGAATACCAGGTAGCCATCGACCCCAACAAGCTGGTGGAATACGCCCTGAGCATCGGCGACGTGGAGCAGCAACTGACCAACAATAACGTCAACGCCGGAGGCAGTTTCATCCAGCAGGGACTGCAACAGATTAACGTGCGCTCTATCGGGCTGTTCGATAACGTTCAGGATATCGGGAAGACGGTCGTCAAGACCCAACAAGGCACGCCCATTCACATTCGAGATATCGCCACCGTCATGCAGGGGCCCAAGATCCGGCTGGGCCGCATCGGCAAGGCCCTGCACCGCAAGGATGGCAAGATCGTCGAAGACGACGACGTTGTGGAAGGCATCGTACTACTGCGGAAAGGCGCCGAATCCGATGCCACGCTGGAAGCCATCCACGAAAAAGTGAAGGAACTGAACGAACACATTCTGCCCAAGGGCGTGCAAGTGGTTCCGTTCCTCGACCGAAGCGACCTGGTGCACTTCACCACCCACACAGTTCTGCATAACCTGACCGAAGGCATCATCCTGGTGGCCATTATTCTGTTCATGTTCCTGGGGAACGCCCGGGGCGCGCTGATCGTAGCTATCACTATTCCGTTTTCTCTGTTGTTCGCTTCGATCTGTCTGGACCTGAGGCACATTCCCGCCAATCTGCTGTCGCTGGGGGCTCTGGATTTCGGCATGGTGGTGGATGGCGCGGTAGTGATGGTGGAGAATATCGTCCGGCATTTGGGACATCAGGGCGGGCCGCCGCGATCCGTTGTGGAACGTATTCGCGAAGCGGCGCACGAGGTGCAGCGGCCGGTGTTTTACGCCATCGGGATTATCATCACGGCTTATCTGCCGATCTTCACGCTGCAAAGCGTGGAAGGGCGCTTGTTCAAGCCGATGGCTTGGACGGTAGCCTTCGCGCTGCTGGGCGCTCTGATCTTCTCGATGGTTTTGGCCCCGGTGCTAGCCAGCCTGGCGTTCGGCCAGAATACGCGCGAGTGGCGTAATCCGGTGCTGGCGTGGCTGATCGGGCGCTATCGCGCCACCCTGCGCTTGGCCATTCGGGCGCGCTGGGTCACGGTAGGCGTGGCTTTGACTTGCGTAGCAGTGGCGGGCTGGCTGGCCTCCAGCGGGATCATCGGTTCCGAGTTCCTGCCGCACCTGGATGAGGGCGCGATCTGGGCGCGCGGTACGCTGGCCCCCAGTACGGGCCCGGACGAGGGCAACCGGCTGATGACGCAGGCGCGCATCATTCTGGCCTCCTTCCCCGAGGTTAAGCAAGTGGTTTCACAGGTCGGGCGCCCCGACGACGGCACCGATACCACCGGCTTCTTCAATACCGAATACTTCGTCGACCTAAAGCCCAAAGATGAGTGGCGGCCGGTATTCAAGGAGGAAAAAGTCGAGTTGATTGCCGCCATGGACCGCGAGCTGGAGAAAATCCCCGGCGTGCTGTGGAACTTCTCGCAGCCCATCGCGGACAACATGGAAGAGGCGGTAAGCGGCGTTAAGGGCGAACTGGCCATCAAGATATACGGCGACGACCTGGAGAGACTCGAGCAGACCGGCGATCGGATCGTCAACGTGATGCGGAACATTCGCGGAATCGAAGATTTGGGCCTGTTTCGCGTCATCGGCCAGCCGAATCTCAATTTCGCCGTGGACCGCGACCAGGCCGCCCGGTATGGGCTTAACGTGTCGGATGTACAGGATGCCATCCAGACCGCGGTAGGGGGCAATGCGGTTACGCAGGTCTTGCAAAAGGAGCAGCGATTCGACCTAGTGCCGAGATATAAGACTCCCTATCGCGACACCGAGGAGGCTATTGCGAATATTCGTTTGCTGGCGCCCACCGGGGAGCGCGTCTCGCTGGCGCAGCTTTGCAAGGTGCAGGTAAAGGACGGCGCCTCCGAGATTTATCGCGAAGCGAATTCCCGCTATGTGGCGATCAAATACAGCGTGCGCGGCCGCGACCTTGGCAGCACTGTGCAAGAGGCCATCCGGGATGTAGGGCGGCAGGTGAAGCTGCCGGAAGGCTACACCATCAGTTGGGCGGGCGAATATGCCAGCCAGCAGCGCTCTCAGAAGCGGCTGATGATCGTGCTGCCCATCACCATCCTGGTGATCTTCATCATCCTTTATACGATGTTCCACTCGTTCAAGTGGGCCACACTGATGCTGGCCAACATTGCCATGGCGCCTTTGGGCGGACTGCTGGCGCTGCTGGTCACCGGCACGCACTTCAGCGTGTCGTCCGGCGTCGGTTTCCTGGCCCTTTTCGGTGTTTGTGTGCAGACGGGCGTGATCATGCTGGAGTACATCAACCAGCTTCGCGCCCGCGGCCATTCGGTGATGGATGCGGCGGTCGAAGGCGCGGTGTTGAGGCTCCGGCCGATCATGATGACCACCCTGGTGGCCACGCTGGGATTGCTGCCCGCGGCCATGTCGCGCGCCATTGGTTCGGATTCGCAACGGCCCTTCGCCATCGTGATCGTGGGCGGCCTGATGGTGGCCATGCTGATGAACATCTTCCTGCTGCCTACGCTGTACGCCTGGGTGGCCGGCGATCAGGACGTGCTGCCCACACCGGAAGCCGAATTCGAAGAATCCGTTTAGATAAATAAGACCTGAATATAGATTTTGTGCCGCGGCGGCGGTATAATCGGAAACGGGAGGATGCCCATGCGTCCCTTGGATATTCCCGAAATTCTGATCGTACTGGGATTGATCGCCGCGCTGGCTTGGGGTATTTACAATTGGAAGCACCGCGAGCGCACGCAACGCTAGCGTCCGCCGGATGGTTGCGTCAGAGTAAACTGGTATTGAGGGCAACAGGCCCAGAGGCATTCAACGTGAATCTTGGCTGCGAAGTAATTGTGAAGGACCCCGACGTTCTCGGCGGAACCCCAGTCTTCCGCGGCACGCGTGTTCCTTTTCAGGCGTTACTGGACTATCTGGAGGGCGGGCAAACCCTGGACGAGTTCATCGACGACTTCCCCACGGTAACCAGTGAAGCCGCGATTTCCGCGTTGGAACTTGCTAAGTCTGTACTCGTCGGCCAGCTTGGATGAGAGTTCTTCTCGACGAATGCATCCCACGGAAGCTCAAGTACAGCCTGCCGGATCAGGAGTGCCACACCGTACCCGAAGCGGGGCTTGCCGGCAAGAAAAACGGAATCTTACTCGACCTGGCGGAGAAGGCCGGCTTCGAGATCTTCGTGACTATGGATAAGGGCCTGGAATACCAGCAGAACCTTGCCGGCAGGAGCATCGCGATTCTGATCCTTCGTGGCAAGTCAAATCGGCTTGCCGATCTCCTTCCAGGTGTCAGACCTCCTTAGGAGTATGAAGATGGTGCGAAAAGGAGAGATCAACCGCATTGGTGGCGGCGAGCCGGTGTGCTGAGCCTCGGCGTTTTTGGCTGGCGATTACGACGTACTGCCCACGCCCGAGGCGGAATTCGAGGAGTCGGCGTAGGGGCGATACCGCGGGGCTACAACTCAATACCGGCATCGCGGGCGATCCGAATTGCCAAGCCAGGTTTGAGATCTCGATCTCCGTGAACCGGAACGGAAATGATCTTGTGCTCGCCCGGTTTCGAATAGATACGATGGCTGCCCTTGATGCGCTGAAGCGTCCAACCCCTGGCCTCGAGCATACGTCACATCTCCGGCCCGCCGACCGGTTTCACACAGCCACGTCCAGGATTTGTATGTTTGCCTCAGGGCTGGCGGCGCGCTCCTTCATTACCTCCCGCACCCCAGTGATTGCCTCGCGAACGTTAGCCATCAGTTCGTCGATCGATTCTCCTTGCGAGTAACAACCTGGGAGAGCGGGCACCTCAGCCCAAAAACCGCCCTCGGCGTCTTCATGGATTACAACGGCATACGTTTCCACTTCTTGATTTTCGCATAGCTGACCGCGCATGCACTACAACTCGGGGCCGAGCCCGCTTCCGGCCGGCATCGACTTCGCAATTGGGGAACTTGCAATGACGGGTTTGGGACTCGGGCGGGTTCCCGGTGACGGACACGGTTCAACTCGCGGGCCAGAACTGCAAACGGCGGGTTGTGCGCATGGATCGCCCATAGCTAACCGTCGGCCCGGCCGTAGCGGTTCAACAGGTATGAGCCGGTCTGCAGCACGGCCGCGAAGGCGAACCACACCTGCCAGTGCGAAAATAGTCCATTGCGGATGGCGAAGTCGCTGGCCCAGTGCGGGTCTTCCGCCAGGCGCCAGATGCCCAACGCCCCAGCCATCACCGCCGCGGGTGTCAGGAATGTGGCGAACGCCATCGCCACCCGCCGGTTCTTACGCCGCTTGCGCTCCACTTTCGAACCTTTTCCAAAGCGGATGCGGACCACCATCTTGCATACCACTCTATCAGCAATTGCGTTAAATTAGCCTGTGGGGCAGGTTGGCAACCTGCGGGCCGATTGTGCATCGGCCTGCCACCGTCACTTCCAAAAAGAGGCAATCATGATCCATCGTTTGAAGGCAGCGGTTTTCGGCACGGGCTTCGTGGGCCGCGTGCACCTGGAAGGCATTCGCCGCTTGGGCTTCGTCCAGGTATACGCGATCGGCGAGAGCCAGAAGGAGAAAGCCCGCCGTCTGGGCGAAGAGTTCCACGTCGAAAAGACCGCCAGCGACTACCACCAGATTCTGGACGATCCTGAGGTGGATGTGGTCCACGTGTGCACGCCCAACGCGCTGCACTTCCCCATGGTCACCGACGCGCTGAACGCCGGCAAGCATGTGATCTGCGAGAAGCCGCTGTCCACTTCGGTGGAGAACGCGCGCAAGCTTGTCGCCCTGGCCCAGGAGAAGAACCTGCGCAATTGCACGTTTCACAACCTGCGCTTCTACCCTATGGTGCAGCAGATGCGCCGCATGCGCGAGGCGGGCGAACTGGGCGAGATCCTGGTGCTGCAAGGCACCTATTCGCAGGATTGGCTGCTCTACGACACGGATTATAACTGGCGCATCGAATCTCAGCGCAACGGCCCGTCGCGCTGCATGGCCGATATCGGTTCACACTGGTGCGACATGGCCGAACACGTCACCGGACAGCGCATCACGTCGGTGTGCGCCGATCTGCAAACCTTCCATAAAACCCGCAAGCGGCCCAAGAAATCCATCGAGACTTTTGCCGGCAAGACCCTGAGCCCGGAAGACTATGAGGAAGTGCCCATCGACACCGAGGATTTCGGCGCGGTGCTGTTCCGCATGGGCGATCGCACCCGCGGCGCTTTCACCGCCAGCCAGGTCAACGCCGGGCGCAAGAATGGTCTGAGCATTGAGGTCTATGGCAGCAAGGCGTCGGTGGCGTGGAACCAGGAGCGGCCCGACGAGTTGTGGATCGGCCACCGCAACACGCCCAATCAGATTATCGTCAAGGATCCCTCGTTGTTGCTGCCCGCTGCGCGTCCCTACGCCGATCTGCCGGGCGGCCACAGCGAGGGCTACGACGACACCTTCAAGCAGGTATTCCGGCGTTTTTATCACTCGGTGGAAGATCCATCCACGCCCGTCGAGTATCCGCAATTCGTGGACGGCCTGCGGCAATTGCAGATCCTCGACGCCGAACTGTCGAGCGCCGCCGCGCGCTCCTGGATGGACGTGCCAGCGGCGCCGTAGCGGCCTCCCGGCCTCTCCTGCGTCATTTTGCCGTCATGGCAGCCTTGGCGAACTCACCCGATGGCGTGAGTTTGTATTCCCTGTTGCTTGGCGGCGGCGAACCCGAAGTCCTCTTTCCCACTTCGGTCCCCAGGGCCGCGGCCGCTTGTTGGCATAGGGATACTCACGTAGCCGATGCCCCCAGCGGCAATCGGAGCCGGCAGCAAGAGCGTCAGGTCGTATGCCGTCAAGGGCAACAAATTCGTCGACACCCACGCACGTAGGCCGCCTCGCTTACGGAACAAACTGTAGCACTTTGGTTAGTACTTACAAAACCTCTAGGCCGTACTACACTAATTGTGAGGTTGTGAGTCTGGAATGGAGGCCTTAAGCTAGTTCTGTATGACGAAATTACTTTATAACCAAACGGAACTCCTGGTTCGTTCGATAGGCGGGCTCTGGAAGGACGAAGACGGCCAGGATCTTATCGAATATACGTTGTTGTTGGCGTTTGTAGCCTTGTCGTCCGCCGCCTTGTTCACCACGGCCGGCACCAACGTCAGCAAGATCTGGAGCACCACCAACAGCACCCTGACTAGGGCCGCGGCTTCGGCCGCCAGCTAGAGCTTCCACCGCCACTCCGCGAAATCCCCGGAACCGGGTGATACAATCGTCGGTGCGATGCGAAGGATCTGGCTGCTGGCGCTCGCGGGCGCGCTGGCGGTAACGCTCTCATCCTGGGGCAAGAAGAAAAAAGAGGAAGAGACGCAGGTCCTGCAGCTTCCTAAAGACCCTCCCAGCGCCCTTACCGTGGAAACCCGCCGCTTGGTATTTCACGTTACGCCGCTGTCCGCCAAAGGGCTCCTTTCGCAACAGACGCGCGATGCGCTGAAGTGGCTGCTGCGTTCGACCAGTGGGGCGGCCGTCGTGAAAGTGCGCGCGTTCGTGGCCGGCAGCGGGGATCTGCGGCGGGTGCGCGAGCTGGTCAGCGAAACCTTCACCGAGCATCGCATGGCTCTGCCGGTGCTGAGCGTGGTTCAGGTGGGCGCTTTGCCGCTCGAAGCGGCGCAGGTGGTCGTAGAAGCCACCAGCGTGGCGAAGAAGGACGTGAATCGGTATGGGTTGGTGTACATCTCGGGGCAAGGGGTGTCCTCCGGCGAGCCGCTCGATCCCGTGTTGCCGTTGGTCCGGCAATCGCTGACCCGTCTGGCGACGGCCGTGAAGGCGGCGGGCTCCGAGCCCGGCGATGTAGCGCGGGTCACCTGTTTTCTGAGCTCGCTCGACCAGTATCCGGAGGTGCTCCGCCTGGTGGAGTCCACTTACTCCGGCGCGGCATTGAATTTCGTGCAGGTGCAGCGGGCGCCGGCGCGCGCGGTGGCCGAGTGCGAGGCAGTTACCCGGCTGCGTTGGAATACGGGCACTGCCATTCACATGTTGAATCCGGAGGGACTGGCGCAATCCCCCCAGCTCTCCCAGATTGCCCTGATCGGCGCGCCAAAGGTCATTCTGACCGGCAGCCAGGAGGCTTTCGGATTCCAGGACGCGGACGCGCGGCTGGCCTTCGAGCGTCTGCAGAAATCCCTGTCGCAGGAGGGCGGCTCGCTGCGGGAAGCGGCCTTCACCAGCATGTATCCGCTTACGCCCAGGATATCGGAGCAGGTGCGCAAGATTCGCGGAGAGTTCTACGACGAAGCGCGGCCGCCCGCGGGGACCATGCTGCCTTTTCAGGGGCTGCCTTCGATGGACGCCGGATTCGCGGTGGATGTCGTGGCGGTGAAAGAGTAGGGTGTCATCTCCAAAACCAATGTTCAAGACGACGGTCGCGTTCGGTGAAATCATGCTGCGCCTGGCGCCGCCCGGATTCGAGCGCCTGCTGCAGTCGCCGCAATTCGTGGCGACCTTTGGCGGCGGCGAGGCCAATGTGGCGGTGGCGCTGGCCACCTTCGGATTGCCCGCGCGTTATGTGACGCTGTTGCCGCCCAACCATCCCATCGCCGACGCGGTAATCGGTGAACTGCGGCGCTGCGGCGTGGATACGTCCCGGATTGTGCGCGCGCCCGGCCGCATGCCCGTTTACTACGTGGAGACCGGCGCCAATCAGCGGGCTTCCAAGGTGGTCTACGACCGCGATTACAGCTCCGTGGCGCTGGCCAAGCCGGGCGATATCGATTGGGAGGCGGCATTCGATGGCGCCGGCTGGTTTCATGTCACGGGCATTACGCCGGCTATCAGCGCGACCGCCGCGGACCTCGCGCTGGAGGCTGTGCGCGCGGCGCGCCAACACGGTCTCACCGTTTCCTGCGACCTCAATTACCGCAAGAACCTGTGGAAGTGGGGAAAGCCGGCCAGCGAAGTGATGCGCGAGTTGGTAGGCTTGGTGGACGTGGTTATCGCCAACGAGGAAGATTGCCAGATGGCGCTGGGTATCGCCGCCCCGGTGGATGTACGCGCGGGTAAGCTGGACCCGGCGCACTATGCCGCGCTTACCGGCCAGGTGCTGGCGGAGTTTCCCAACCTGAAAACTATCGCTGTGACCTTGCGGGAATCCCACAGTGCTTCCCACAACGGGTGGTCGGCTTGCCTCAACGACGGCCGGACATTCCTGGTCAGCCGGCACTACGAGATCACCCACATCGTGGACCGTGTGGGCGGCGGCGACGCGTTCGCGGGCGGGTTGATTTACGGATTGCAGGCGCTCGACGGTCCGCTGGAGGCGCTTGAGTTCGCGGTGGCTGCGAGTTGCTTGAAGCACTCCATTCCCGGCGATTTCAACCGCTTCAGCGTGCAGGAGGTTCAACAGTTGCTCGCCGGCGGCGGGTCCGGCCGGGTGCAACGGTAGAATGCCGTCTTCCGGCTTCTGTCTCCTCCTGGCTCCTTCCTCACCCTGCTAGAATGGAATGCAACGGTAATCTCTATGGTGGCACGCATTCCTTTGGCGTTGGCGCTTTTCTCGCTGGCCCTGGTTCTGGCCGACGATAAGCAACCGTCCGATAATAAGCAGCCTGCGAAACCTATCAAGGTCCAGGTGAACGAGGTGATCGTGCCGGTAACGGTCACCGACTATAAGGGACGCTTCGTCTCGAACCTGGAGGCCAAGGACTTCAAGATCTACGATCAAGACAAGGAGCAGCGCATCGAGTTCTTCAGCCACGACCGCAATCAGCCGCTAGTGGTGGGGTTCCTGATCGATCTGAGCAACGACAGCCGGGTGCACTGGAAGAACTATCAGGACGCGGCCATCGATCTGGTGCTGCACGTGCTGCCGGGAGATAAGAAGTTCAGCGGTTTTCTGATTTCGTTCGCCAACGAGCCGGAGTTGCAGGTCAACACCACCAGCGAGGCGGACAAAATGGTCGAGAAGCTGCGCAAGATGAAGCCGGGCGGCGGCTCGTCCCTGTACGACGCGATTTACATGGCCTGCATGCACCGGCAGGTAGTGGAGGGCGAACCTTACGATCCGCGGCGGGTGATCATCGTGATCGGCGACGGGCACGATAATGCGAGCAAGAAGAGCCTGGACGAAGTGATCGAGATCGCCCAGCGCAGCTTGGTGACCATATACGCGATGAGCACGGTATCGTTCGGGTTCACCAACGAAGGCGACGAAGACCTGCAGCGTCTGACCAGCGAGACCGGCGGCCGCGTGGAATACCCGCTGAACAATTTGTATTCCGACGTGGATGGCTACCTTTCCCATCCTTCCGACGATGGCAATTATGCCCTCACGGTGGGTTCGGGAGGGTATGC
>Ga0209333_1000725_pt1 | contig 17355 bp, 10 predicted proteins | sample BlaSpr_A8_OM2_O3_FD_187982 | JGI IMG/M metagenome (GOLD analysis project Ga0209333, IMG submission 187982) | Forest soil microbial communities from Thunder Bay, Ontario, Canada - Black Spruce, Ontario site 2_A8_OM2_O3 (SPAdes) (version 2) | ecosystem: Environmental > Terrestrial > Soil > Boreal... | reverse complement strand
CGGCGGCCCCAGCAGCGAAGTCTCGGCGCGCGGCTCCTTTTCGCTCTCCGTGGGCGGGTCCCGCGCCAATTCCACGGATTGGCTGTACGACGGCAACGACAACAACGAGCTGACCGCCGGCGGCATCGCCATTCTGCCTTCGATCGACGCGATCCAGGAGTTTAAAGTCCTGACTTACAACTACTCCGCGGAATATGGCACGCGCGCGGGACCGACAGTTCTGGTGACGACTAAGTCGGGGTCCAACGACTTTCACGGGTCGCTGTTCGAATTCTTTCGCAATACGGACCTGGACGCGCGCAGCTTCTTCGCCGCCAATACCGAGCAATTCAATTTGAATCAGTTCGGCGGCTCGCTGGGCGGGCCAATTCAGAAAGACAAGACGTTCTTCTTCGCCGATTATCAGGCCAAGATGCAGCGTCACGGGATTCCGTTCGTGGGCCTGGTTCCATCGGCCGCGATGCGCAACGGCGATTTCACCGACGATGCTTTTGGCAATCCAAACTCCACCGTTCTGACCAATCCCTACATGACGGGAGCTGCCGATGCGCACTTTCAGTGCGACAGCTCGGGCAACCCTATGCCGGTGTCCGCCAATGGAAGCCAGCCTCCGGGCACGGATTGCAATAAGATTCCGCAAGGCCTGTTTAACCCGATCGGCCAGGCGTTGCTCAACCTTTATCCTTTGCCCAATGCCAGCAACCCAGCCCTCGGCTACAACTACGTCAACGAGCCGGTGAGGAAACTCAACGAAGGCGAGTTCGACATCCGGCTGGACCACAATTTCTCCACGCGAGACTCCGTGTTCGCGCGCTTCAGCTACGATCAGGCGGTTTCGTTCGTTCCGGGCGGCTCGCCGGGCTTTGCCGAGGAGAGCGCCTTCGCCAGCACGGAGAACATCACCAATCACGGGCGCAACGCCGCGCTTTCGGAGACCCACATTTTCTCCGAGCGGACCGTGAATCAGTTCAACGTTGGTTTCAATAGGATCTTCAACTACTTTACGTCCTTTGGCAGCGGTACCTGTGAAGCCGAGAAACTCGGTATTCCGGGCGCCAATCTGGGAGGCATTAGTTGCGGGCTGACCTCGACCGAACTGAGCGGATATTGGTCGCTGGGCGATCGCGGATACTCGCCGTTTCAGGGCGGCACCAACGTCTTCTCGATCTCGGACTCGTTCGACATGGTGCGCGGCGGCCACGATATCAAGGTCGGCGGCAACATTCGCGCCAACCAGATGAATGTCCTGGCCAGCGGTTTCCAGGATGGATTTTGGGACATCACCGGCGATTGGGGCGGCGACCCGGCCGCGTCGGCGCTGATGGGCTTCACCGATCTGGCCATCCACGACCAGACGTTTAACGGCGATATCACCGGGCGCCGATGGAAACTGTTCCGCCCCTATGTGCAGGACGATTGGCGCGTAACTAAGAGCCTGACGGTAAATCTGGGTTTGGCTTGGGCGCTGGTTACGCCCATCAGCGAAGCCGCCAATCGACAGGCGAATTTTGTGTTGTCCAGCCAGACGTTCGACATCTCCGGACAAGGCGCGAACTCTTGGGCCGGCATTCAAATGGACAAGACCGCACTGGAGCCGCGCCTAGGACTGGCGTGGAAGCCGTGGGGCAGCCAGACCACCGTGCTGCGCGGAGGTTATGCGATCTTCCACGATTCCTCGTGGAACCAGGGCGCACAGGGCTTATGGCAAAACCCGCCCTATTACGCCGAGTCGGATGCATTTGCGTTTGGCGGCGGTTGTCCGTTCGCCACCTCGGCCTGCGCTACGACCTACGGACAGACGCCTTATCCGGCGATCAGCTTATCGCAGGGCTTTCCCCTTTTCTCGTCGGCCCCCACGCCCGATTCGTTCACCGGCACTATTCTTTCGCAAGACACTAACTTCAAGCAGGGACGCGTGCAGCAGTTCAACGTGAACGTGGAGCACCAATTGCCAGGGCAGGTGCTCTTGACCGCCGGATACGCGGGATCCCGCGCGTCCCACATCCTGGTGGACGGTAATAACTTGAATGTGGGATCGCCGTTGGCTTGCGGCACTGTGCCCGGATATACGCTGGGCTGCGGCCCGGGCGGCTCGGCGTTCGGCATTCCAGCGACTAACTTCCCCTACTCGACAATCGAAAACATCACCGACCAAGGGATTGCCCACTACAATTCCCTGCAAATCAAGGCTGAAACCAAGAGCGCCCGGCATGGCCTCTACGCGTTGATTGGCTATACCTATGCCAGGAATTACGACACAGGTTACACCGACGGATTGGGCAGCAACTTGGGAGCGACTTACTATCCCCTGCCCGGCTGGCAACAGTTGGATTGGGGCCTGTCTCAAATCAATCTTAATCACGATTTTACGGCCAGCGCGATCTATGAACTGCCGTTCGGCAAGGGTAAAGCGTTCGGCAGTTCCTGGAACGGCGCCGCCAACGCGATCCTGGGAAATTGGGAGATAACCGGAATCGAGAAGGCCACCTCCGGATTTCCGGTTTTCGTGGTGGCGAACAATGGCTCCGGGGTCAACTTCCAGAACAACGGCAACAGCCTGATCCGTCCGAACCAGGTTTGCAACCCGGTGTTGAGCAACCCCTCGATTAACGAGTGGTTCAATACCAGTTGTTTCGTGGACCCGCCCGCGAATGAGCTGGGCAACGCATCCCGCACTCCGCTCTCCGGCCCGGGCTTCGTGAATACGGATTTCTCGGCCATAAAACACTTCCTGCTGCCATGGCGCGAGGGGATGCGGCTCGACTTCCGGGCTGAGGTCTTCAATCTGTTTAACCATCCCCAATTTGGCACGCCCGGGGGCAGCACCTGCGCTTCCTGTCCGCAACTCGACACGCCGGGTTTCGGCTCAATTAACTACACGGTGAACAACCCGCGTTTGGTTCAGCTTGCGCTCAAGGTCTTGTTCTAAAGGCGTCGTACTGTCGTTGTTGGCGATCGCCGCCGCGTGGTCCCAGCCGCGCCGCAAAGTCATCGTCAACGAAGACTGCTCCGGGCCCGGCGGCAGCAATTTGCAGACGTTGCTGACCATGATTCAGTCGCCGCAGGTCGAGGTGCTGGGCATCACTGTAGTAACCGGCGACCAATGGCGCGACGAAGAAGTGGCGCACACGTTGCGGTTGCTGGAAATCATTGGCCGCAGCGACATCCCCGTTTTCAGCGGCGCCGGATTTCCGCTGGTGCGTACGCGCGAAGAAGCCCAACTCTGGCAGGATCGTTACGGCAAAGTGGCTTATGCGGGCGCGTGGGACGACCGCTGGTGGCACGCGCCATCCGTGGTGCCGGCGCTGCCGGAAGGTGCGCCCTCGACCACGCCGGCCGCCGAAGACGCCGTGCATTTCCTCCTGCGCATGGTGCATCGGTATCCGCACGAGGTAACCATTTACGAAGGCGGACCCATGACGAACCTGGCGCTGGCTATCTCACTCGATCCGGAGTTCGCGGGGTTGGCGCGCGAGCTGGTGTTCATGGGCGGCAGCCTGAATCCCCGTACCGATTACGAGGAGTTTGCGGACAATCCGCGTCACGAATTCAATTTTTGGTTCGACCCGGAAGCGGCGTACATTGTGTTGCGCGCCGCCTGGCAGAGAATCGCGTGTACACCGGTTGACATTTCGATCAAGACCCGCCTGACGCCGGCCATGGTGAAGCGCATCGAAGCCGGCGGCACGGCGTTGGCTCGTTATATTGCGCGCTTCTATCGGGAGGGCGGGGGTAACGACTTCATGTGGGACGAACTGGCCGCGGCCGCCTGGATCGACCCATCCCTGATAACCAAGCGTGAGACCCGCTTTATGAGCGTGGACATCGATCGCGGCGCGGGATATGGCAATACACTGACTTGGACAGAGAAGGATAAGCCCAAGGCCGGCACGCAAGCGGTCGAGATTCAGTTGGATTTGGACACCGCGAGGTTCTATGATATGTTTGTGAATCTGATGAGCGCTCCTACTCCTCACTGACAGCTCCGCTGGAGGGCGGGCAAGATTGGCCGCCCACTAATGATCCTTGTTGTCTCGCAGCTCGAACACGAATTGCTGGATCTCACTCCGTTCCCGATCGATTTGCTGCCGCACCGTCTTAGACATCCGCTCATAAGTTTCAAGTTCCTGCCGGCCTTTATCCTTTTGTCCGGTTCGCTCGTAAGCCTGGCCCAAGCGGTAATGCGCTTCGTCTATCTCGGTACCGACCTCGATCGCCTTCTGGTAGGCAGCGATGGCGCGGGCGTCGTCGCTCTGGGCGGAATAGACAATTCCCAGTTGCAAGTAAGCGGCGCCCATAGCCGGATCGAGACGGACAGCCTTCTCCAGCAGCGCCCGTGCCTGGGTCGGCGTCCCGGAATCGTCCGGCCCTTCGCGCTGCTTCCAAAGGGCCACGCTGTAATAGTAATTGGCCCAGGGGTTTTCGGGGTGAAGGTTCGCAAATCGCGCCAGCCTCTCGACATATCCCTGTAAGCCGGTGATTTCCGTACTCTGCACTTTGCCCAGGAACATATAAGGGCCGGGGTCGGCGGGATTCAAGTCGCAGGCCTCGAAAAAGCGCTGCGCCGCATGGGCGTAATCGCCCTGCGCGTACCAAGCCGCGGCCAGACCCAGCAGCATCCGCGGCGACCGCGGAAACAGGCGATGGCCCTTTGCGAAGACTTCCGCAGCCGGCTCGGCCGCGCGATGCATCAGCAACTCGGTCCCCCAGTTGAACAGGTGTGGCTCGCTGGGTTCCAGTTCCGCCGCCCGCCCATACTCGCGTGCGGTTTGGAGCGCGTCTTCCCGCTTCTCCGCTACGCCCGGACGTTCTTCGCTTAGAGCCGCCGCCGCCTTCGCCAACTCTTCGGTGGAACGCCGCACCGTGTCGGAACCGTGGCCGCCATGGCTGGTAGGGTCAATGACGCCCGCCACGATGAAGTTAGGTTCGTCGGAGAATGCATACTGGTCGAGGGTAAGATCGACCTTCTTTGTCTCCCGGTCTAAGAGGGTAACGGGACGCGCGGCCGCCTTGCCCGATGCGCCGCCTTCCGCGCTCAGCAGATACGTGGCGGCATGAAGCCCGGTGAAACGATAGGCGCCAGCCGCGTCCGTGTGTGCCGTGAGAGTTTGTCCCGTGGTATGCATCCGCAGGCTCACGGTGACGGCGGCAAGCGGGCGGCCTTTCGAATCGCGGACGGCTCCTTCGAGCGTGCCTCTATCTTGCGCGGCAGCGGCAACGGCCGCCAGCGCGCAAAATACCACAAAGATCCATCGCATGGGCATCTTGAGATGAGTCTAGCGTAATTGGTCCAGCGCCTGTTGGCCTTGCACGTGACTGGGATGCCGCTTCATCAATTCCATTAGAACCGCGCGGGCCTTCTGGGGTGTGCCTTCCAGACTGTACACCCGAGCCAGGTTCAGGTAGGACTGGTCGAAATCCGGCGCCTCCCGGATGCACTCCTCGAACTTTGCCACCGCTTCGTCCCGCCGCAGGGTTCGCAGATAAAGCACGCCTAGATTGTTCAGCGCCTCGGGATAAGTGGGGCGAAGCTGCAAAGCCTTTTGCAAATACTGGGAAGCGCGTTCCGTATCGCCGGTTTGGGCGAACACCATCGCCAGATTGTAATTCGCTTCGGCGTCTTGCGGTCGCGCGGCCAGCGCGCGCTCCAGCGTTTTCCGGGCTTCGTCCCAGCGTTTCTGCAGGCGGTAAGCGTTGCCCAGATTCTCCAGCGCAATCCAGTAGTCGGGGCTCGCCTGCAGCGCCTGTTGAAAGCGACCGATCGCCTCGTCGATGTGTCCCTCGCGGGTGGCCAACAGACCCAGATTATTCCAGGCATTTGGCAGGGTGTCGGGATAGCTCGCGCTCAGCTTCACGGCACGCTCGAAACTGTCGCGCGCCTCGCGCGCCTTCTCCTGTTTCAGATAGACACTGCCCAACCCGTAGCAGGCCTCGGCGCTGGATGCATCGTCGCGCAACGCCCGCAGGAAGGCCGTTTCGGCCTGATCGAAATAGCCGCGCTGAAAGAACGCCGAACCTAACGTAAGCGAATTCCGCCCGAACTCATACGTTTCACTCACGCCATGAAACGGCAGCGCCTTTGCCAGACGCTCCGCCCTGGTTCGCGGAATCTGGCGGGAGTCTTCCCCGACATGCGCAGGGGCGAGCGGGCCCTGGTAGACCTTGACGACATCGCCGTTCCCGTCGATGAGGAACGCCGTGGGAAGTGGTAGGTCGCGATGCCGGTCGAACAGGTAACGATAAAGAATGTTGTAAGTGGCGGCTAAGTCCTCCGCTTGATCCGCGCGCAAGCTGAGCAACTGCACGCCCGGGACCGTCCAGTTGGCGCGCAGTCCGTCCGCGGATCCCGGATCGCGGAAACGCAGAAGCAGCGGCTTACCGCGAATCGCGGAAGGCGGAAGCGCCGGAGCGGCAACCGGGGAGAGCAGCCAGGTCTCCATTGTGGCCGGCTGCGACTCACCAGTTTGCGGACTGGAGGCGGCACTGGCCGGAGCGGCTGCCCGGAACGGTTCCACGCGAGACGGCGCGGCGCCCTCCTCCACCCACACTCGATGGCCGGCCGGCAGGTCCAGCATCGTCTGCACCAAGCCGTTAGGCCACCGGATAGCCGCCTTCACGGGTCCCTTGGCCGCTCCCAATCCGAAGAACACCTCCTTGCTGTGTTGGGAAAGAAATCCCGACCCCGCTTGCAGTGTCTTACTCTGCCGCCCCAATTCGGTTTCCACAGTGACCGTCGCGCCGATGGCATCGCGATTACTCTTCAGGCCGCGCAGGCGGAAAGCGATGGAGGGCGGCAACCGTTCCACTACATTCTTCAGCAGCCGCAACTGCGGCGCATTGCGGTTTTTCAGAAGTATCTCCTGCCGCCCGTCATGATCGAAATCCGCCAGCGCGAAGGCTCGGCCGTCTTCGACAAAATCCAGACCTATTGCGCCCGAAACATCCGAAAACGTGCCATCCCGGTTGTTCGCGTAAAAGACGTTCCGCTCAAACCCGCTCCAGGTGTAATCGGACCGAATCAATTCGTTGATCGTATTCCAACCCTGTTCATAGTCCGGCGATGCCTTAGCTTCACCCGGCGACTTAGCTACTACCTGCCGCCAGAAGAAGCTGTTCAGGTCTTCCCGTATGGGGCCGGATAACATGCCGTTGGCCACGTACAGATCGGAAAAGCCGTCATGGTCGAAGTCCCACGCGTCGCTTGACCACGCCCATCGGCCCATCCCCACGTGAGCGGCGGCGGTGACGTCCTGGAACGCTCCCTGACGGTCGCGGCTCTGAAACAGGGAGTTGCCCGCGGCGTGTTTGCGATAGAGTGCCCGCACCTGTTCTGGCGCATCCTTCTGGAAATCCGCCTGCATGGAGATGCGTTCGCCCGCCGCCGTCCACATATTCGCTACATACAGATCGCTGGCGCCGTCATTATTGAAATCCAGCCACGAAACGCTCATGCCCGCGCCAACGTCTTCAACGCGCTCCTGCACCGCGACGTCGGTGAACGTGCCATCGGCATTGTTACGGTATAAGTTTTTGCGGCCGAAGTCGTTCGCCACATAGAGGTCGGGCCACCCATCTCCGTTATAATCGTTCCAGCCACAGCAAAAGCTGAATCGTGTGTTGTTCCGATTGAGGCCGGTCTCCGCCGTAACATCGCGGAACGTTCCGTCCCCGTTGTTGCGCATCATGAAATTGGGGGGGCCGTTTTCAGCGGCGTAGTAAGGAACGGGATACTTATACTGATCCGTACCCCGATAATAAGCGTACAGACAGAAGTAAATGTCCAGCCAGCCATCTCGATCGTAGTCGGCGGCCGCCGCACCCGTGAACGTTCCCTGCGGGGCGTTGGCAAACCGGAAAGCCTCGGGCCGGTGGCGGAATTTGCCGCCGCCCTGGTTCAAAAACAGCAGCGGACCGTCGGCACGCACCACTACCAGATCCTGGCGTCCGTCGTTGTCGAAGTCGGCAAAGAGGGCGCAGGCCGTGTTTTCCAGTATTCCGACGCCCGACTCCTCGGTGATGTCTTCGAATGTTCCGTCACCCCGGTTCCGATAAAGCCGGTTGGGAAGTCCGGCGGGCTGGCAGACATAGATATCGTCGAACCCGTCGCCGTCGATGTCGCCGGCGGACACTCCGTTGTGGCCGTATATGTCAATCCCGCAGGCGCCATCCAGGACCGTGCGCCAGTAATCGACGCCGTGCAGCAACTGCCGGGAGTAAGAGCGATTGCCGCCAAAAGCCCGCGCGGCGATGTCTGCATACCAGGGAGCGTCCGACCGGCTGCGTGTCTCGTCGGACGCCTGCCAGCGCCGCAGCAGCCCGGCTTTCCAATCAAGCCACCACTCGCCCACGCGTTGCTCGCGGTGCAAGCCCGGGCCGGCGCCGACTAGCTCATACCGCACGCGGGTTACGATGCGTCCGGCAGCCGTGTCGATCCGAGTCACTTGGAACTCTGCAGTCGAAATCGTCGAGTACGTACCCAGCGTAGCGCGCAGTTCCTGAAGAAAACCTGCGGGCCCAAGAGAGGCCTGGGACGGGAAGGTAATGCGACGGATCTCCAGCGCAGGTCCCGGACGTACGATCCGCGATCCTATCGGCCGCAACGACGCCCCCTGAAAATCGACCGCCATGGCTTTCTCGAAGGCCTGCATCTGCCGCGGGGACGCCAGCAGCCCCGAACTCCACTGGGCCAGAATCGCGGCAATCCGGTCGTGATCTTTTTCCGCCGCGAATTCGTCTAGCCCCGCATTCACCTTGAGCCGCAAAGCGTCGAAGGGTGTCTCCACACGGTAGTGCGGATGCAGATGAAACTCGCCTTCGGCAGGCGGACTTTGGGCATTGATCGGCCTCCCGCCTAGGAGCAACGCAGCGGTGCTCTGGCAGGACCGTACGATGAAGTTGCGTCTTTGAATGCTTCAATCTAGCACAGGGGACAACTGAATCTTTTTTTCGAATACCATAAACGGTCGCGTCCCACGCCGCGTCAAATGTGTGGACAACCCGGAGGACTCATGAAACGCCTGCCACTGTGGCTGCTCCCGATGACTCTATTCGCCGGGCAGGCGCGCTACGCCCGGGTGGGCGACTTTGACGGCGTCGTCCAAGTGCAGCTTCAGGCAGCCGACGATTGGCAGCCCGCGCGGCGCAATCTGCCCCTGCGCGAGTTGTCCTGGTTGCGCACCGAAGGCGCCGCGCGCCTCGAAGTGGAATTGGACGATGGCAACGTCTTGCGGCTGGGGCCCGATTCCCTGGCCGAGCTTTCCGATTACACCCGCCTTTCCACCGGGCAACGCATCACCCTAATCTCGCTGGACCACGGCTTGGCCTACTTCACCGGCGCGGCCGAAGGCAAGGATGTCCTGGTGGTAGCCGTGCCCGGAGCGCAGGTGGCCATCGGCCAAACCGCCCGCCTGCGCGTGGAAGCGCGGGATCCCTGGAGCTTGATCTCAGCGGCGGAGGGTGTGGCGCGTTTTTCCTCTCCTACCGCCGAGTTCGATTTGAATGCAGGGCAGACGGTCAAGCTGGACCCGGGGCATCCGGCCCGCTTCTTCCTCAATCGCGAGATACCGCCGATCGAGACGGACCGCTGGTCGGACGAACGCGACAAGGTGCTGCAATCGACCACCTCCGCGGCGCATACGCCGGGGCTGCACTACGGCCTCGCGGACCTTGACGCTTACGGCGTGTGGGCCGAATCCGCGGATTTCGGCGCCGTCTGGAAACCCAAGGTTCCGGCCGGCTGGGCGCCCTTCCGCATCGGCAAATGGCTTTGGTACGATGGCCTCGGCTACACCTGGGTTAGCGACGATCCGTGGGGCTGGCTGCCGTATCATTACGGCCGCTGGATGCAACAGGAAGGCGCCGGCTGGGTCTGGGCGCCCGGTGAAAGCGCGGTCTTCAAGCCAGGCGATGTGTATTGGTTGAAGAGCGCCAAACTGGTCGGATGGGGCGCGCTTGCCCCCGGCGAGAACTGGAAACCGCCGGATACGCCGCGCCTGTATCTGAACGCCAATACCTACGCGGGCTACGCGCCGGAATCGCTTGAAATCGATCCGGCCGGTTTCGCCACGCGTCCGCAGCAGCCGCTGGCAATGGCTGTCTTCGCGCAGGCGCTGCCGTCCCCAGCTTTTCCCGCGGCGCGTTTGGATGCGTTCCGCCCGCCGTTGCGCGCCGGCAGCACGCGCGCCGTGTCCGTCTCGACAGACATGGCCTTCGACGGTCAGCCGCCTCCGGACCCGCAGCCATCTCCCCAGCCCGTCGAGTCGGCATACAACAACGAGCCGCCCTCCGCGCCGCCGGTGGTTATTGTGAATATGGTCAATGCGCCGCCGGAGGAGGTCGAAGTCGACGTTCCCGTGCCCGTCTATACGGGCATCATCGTGGTAAATCCGCCGGGGTACAAAGCGCCCGCGCCGAAGACCCCGCCCAAACCGGTTTCGCCGCCGCCTCCGTCCAAGCCGAAGGTGGCGGACCCCGACAAGCCGGGGAAGTAGGCACCTATGCGCACACTCTACGCAGCACCGGTATTCTTGCTCGCGGCTGCGTCCGCTTTTACCGAAGATCCCTTGGTGGTGCTGGCTTCGCGCACCGGACGCATTGAGTTCTTCGACGCCGCATTGGCGCCGCTGGGCTCCATTGGCGTCAACCAACACGTGGAGAGCGTCGCCGCCAGTCCGGATGGCCGCAGACTCTACGTCGCCCAGGCCGAAAGGACGGACAGTGCGCCCTGCGGCCTATACTCGTTGGATCTGGTTACCCGGCAAATGTGCCTGCTGGCATCGCCGGCGCTGTTCGGCGCGCCGTCCACGGACGGCCGCTTTCTGTTTACTCAGGGCAAACGCGGCGTGGATGTATTCGATGCCGCCACCTTGAGCAGCCTGGGCACCATGACAGCGCCCGGCGCATACAATCTGCAACCGTCGCCGGATGGGCGATGGCTGCTTGGCGTTACGAATTCGCCCCATCCTTCTTTGGATATCTTCGATACGGCGGCCAACCAAATGGTCCGCCGGCTTCCGATTCCGGCCGGACCTGTCACCGGTGCCTGGGCCGGAAACCGCTTCTATTTATTCACCTACGGCGCTGACGGATCTCGCGGAACGGGCTGGCTGTGGAGCGTGAGGCCGGAAGACGCCGAGCTTTCCTCGGTCAAACAAGTCAGCCTGCCGGATTTGCATGGCGCGTGTAACCAGCCCGTTCTGCTCCTGCTGGCGGGATCCCCGGACCGGCTCTATCTTGCGGAAGCATTCGGATTCAAGGTGGACCGGCGCACTGCCTGTCCCGATGCGGCGCGCGATGGGATTTATGCGATCCAACCCGAGACCGGTCGCGTAAGTCACATAGCCCCGGCGGTGCACGTCAACCGGATGGTGGCCGGTCCGGATGGCCGCGACCTGTACGTAATCGACTCCGGCGATGCGAGTTCGCCGGGCAAGCCCAGGCTGCTCCGGATCGATGCCCGCACGGGCGCCATCCGGCACGACACCGCCCTGGAGGGAGGCCAGCGGAACCTAGCGCTGGGCCGCATCCCGCAAATCCTCATCCCGCACGGAAACGCTCGGACCGCCGCCAGTTACTGTTCCCGCTGATTTCCCGGCTGTGGTGTGATAGATCTTGATGAGGTTTTACCACCATATCCCCGCGCCGCCGCTCTCGGAGTTCGTGGGACTGCTCTGGTTATACGAAGGCTACCATCAGCCGCATGAGAAGGAGCGCCTGCTGCCGGACGGCTCGATGGAACTGGTGATCAACCTCAACGAAGACCTGACGCGCTTCTACCACCCGCACGATACTGGAAAATTCGAGACACTACGCGGGTCCGTGGTGGTGGGGGCGCATTCGGAATTCTTCGTGATCGATACAGCGGAGCAGCATTCCGTAGCTGGCGTACACTTCAAACCGGGAGGCGCTTTCCCGTTTCTCGGCCTGCCCGCCGGCGAGTTGCACAACGCGCTGGTGTCGCTGCAGGATTTGTGGGGCGGACTGGCGGACCAATTGCGCGAGCGGTTGCTGGAGGCCGGCACGCCGCAGGCAAGGCTTCTCGTTCTGGAACAGGCATTGCTCGCGAAGGCGGCGCAACGGCTGGAACGGCACCCGGCCGTGGCCTTTGCATTGCGCGAGTTTCATGGCCTGCCGCACACCCCGACCATCGCGGACGTTACCGGTCAAATCGGCCTCAGCGCGAAGCGATTCATACAGGTGTTCAGCGGCGAAGTCGGGCTCACGCCCAAGCTGTTTTGCCGCGTGCGGCGATTCCAGCGAGTGCTGCGGCGGATCGGCACGGGACGGCCGGTGGAGTGGGCTGCGGTAGCGGCGGATTGCGGCTATTTCGATCAGGCGCATTTCATCCACGACTTCCATGCGTTTTCGGGGATCAATCCGTCCACGTATATCGCTCACCGTACGGAACATCTCAATCACGTCCCTCTGATCGAATAGATAGCACATTACCCCCTGCCGAGCCATACAATGCCCCCGCTGACGAGTGTCGATTACGTGTTCTGCAGTTGGCACTCGTGAAACAGCCTCACCATTTTCTTCTGTGTTTCGGCTTGTTCACGCTCCAGCAGACGCGCGAGGTATTCGGCGACAGTCGCGGAATCTCCAGCGGGAGGGTCATTTAGCAGCACGATTAATGCCCAAACAAATTCGTGAAGTTCGCGTTCATCCACTGGGTTCGGCGCTCTGCCACTCATTTCCTTTAGGAGCACCCGCAGATCGCGCCAGAGCGAGTCGATAAGATCCCGCATTTCGTCCGCGGCACTTGGAAGACGCTCCGGTGCCATCCTCTCCAGGACAATCCTGGCCGCCAAGCTGTGGGAACGATGACGCATCGCGCTTCGCCGTAGATCGTCCCAGCGCTGCTCGGCCGCCGCACGTACTGCAAGCTCATAAGCATTAGACCGTGAGCGCCGCAGGCGCGCATCGCGGTTCAGGCGAAAAAACTCGATAACATCCCGCACCCGCCCTCTGTCATCGGCGCTAAGATTCGGATTCGGGACAAGACTTCCAGCCAGGTCCGCCTGATCGAGCGTCAGCCACTCATCGACGGGGTCCTCGGACGGCTCCAGCAACACGCGCGCCTCCGTTCCAATTGCGCTCCGCGTATGATAGCTACACCGGGTTGCGCCTGGGAGAATCGGAAACCTGGATCTCTTTCGTCGATTGCAAATCGTGCAGGCAAGGAGGTAGTTCGAGCACTCGTACGCCAGCCACCAATAGCCTCCGTGATGCTGGTCTCCGTCGACAGCGCCTTTTGGACGAAAGTGGTCGACGTCCAGACTGATCTCCACACCACAATAGGCGCAAACGCTTCCCTGCATTGCCTGGAGAAGGCCCTTGACGTCGGGCTCGGTCCAGTGTGGCGGGAAGGGAACTCGAACAGCCGCAGTCTGTTCGTAATGGCTGCGATCACCCAGTCGCCGCCGGCCGCCGGGGCCGGTATCAAGCATTGTGGGAACCGTGTACCGCGGTCTTCGCAGGTGCCGCATGTCAGCGCTTCAGAGTCTTTAGGATCTCCTTGAATTCCGTCACGTGTTTCCGAGCGGCTTCCTCGTCCGTATCGGGCGACACCCGCATCATACTCGCTATCTCCTCCTGGCCCTTACCGATACCTTCATCCGACTTGCGAAGTTCCTCCTCGATCTCAACACCCCCAGGCTGTGTCCCCATCAACCATTCGTAAATCTCGTCCGCTGTGAAGCTAAGGATTTGTCTGTCAAGGTCGCGAATCTTACCGTAAGTGTCTCGATCAAGGGCTATGATCTCGTTCGCATCGAAGTTGGCGAGAACCAGGGGGGAATGCGTGGTGACGATCCATTGCACGTTCGGGAAACTCTTCCGCAGCCGGGGGATCAACGCCCGTTGTAGGCTAGGATGCAGGTGGAGGTCGATTTCATCGATGAGCACGATCGCATGTATGTCCGCCGGGTTCGCGTTTGCGGCGAGATCCGGCGCTTTCTCGCACCAGAATGCGCACAGGTCCGCCAGCCAGGCAACAAGAGAGCGGTAACCGTCGGGCAGATCCATGGCGTCAACGGTGTCCTGGCCCGAAACAGTGAAGGAAATTCCAGAGGGCGGGCTACCGGAAGGAGTCACCTTCAGCTCGTCTCCGAATACCTGCCCAATTGCATTTTGGAGTAATTCCTCAAGATTCAAAGTGGAGTATTGTCGCCCCAGTAAGACATCGGCTCCAGCCAGTTGGCTCAACGGCTCGAACAGCGTGATCTGCCGCCGGACGTCCGGGCTGAGATTCTCGCTCACAAAATCGGTGCGCGAAGAGAGATTGCGCGTAGCGCCGTACCCCGCGATCAGTAGCCGCCTAACGCGGTCCCAGACCGGAGGTCCAAAAGCCGCATCGCCTTTGGCGACGATTTGACCATCGTCAATATCCACACGCAGTTGAACGGGTGGGTCGGGGTGGGGTACGCTTAGCACAACTTCCACCTCCGCTCGCATTCGGTTGAAAAGATCCACGAGCCGGCGCATACGGTTGAGGCGTGCGCCGCCGAGCTCGAGCGCCATAGGGTAACCCAGTAGAGCTATTCCGAGCGCCTGCAAAATGCTTGATTTCCCGGCTCCGTTGATTCCAGCGATGCAGGTCCATCGCCCCTCCAGACTGGACGGCCGGTCAAAGCGCAATTCGAGCTGTTCGAAGCACCTAAAATTTCTCAGCCGAAGCGTCTTGACATAGAGCGGTTCCGCCGCCTTGATAACCGATTGACGGTCAATTCTGGGATCGGCAGCCTCGCTCAGGTTCCGCGCATTGGAATCCCGAATTGATCCGGCCAGGAAAGAAACTACTCGTAGCGCTTCCTTCGAATCCAGGTTGAATCGGTACAGGCGCAGGTCGACGAATTTGTGGCGCCTCAGGCCCTGTACCCACGTCGGCCATTCTTGAGCGGCTGAGTCCTCGTGAGCGCCGGTCGCCACAAAGCGAACCGGAAAGATCAGCGTGCGGCCCGTGCGCTGCTCCCTGTCGAGGAACACCTCGAATTCCTTCCGGCATAAATCGCTTTTGAAATAACTCGGCGAAAGTATAGGGACCAGGAACGAGGCGTTCTGGAGCCACTTCTCGGCTCCTTCCGACCATTTCGCATCCGGGTGCAAGCGATGCGTGTCCCAGATCACGTTGATTGGTTCGCCGAACTGAACCTGGAGTTCTTGGCCAAGGCGATCCGCAAATTGATTGACGAAGAGATCCTTGTTGTCGGGATAAGCGTAACTAAGGCACACAATCGGCCGGATCTTTATCAAAGAACCCGCCAGTGCGTCCGCTACGGCTCTTCTTAGGGCGGCGTAACCGTCAGCCTGGTTCTGTTCGTCCGGACCGAAAAATTCTCGGGTCCAGCGAAATTCGTTTGGTCCCAAAATCGTGATATGCCACGACGGAGAATCGGGGTTTTCATGAATTTGGACCCGCCAGTCGCCCTCAGGCGCTCCAATAGCGCCAAGCACCGCTTCCTGGACCGCAGCGCCTTCAGCGCGATTAGGCAGATTGTTGTTCGAAACCCGGACCGCCATGAACCTATATTAGCGCGCACCGCGCCACCCTTCAATTTTTTACAATACGCGCCCCGCTCCGATCGCCGAAAATGGAAGCATGGCAAATACAGTCAAAGCAATACCGGAAGGTTACGAAAGCGCCACGCCGTACCTGTCGATCAAGGGCGCGGCCGACGCTATCGAGTTCTACAGGAAAGCATTCGGCGCAACGGAAACGGCGCGAATGGCCGGCCCCGACGGCAGAATCGGCCACGCCGAGATCAAGATCGGCAAAGCCAATATCATGCTGGCGGACGAGCACCCGGAGATCGGCTTCCTGAGCCCGCGAACGCTGGGTGGCTCGCCGGTTGTTATCCATATTTACGTGGAAGACGTGGACGCGTTGGCCGCGCGAGCTCTAGCCGCCGGCGCCAAGCTCATGCGGCCGGTCGCGGATCAATTCTATGGCGATCGCACGGGCCAATTCGAAGATCCCTTCGGACACATCTGGCACTTCGCGACGCACAAAGAGGACGTGTCGCACGAAGAGATGGGAAAGCGCGCAGCGGCGCAAGCCACAAAAGGCCAATCGTGAGCAAGCCGGCTGGCTATCACATCGTCACGCCCTTCATAATGATCCGCCACGCGGCCGAAGGCATTCGGCGCTACCGAAGTGATGCGGAATACGGAACCGGACGGCAAAGTTCGGCGCGCCGAAATCCGGATCGGCGAGTCGCAGGTCATGATCGTGGACGAAGTTCCGCAATTCCCGAGCCTAGTACCAGTGAAGCATCGCTCGCCAAAAAGCGGATCCTGGAGTATCCGCCCCGCAGGACAGTAACTCAGCAGGCGGGCGCAGCATCTACTGCATTTCATGCGGGTTTACATTTACATACTCCTGTGCATCCTCTCCATCTTCGCCGTCGAAGCCCTTGCGGAAGATCTCGAACTCAAGATTCCGCCGATCACAACCTCTTTAGACGTCAAGGGCCAGGCGGTCAAAATCACGGCTTGGGGAACTGTGTCCAGCGGGCCGCAGGGACCATACAAGCTGGCATTGACAGCGGATTTGAGCGATCTTCAAGATAAGATCGGCGCGTTGCTCGCCTCGCAACTGGACCGCTCGGACCGCTGCGGTGAGCGGCTTTCCGTGGAGAGCGCCACACTCGTCCCAGCGTCTCCCGCCGCGATTTTGACGGCGCACGTGCACTACGAACGTTGGGCCTGCGTGAAGGCGTTCGGCAAGAACGTGGTCAAGAGGCTGGTGGGCGGCAACGCGGTGGTGACGGCGAAGCTGACGCCGTCGACTGGAGCGGCGGCTGGAACGGACGGGATCGCCATGGCCTCGGAGGTCCAAAAGATCGACGCCGATGGGTCCCTCGGCGAGGTATTGCAGTCCGGTTCCCTGGGCACGGCCCTGAAAGAAAGGATCGGCGCTAGTATCCAGTCGTCCATTCGCAAGGGACTGGATCTGAAGTCCGCATTGCCGCCGTCCGCGGCGGCCGCGGCCACGCTACGCAGTGCGCAGTTCGTAAGCGGCGCGAAAGGCCGGTTGTGGTTCTCGGTGGACGGGGAAGTACACATCTCGGCCGCCCAGTTCCAATCGCTCAACTGGAGAAAATAATCGTTGCAGGCACGCCCCGATCGGATATACTACGCGGGATGGCCTCCATCCACACGGTGCGGGGACCCCTCGATGCGGCGCAACTCGGGATCACTCTGATGCACGAACACGTCTTCGTGCTTTCCACCGAAGTCCTGCAGAACTACCCGGACATCTGGGGCGATGAAGAACAGCGCATCGCCGACGCGGCCGCGCGCCTCAACGAGTTGGGCGCACGCTTTCCGCATATTGACGGCGAGACCTTCTGGCTG
>Ga0209333_1000723_pt1 | contig 17373 bp, 14 predicted proteins | sample BlaSpr_A8_OM2_O3_FD_187982 | JGI IMG/M metagenome (GOLD analysis project Ga0209333, IMG submission 187982) | Forest soil microbial communities from Thunder Bay, Ontario, Canada - Black Spruce, Ontario site 2_A8_OM2_O3 (SPAdes) (version 2) | ecosystem: Environmental > Terrestrial > Soil > Boreal... | reverse complement strand
TGGACAGACGCCGCTGCACTTTGCCTCCAATGTCGAAGTTGCGCACTTCCTTCTGGAAAATGGGTCTGACATGAACGCGTTGGATGTGGAACACGAATCGACGCCGGCGCAGTATATGCTGCGCGTGGAGCAGAAGCGGCATTACCCGCGGGACAGGCAGGATGTGGCGCGCTACCTGGTATCGCGGGGATGCCGGACGGACATCCTGATGGCGGCTGCGTTGGGCGATGCGGATCTGGTGCGGCGGCACCTGGAGGCCGACGCGGATTGCATCCGCATGAGTGTATCGGAGGAGTGGTTTCCGAAGCGGGATCCGCGCGCGGGCGGCACGATCTACATTTGGAAGCTGGGGGCGCACCGCACCGCGCACGCGGTGGCGCGCGAGTTCGGTCACGAGGAGATTTTCCAGTTGCTGATGGAGCGGAGTCCGGAAGACCTGAAGCTGGCGCTGGCGTGCGAGCTGGGCGACGAAGCGGTGTTTCACGAATTTCTGTTGAAGCATTCGGATGCGGCAAAGACGCTATCGGAGGCGGACCAGCGGAAGCTGCCGAGCGCGGCGCAAAGCAACAACACAAAGGCGGTCCGGCTGATGTTGGAGGCGGGTTGGCCGGTGGATACGGCGGGAGAGATGGGCGCGACAGCGCTGCACTGGGCGGGTTTCAACGGCAATGCGGAGATGGCCCGCGAGATTCTGAGGTTCCATCCGGCGCTGGAATTGAAATCGCGAGAGTATGCGGGTACGGCGTTAAGCTGGGCTATATTCGGATCGGGGAACGCTTGGCGCCGGGATACAGGGGATTTCACAGGGACGGTCCAGACGCTGCTGGAGGCGGGCGCGGCAGTGCCGCCGGACGCGGAGCAACTGGAGCCCAGCGATGCCGTTCTGGAACTGCTGCCGTGAACTGCCGGGAGGTGTAACTGCTTGTCGCGGCGGTGAGGCAATTGAAGGACTCTTCGAAGTGGAGCATACGACAACAGTGTACTCGGGGCTTTTGCGCTTCAACGACATGGATCTCCAGACCCAAAAGTTTCGCGCCTTCCGATCGTTTCAAATGACAGCGGACGTGGCCTCTTCTCACGGCGGCTCTTCCGTCCCACTTTCAGGGAGAGTGGCCTCGCCGAACTTACTAGTTTTCTCGAATACGCCAATGTTCTTAACTGGTATACGCGCCTTGCGAGGGAAGGTACGCCCGAACAGACTACGCTCGGACCTTGATTATGAAACGCAGGTTGCAGGGCGCCGACCCAGGCGATATCCGCAGCGACCCCCGGCGCTGGGATCGAGCGCCCGTCCACATGGGAATCTTGGGCAAGCGATCGCCTCCCGCCGCCTTGAAGCCGGGAATCTTCACACTATGCAGCAGATCGTCGAGCAGGTCTATTTCGTCGGGACCAAAGAACGCATCGGGCGGCTCGGTCTCACCCCGCTTGTCGATGAAATTCACAATATAATTGCTATTCTGGCGCACCTGCGGGACCATAAGGAGGCGGTGCGGAAGATCATGGCGCGGCTGGCCTCGTTGTCGCCAAGCGAACGGGCAACCGCGTTGGAACAGTTGTTCATCCTGGCGGGACTGAGGCGGCTGGAAGAAACGGTGGAACAGGAGGCTCGGAAGATGCCAATCTATAGGGGCGTCAGGAAGGCCGTCAGGAGGGTGAATTGGCGATCCTGCGGCGGCTAATCGAAAAGCGCTTCGATTCGGCGCCATCCTGGGCGGAACAGCGCCTGGCGGGCGCATCCACGGAGCAACTCGAGGAATTGGCGACACGTGTGCAGGACGCCGCGAGCCTCGAAGAGCTGCTGAACTCGCCGCCAGTTTGATATGCGCTGTACAGAACCGAGGACGCACCGTACATACGAAACAGGAGCATAAAATGGCAACAGCAACAGCAACGATCTCATTACCGAAAACCCAGGGAGGCGCATTCCTGATCGAAGAGCGCCTGCCAAACGAAATCTTCACGCCGGAGGATCTCACTCCGGAACACCTGGCCATCGCACGCACGGTGGACGAATTCTGGGCCAAGGAAGTCGGCCCGAACGTCGAAGCCATCCAACACCACGAGCCCGGCGTGGCTCGCGCCTGCCTGCTCAAAGCCGCGGAACTGGGCCTCACCGGCATCACCATCCCCGAACAGTATGGCGGCATGGAGCTTGATATGGCGTCCGCCATGGTGGCCGTCGAGCATATGTCCGGGGACGGTTCCTTCGCCGGCTGGTACGGCGCGCACGTGGGCATAGGGTCGTTGCCCATCCTGTATTTCGGCACCGAGGCGCAGAAGAAGCATTACCTGCCCAAGCTGGCCAGTATGGAAATGCTGGGCGCTTACTGCCTTACCGAACCGCACGCCGGCTCCGACGCGCTGGCTGCCAAGACCCGCGCCGACTTGAGTCCGGATGGCAAGCACTACATCCTGAACGGCCAGAAAATGTGGATCACCAACGGCGGCGCAGCCGATCTGTTTACGGTCTTCGCCAAGATCGGCGGCGAGAAATTCACCGCTTTCCTCGTCGAGCGGAAATTTCCCGGCGTCTCTAGTGGCGCCGAGGAAAAGAAGATGGGAATCAAGGGCAGCTCTACGACGGCTGTGTATTTCGATAACGTGCCTGTGCCCGTCGAGAACGTGCTCGGCGAAATCGGCCGCGGCCATATCATCGCTTTCAATATTCTGAACGTCGGCCGGCTGAAGCTCGGTCCCGGCACGGTGGGGGGATCCAAGAACGTGCTGGCGGTCTCGCTCAAGTACGCCAAAGAGCGCAAGGCATTCGGCCAATCCATCGCCGACTTCGGCATGATCCAGCACAAGCTCGCGGAGATGGCGATCCGTACTTATGCGGCTGAGTCCATGACCTATCGCGTGGTGGGGCTGATTGAATCCCAACTGGAAGACTTCTCCTGGTCGCAAGCCAACGCGGCGCAAACCATGCTCAAAGCCGTGGAGGAGTATGCCGCGGAATGCTCCATCATCAAGATATACGCCTCCGAAGTTCTGGACTACGTGGTAGATGAAGGGGTGCAGATTCACGGCGGCTACGGCTACCACATGGACTACCCGGTCGAGCGCGCGTATCGCGATTCGCGCATCAACCGCATCTTCGAAGGGACCAACGAGATTAACCGGCTGCTCACCACGGGTATGCTGCTGAAGCGTGCGGCGCGCGGACAGCTCGGCCTGGTGGCGGCGGCTACGGGCGTGCTCCAGGAAGTTCTGGGCGGCCCGCGCGGCGGCGAGGAAGAGCCTACCGGCCCCTTCGCCGACGAGACCAAGATCCTGCTCAACGCCAAGAAGATCGCCCTCCTGCTGATGGGCGTGGCGTATCAGAAGCACATGTTCGAATTGGAAAAACAGCAGGAAATCCTGGCGAATATCACCGACGTGATCATGGATGTTTTCGCTATGGAATCGGCGCTGCTGCGTGCGCAGAAACTGGCGGAATCGGGCAAGGGCGCCAACGCCGCCGATATGACCGCCGTCCTGGTGCGCGACGCCATGGCGCACATCGACGTGACCGCGCGCATCGTGGTGGCGGCCTGCTCCGATGGCGACACGCTGCGCACGAATCTGGTGGTGCTGCGGCGCTTCGCGAAGTACGAAGCGGTGGATTCCATCGCGCTGCGGCGCAAGATCGCGCACCGCCTGCTGGACGCCGAGCGGTATATCGTTTGAGGCGGCCCGTGGCCCACGCCCATGACTCTCTAGACGAGGTGCGATATGGACGACTCTATCCCTTGGCCGCCTTTGCCGCTCGCAGAGTGGGAAAGCACCCGCGCCACTCTCCACATGTGGACGCAGGTTGTGGGCAAGGTGCGGCTGGCGTTGAGTCCCCCAGTGAACCACTGGTGGCAAGTGCCCCTATACGTCAGTGCGCGCGGGCTGACCACTTCCGCAATCCCCTACGGTAACGATGTGTTCGAACTGGAATTCAATTTCGCCGACGGGAATCTGGAGATTCGGAAGAGCGGCCAGCCAACCACCTTCGTGCGCTTGTATCCCCGCTCCGTAGCGGATTTCTACCGGGAAGTCATGACCGCCCTGCGCGCCACCGGCATTGACGTGACCATATGGCCGACGCCAGTCGAGATCGCAAATCCCATCCCCTTTCCCGACGACCAGGGACATGCGTCGTACGACACAGAGTATGTGAACCGGTTCCATCGGATTCTGCTGCAGGCCGACGCAATTCTGAAGGGATTCCGCGGCAGGTTCATCGGCAAGGCCAGTCCTGTACATTTCTTCTGGGGCAGCTTCGATCTTGCCGCGACCCGTTTCTCCGGGCGTCGCGCGCCCGAACGCGAAGGGGCAGACCCGATCACGCGCGAAGCATATTCGCATGAGTGCTGTAGCGCCGGATTCTGGCCCGGCGGCGGCGAAATCGCGGGTCCGGCATTCTATTCGTATGCCGCCCCAGAGCCGCCAGGCTATGCGGCGTACCGCGTACTTCCGCCGGTGGCGCTTTATCACACCGGCCTGCGGGAGTTCATGCTGATGTATGACGATGTCCGGCGTGCGGCATCGCCCCGCGCCGCCTTGCTCGAATTTTTGCAGACTACGTACGATGCCGCCGCGGATCTGGGCAACTGGGATCGCGCGAACCTGGAACGGCCGCCAATAAGCGGTCCGGAATAACCGCCATGCATCGCCGAACCTTTTTCCGCTCGCTTGCGGCGGCATCCGCAGCCGCCGTGAAGCCCCAACTCACCCTCGCCGCCGTTCTCAAAACCAAAGTCACGCGCGTCCGCGTGTACACACCTCCCGAGCCCAATCCGCTCTTCAACCAAAGCGACCTGGTCGTGGCGGTCGAAACCGACGCCGGCATCACCGGCATCGGCGAAGGCGGCTCCAAGGAAATGCTGGAGCAGTGCGCCGGCCGCCTTATCGGCCAAGATCCGCAATATATCGAGCGCCTCTGGCAGGACATGTCGCGCGCCTTCTTCTATCCGCCCGGCCGCGAGAAGGAGCATGCCCTGGGCGCGCTCGATCTGGCGCTGTGGGATATCCGCGGCAAGGCGCTGGGCGTGCCCGTACACGCGCTGCTGGGCGGCATGGTGCGCGACCATTGCGAGTGCTACAACACCGCGGGCATCATCCCCGGCGTCCAGCCCGGCATGCGCATCAAGGAGCGCGCGCAACTGACCATCGCCGCGGGTTACCGGGCCTTCCGCATGGGCGCTGCCGACGCGCCCGCCAACACCACTTTCAACGCGCGCGAGCGCCTCAACCAGCTCTACGAAGATTGCGTCGAAGCCCGTGAAGGCGTCGGCAAGAATGGCGATTGGTGCGTCGATTTCCACCAGCGCTTCGATCTCGACGAGGCGGTGCGCGGATGCAGCCTCATCGAACCCCTGGCGCCATTCTTCGTCGAGGACCCCGTGCGCACCGAAGCTTTCCAGGAGGATCTGCCCATCCTGCGCCGCATGGCCAAGGTGCCCATCGCAGCCGGCGAGGAGTGGGGCAATCGCTGGGACTTCAACAAGCTGGTGGAGAACCACGACATCGACTTCGTGCGCGCCACGCTCCCCAACGTGGGCGGCATCACCGAGATGATGAAGATCGCCGCCATTTGCGAGACGCACTTCGTGGGCATCGTGCCGCATTTCACCGGGCCTATTTCGACAGCCGCGCTGGTCAATTCGCTGGGCACGTTCTCCGGCCCGGTGCTGATGGAGTACAACTTCCAGGGCCGCACGCTGCCGCATCTGCCCGTCTGCCTCGATTTCAAGGATGGCAAGCTGTATCCCAACGACCGCCCCGGCTTGGGGGTGGAAGTGGACTTCAAGCCATTGCGGCAGATTGCCGAGATCACCGAGCGCGTCACCAATCGCGCCCAGACCTACTTTCGGCCGGACGGCTCGATCACGAATTGGTAGAGTCGCCCGAGAGTCGCGCAGCCTGCGTCAGCAGATAGTTGCGCTCCGGGAGGCTGCCTGTCTTACCTGCCGCCGCCCGGTAATGCTTGACGGCGCCCGCGCCGTCGCCGGCGAGTTCCAGCAGGTGCGCGCGAACGGCGTGCAAGCGGTGATGATCCGCGAGGCGGGCGTCGGTTTTGAGGGCGTCCAGCAGTTCCAATCCCTTCGCTGCGCCGTGCACCATCGCCGTCGCGATCGCGCGATTCAACGCGACCATTGGGTTCTCCGACATGCGTCCGAGCAGGTCGTAGAGCGCCAGAATTTGCGGCCAATCCGTATCCTCGGCTCCGGCAGCTTCGTCGTGAACCGCGGCGATGGCGGCTTGCAATTGGTATGGGCCGACCGAACCTTTAGGCAGCGTGGCTGAGAGGAGCGCCACTCCCTCCGCGATCTCCCGCCGATCCCAAAGCCCCCTGTCTTGCTGCGTGAGCGGGACCAAATCGCCCGCTTTGTTGGTTCGCGCCAGACGGCGAGCATCGGTCAACAACATCAGCGCCAGCAGTCCGGCAACCTCCGTGTCGTCCGGTTGCGCCTTGTGCACGATCCGCGTCAGCCGCATCGCCTCATGCGACAGGTCGCCGCGGCGCAGTTCGGGTCCGGCGCTGCTGGCGTAGCCCTCATTGAAGATCAGGTACAGAACGTGAAGAACGGCCCGCAGGCGCTGCGCGCGCTCCTCGCTGCCCGGCAGTTGGAATGGGATCCCGGAGTCCTTGATGCTTTGCTTGGCCCGGCTGATCCGCTGCGCCATTGTAGGCTCTGGAACAAGAAACGCGTGCGCGATCTCGGCCGTGGTTAAGCCGCCCACCGCGCGCAACGTCAGCGCGATGGCCGAGGCCGGAGTCAACGCCGGATGGCAGCACATGAGGAGAAGGACCAGCGTGTCGTCTTCCTCGGGCGCCGGCGCGATGGCGGCCAGCTCCGGTGTGTGGGCCACCTCGCTTTCGCGCCGGCGGCGGGCGGATTCGCTGCGAATTTGGTCGGCCATCCGCCGGAAGGCGACCTGCGTCAGCCAGGCGCGGGGGCTGTCCGGCAAGCCTTCGCGCGGCCACTGAATCGCCGCGGCCAGCGATGCCTCCTGAACGGCATCCTCCGCCGCCCCGAAGTCGCGAAATCTTCGGACGACCGTCCCGAGCACCTGCGGCGTCAACTCGCGCAATAGGTGCTCGACCGGGACATCCGCAGGCTGCTCCGTCACTGCCATTCTGCCGGTGCACTGCTCATTATCTGCCGCACCTCAATGGGTTGGCTTCCAGGTATCCCGCCGGGCCCGGGCGCGGCCGAAGCTCGCGCGGCGATCTTGTACGCCTGCTCCGCGTTTTCCACGTCGACGATCCAGTATCCCATCAGAAACTCTTTGGCTTCCGGGAAGATTCCGTCCGTAACGGGCAGCCCATCGGCTCCCGCGCGAACGATCTTGGCTTCGCCGGGGAACCCCAAACCTTCGGTTGCGACCAGCGTACCCGCATCCTTAAGTTCCTTGCTGAAGGCGCGCATGAAAGCGACACTCGCCTGCAAATCCTTCTTCGGCCATTGGAACCACGATTCGCAATCGGCCTTCGTGCCCGTCATCATCAGTATGTACTTCATGACTCTCCGCTCCTCTCGATTTTGGCACCGGGTTGGTGCGTTTTCATAGTGTAGTCGGTTCAAATCCGGCTTTCTCTACGTCTCCCAGGATTTTTTCGGCTGCCTGGCCACCATGCCCGTCCGTGCCGATGCGTTATCCTCGTTAAATCGTGCGCAAAATCCTTCTGCTGACCATCCTCGCGTTTTCCACGCTTCCCGCTCAGGATGTCGACCTGCTGTGGGGAGTCAAGATCCCGATGCGCGACGGCGTCCGTCTGAATGCCACTGTCTTCAAGCCAAAGGCGATGCCCGCGCCGCTGCCGGTGATCTTCACGCTGACGCCTTACATCGCCGATAGCTACGAAGATCGAGCCTCCTACTTCGCACGCCATGGCTATGTCTTCGCGCTGGTGGACGTGCGCGGACGCGGCAACTCCGAGGGCGACTTCGAACCGTTCGCCAACGAAGCGCGCGACGGCTACGACATCGTTGAATGGCTCGCGCGGCAGCCCTGGTCGAACGGCAAAATCGCCATGTGGGGCGGCTCGTACGCGGGCTTCGACCAGTGGGCTACGCTCAAGGAGCATCCGCCGCACTTGGCCACCATAGTGCCCGCCGCCGCGGCAGCAGCCGCCGTGGACTTTCCGTTCTACAACGGTATGTTCGGGCCCTATATCATCCAGTGGCTCACCTTCACCAGCGGCAAGACCGGCAACCCGAAACAGTTCGGCGATTCCACGTTCTGGACCGAAAAGTTCCGCGAACGCTACACCCGCAATCTGCCGTTCCGTGAGCTCGACCAAATTGTGGGCAACACCTCCACTGTTTTCCAAAAGTGGCTGGACCATCCGCAGCCCGACGCTTATTGGGACGCCATGTACCCCACGCCGGAGCAGTTCGCCCAAATCGACATTCCCATCCTGACCATCACAGGGCATTACGATGGCGATCAAATCGGCGCCATGCACTACTATCGCGATCACATGCGGTACGGATCGCCCAGCGCGCGCGACCGCCACTACCTGATCGTCGGACCGTGGGACCACGCCGGCACGCGCACGCCGAATCGTGAGGTCGGCGGCCTGAAGTTCGGCGAAGCCAGCATGCTCGACCTGAACAATCTGCACCGGGAGTGGTACGACTGGACCATGAAAAGCGGCCCCAAGCCCGCGTTCCTGAAGCAGCGCGTGGCCTACTATTTGGTCGGTCCGGAAGAGTGGAAATACGCAGCCAGCCTGGAGACCGTCGCCAATAGTACGCGGACGCTATTCCTGAGGTCAACGTGCGGTGCCAGCGACGCGCTGCATTCCGGCTCTCTCGATCCCGAGCGGCCCATGGAGCAGATGGCGTACGACCGCTACGTGTACGATCCCCTAGATCTGCGTCCCGGCGCGCTGGAGACTGGCGGCAATCCGAACTCCCTGACCGATGAGACCGAGCCGCTGCACCTGTTCGGCGACGGCCTGATCTATCACAGCGCACCTTTCGAGGAAGATACCGAAATCAACGGCTATGTGCACCTCGTGGCATCTATCGCCATGGACGTGCCCGATACGGATTTCGAAGCGGCCCTTTACGAGATGCTGCCCAACGGCGGCAGCGTGTTCTTGACCGGCGACTCGCTGCGCGCCCGCTACCGTGAATCGACGCGCAAGCCCAGTCCGGTGGATCCCGGCCAGATCGTGAAATACGATTTCCGGGGCTTCACGTGGTTTTCACGGCGCATCGCCAAAGGCAGCCGGCTGCGCTTGATGCTGCGGTCGCCGAACTCCATCTTCTTGGAGAAGAACTACAACTCCGGCGGCGCGGTGGCGAGCGAGTCCGGCAAGGATGCGCGGATCGCGCACATCTCGCTCTATCACGACGCCGAACACGCCAGTTACCTGGAACTGCCCGTTGCCGGTGGGCGGTAAACCAGAGGCGATATGGGATGCCGCGCAATAGCGATTGCGGCCATGGCATTGCGGTTGTGCTCTGCGCCGAACTGCTGCCGCTCCGGGCGTACACCCCATCCGACGGCCTGGCCGTTGACCGCATCGACGGCGGCGTCGTCGATTCAAGGTGCTTCCCGAGGTTTGTCGCGGTTCGCCGGTTACCGCATCCTCAGTTTTGGCGTTGCGGCGGGACTTAGCCAATTCCAACCGAAGGGTGGCGGAAGTTTCCGGAAATAATCAACACCAGAAAACTGTTCCTCTGATGCAAGACTCCGCGGGTAGAAATCTGGCGCCGCACGAATGGCGGGGCGTTCGAAATGTTGAGTGACCATCGGTTTCGCCGCCAACGCAAGCCGAATGTTTGCAAGTGCTGGGGCGGGTCCAATGGGGCCCGCCCCACGAACTTCAGCCGACGCACGCATACAGCGCGACGGGAATGCCTTGGGATTGGGTGGTCCGCTCGAAGCGCATCCCGAGCTTTCGCATGATGCGGATGGAAGCCGTGTTGGCGGGCTGCGCGATGGCCACGATGCGCCGCAAGCCCGCCCGCTCGAAGCCATCGCGCAGGGCCGCCCGCGCCGCTTCGGTGGCCAGGCCGCGGCCCCACCAGGCGCGCGCCAGCCACCAACCGATTTCGATCTCGTCGGTATTGGGCAGGGGTTGCAGCCCGCAGAATCCGATCGCTTGGCCACCCGTTTTCGGCAGCAGCTTCCACAGGCAGAATGCGCGCTCGCCGAAGAGCGCGATCTGGCGCTCCACGAATTGCCGCGCACGCTCCTCGGGCCAGGGAGTGCCGTCGCCGATGTAGCGAATCACCTCCGGGTCGGCGGCGATGGCGCGGAATTCCAGCCAGTCTTCCGTCTCCCAGGGGCAGAGGATCAGCCGTTCGGTTTCGATCCGGATACGGCCTCCGCCAGCGGCAAACAGACACGGAAAACGCTGCCTTTGCCCAACTCGCTCTCGACCGCGATGGTGCCGCCGTGCTGGTCCACGATCTTGGAGCAGATGGCCAACCCCAGGCCCACGCCATCGGCTTTGGTGGTGAAGAAGGGATTGAAGATGGTTTCCATGAGTTTGGGATCGATGCCCTCTCCGCGGTCGATGATCGATATCTCGGCGTTATCGCCCGCCGGGCGCGTCTTCACGGTGACCGCGCCGCCGGGAGCGGTGGCTTGCGCCGCGTTGGCCAGCAGGTTGTAGAAGACCCGCTCCATCAGTTCGGCATCCAGCGGGAACGGCGGGATGTCCGGCGAGTAGTTCTTGTAAACGGTGACTTCGCGGGCGGCGGCTTCGCGCTCCACCATGGCGACGGAGCGGTCCAGCACCTGGGCCAGGTCCGCCGGCGCCCGCCGCAGTTCGAGCGGCCGCACGAAATCCAGAAAGCGCGTGACCAGCGAATTGGTTCGGTCCACCTCTTCGGAAATGAAACCGGCCACTTCGCGCGCCACCTCATTCTCCGAAGCCACGCTGCGGGTGAGCATCTCCGCCGAGGCGCGGATGGTGCCTAGCGGATTGCGCAACTCGTGCGCCAGGCCTGCCGCAAGCTGGCCTAGCGCCGCCAGCCGGTCCGACCGGCGCACGGCTTCTTCAGCCTGCCGCAGGTTGCGATTGGCTTCGGCAAGTTGGTCCGCTACGGCTTTGGTCTTGGCGAATTGCCGGCGCAGCGCTTCGGCCAGAGTGTTGGTCAAGGTGCCTGCCACCGCCAGCAGGATGACGCGCAACGCCACATCGCGCTTCTCCTGCAGCTCGATGACCCACCGGCTTGGATCCAGGAACACCAGGAACGACAGGTACGCTCCGGACGACAGCACAATGAAGATCAGCGTGCCGATCAAGCCCAGCGACGTGCCGGCCGAGATCACAGGCAGCAGCAGCAGCCAGTAATAGCTGCTGCTGAGCGCGAATGTGAAGCCGATCAAGACGTAGCAGAACAGCAGCTTCAGGACGATCCACAGCACCTTGCCGCGCGTGGTGCCCACGAATTCGAGCTTGGGCTCCAGAATCTGCAAGGCGCACAGCGCGGTGAGCGGAGCGATCTCATAGACGTCGCCATGCGGGCTGAGCACCGCCATGCCCGCGAAAAGCAGCAGCCACACCAGATCTTCCAGTTGAATCCATTGCGCGGCGCGCCGCCACCGTTCAAGCTGAGCCACAATGCGGTCCCAGACCGGATTATGCCACAATAACAACGTAAGTCTCATGCCCAACAACACCACGCTGGAACAGGATCAAACCCCAAGCATGCCCGAACGCGGCGAAAACTTCGCGGACATCCTATCCCAATACGAACAATCCCACACCCATAAACCCGAAGCCGGCCAAGGCCTGACAGGCACGGTGGTCGCCATTTCACCGGACCAGGTGTTCATCGATATCGGCCAGAAGATCGAGGGCGTGATGCCCGTCGCGGACTTCAGAGATCCCGCCGGGAAGGTGAGCGTGCAGGTGGGCGACCAGTTTCCGGTGTCCATCAAGGGGCGCAATGAAGAAGGCTACTACGATCTCTCGAAGGTGCGCGTAGAGCGGCCCAAGGACTGGACGTCGCTCGAAGCCGCGTTCGCGGAGAAGCGCGCCATCGCGGGTGTGGTTTCGGGTGTGGTGAAGGGCGGCGTGAGCGTGGATGTGGGTGTACGCGCCTTCATGCCGGCTTCGCGCTCGGGCGCCAAAGACGTGCCCGAAATGGAAAAGCTGGTGGGCCAGGAGATCACGTGCCGCATCATTAAGCTGGACGTGGCCGATGAAGACGTGGTGGTGGACCGTCGCGTGGTGCTGGAAGAGGAAGAAGTGCGCACACGCGCGAAACTGTTCACGGATCTGCAGGAAGGCGCGGTGATGCACGGCACCGTCCGCAGCCTGACCGAGTACGGCGCCTTCGTGGATATCGGCGGCGTGGATGGCCTGCTGCACGTGGCAGACATTGCCTGGGGTCACATCAACAAGCCGTCCGACGCGCTCTCGGTGGGCCAGGAAGTGGATGTCAAAATTCTGAAAGTGGACCCGGCCAAGCGGCGCATCGCACTGGGGCTGAAGCAGCTTCTGCCGCACCCCTGGGAACAGGTTGGCGAGAAGTACAAGACCGGCGATAGAGTGCACGGCGCGATCACGCGGGTGACGGATTTCGGCGCTTTCGTGGAACTGGAGCCGGGCGTGGAAGGGCTGATCCACCTTTCGGAGATGTCCTGGTCGAAGAAGGCGCGCAAGCCCAGCGATGTGGTGAAGCCGGGCGATGCGGTAGAGGCCGTGGTGCTGCATGTCAGCACCGGCGAGCGGCGCATCTCGCTGGGACTGAAGCAGGCGCTGGGCGACCCTTGGGCCGATGCGCAGCAGAAGTATCCGGCGGGCGGGGTGGTGGAAGGACCGGTGGTCAGCCTGACGAAATTCGGCGCTTTCGTGCAGATTGCGGAGGGCGTGGAAGGCATGATCCACGTGGGCGACATCACCGCGGAGAAACGCATCAACCAGCCGCAGGATGTGTTGCGGACGGGGCAGACGGTGCGCGCGCAGATTCTGGAAGTGGACACCGAGCGCCGCCGCATCCGGCTGGGCATGAAGCAGCTTCAGCCCACCAGCATCGACGAATACATCGCCGAGCACAAGGAAGGCGACGTGGTGACGGGCCGCATCGCGGACGTTTCGGGCGGGCGCGCCAGGGTGGAACTGGGGGAAGGCATCCAGGTACCATGCAAAGCGGTCGGCGCGGAGACCGCCGCGGTGGAGGAGCAAGCGGCCGGGGCCGGGGCGGATGTCACGTCACTGTCTTCGATGCTGTCGGCGAAGTGGAAAGGCGGCGGCGCGGGTTCTGGGCCGCGGGCCACCAAACGCGAGCCGGCGCGGGCTGGGCAGATCCGCAGCTTCCGGATTGTCAAGCTGGACGCGGGGGTGAAGAAGATCGAGATCGAGCTCGCCGGCTAGCAAGCCCATCACCGGTTTCTCCCGCGCAAGCGACTCGAATCCTTACCAGCCATATGCTCGGATGTCAGCGTCCAGGTTAGATCCATGCATGTTCCAGCCGTCGATGTAAATCGACACGCGCACGGCACTCATCTCCTTCCGCTTACATGATCGCCGTAGGCGGGGCCGGCTCGTCCGGACGACCCGCATTGCGCAGCGGCACCTGAATCATCACCCCAATCAGCACCGCCAACGCAATCAATGCGGCCGGAAACGGCGCCGTCCATTTCAGCAGCGTGACATCGTGCCCGGTGCCTACCAGCGCCGCGATAGCCAGTCCGCAGAGCGCCTCTCCGGCGATCAAGCCCGAGGCCGTCAGCACGCCGGAATTATCCACCCTGGCCTTTTGCGCATCATTGAAGCCGCGCCGGTCGCGCAGTTTGTCCGTCACCCAGCGCACCAGTCCACCGACAAAGATGGCAAAAGTGGTGCCCAGCGGCAGATACATGCCGACGGAGAACAGCATGGGACTCTTCACTTCCACCATGATCAGCGCGAAGCCCATCAAGATGCCGACCACCACCAGCGGCCAAGCCATATCGCCGCCCACGATGCCCTTCGAGAGCATCGCCATCAAGCCGGCTTGCGGCGCCGGTAATGAAGGGCTGCCGAAGTGATAGGCCTTGTCAAGAATCGCCAGGGGAAAGAACAGCACCAGGGACGCGACCACGATGCCCAGCATGTCGCCGATCTCCATTTTCGCGGGCGTGCCGCCCAGGATATGACCGACCTTCAGATCCTGGAGCATTTCGCCCGCGACGGCGGATGAGACACAAACGACCGCCGACACGCCCAACACCGCGGCCACGCCGCCGGCGCCTGCGACTCCCAGCGCTACCATGAGCAGCGCCGCGATCACCAGCGTGCACAGCGTCAGTCCGGAGACGGGATTGTTGGACGACCCGATCATTCCGACCAGATTGCCCGAGACGGCCGCGAAAAAGAAGCCCAGTACGACCATCACCAGCGCGGCGACGATGGCGCCGGTCAGCACGGTCGATCCGGACAGATTCCCGGCGCTGATGAAGTAATAGTACAGACCGACCATGGCCACCAGCACGATGGCGACGCCGGTGAATACGGTACGAGCGCTCAGATCGCGCTCGGTGCGCTTGGTGGCGGCGTGCGCGGCGGCCGACTTTTTAAGGTCGGACACGGCGCGGGCCATCCCCGCTCCGAGCTGTTTGCGCATGCGGAATAGCGTGTACGAAGCGCCCACCAGCATGCCGCCTACGGCGATGGGCCGCACAATCGAGAAATAGACGGATTGCGCCAACAGAGTCCACGAGATCGGCTGGCCTGCGGGTTGGCCCGTCTGGAGATAGGGTCCCAGAACGTAGGTCAGGAGCGGAACCAGCAATCCCCACGCCAGGACGCCGCCGGCAAAATTCAGCGCGGCCAGGCGCGGACCGATAATGTAGCCGACGCCAAGATAGGCGGGGCTTACATCCGGCGCCGTGAATATCGATGCGCCTCCGGTAGTGGTGAAAGCCACCCTGGGGTTGGTGCTGGTTCTGAGCAACAACCGCTTGCCGACGTCGCCGACGTTGACCCGGAATACGTTGCTCGGATTGAAGACGTTGACCGCACCCAGCAAGTATAGGAATCCGCCGAAGCCCATGTTCGCGAACAGAATTTTGGCGGCCCGCGATCCCTGCTGCCCGGCAATGTGGATCTTCGATGCGGCGACCGACTCGGGGAAAGGCAGATCGGGATCTTCCACCATCACGCGCCGCAGTAGCGTGACGAACAATATTCCGAGGGTGCCGCCGATGACCATCAAGGCGACGCAATTCCAATACTTGTCGCCGGTAAGCCCGGCTGGCCAAAGTCCCGAAAGGACGAAGGCCGGAATCGTGAAAATCGCACCCGCCGCCACCGACTCGCCGATCGACCCGATGGTACGCGTGATGTTCTCTTCGAGCAGCGATCCCTTCATCAGCCGCAGCAATGCCATGCCGATTACCGCGGCCGGATAGGTGGCGGCGATGGTCATGCCCGCCTTCAGGCCCAGGTAGGCGTTGGCCGCGCCCAGAACGGCCGTCAGCACCAGTCCCAAGAGCACGGCGCGGAAGGTGAACTCGCGCATGTTGGTCTTGTCCGGCACGTAGGACCGGAACTTCTTTTCTGTCTGGGGGGGCGTCATTGCAGTCGCGACCTCACTTTCTCGCTCAATGCTTTTCCATCCACGGTCTTGCCCGCCAGCTTGGCCTGCGCGGCCTTCATTACGATACCCATCTGCTTCAACGAAGTCACGCCCGTTTCGGCCAGAGCGGCGTTGATGGCGGCTTCGATTTCGGCCTCGCCTGCGGCGGCTGGAAGGTAGGATTCTATCAGCTTTCGCTCCGTCTCCTCTTTGGCGGCCAATTCCTCGCGCCCGCCCTTGCGGAACATGTCGGCGGCTTCGGTGCGCTGCTTCACCAGCGACTTGAGAATTTGCATCTCGGCCGCTTCGTCCAGCGGCTTCATCGCGTCGACTTCGTGTTTCTTCAGGGCGGTCTTCATCATCCGCAGCGTGCCCAGGCGGCCTTCGTCGCGGGCTTTCATGGCGGCGACCATGTCTTTCTGCACTCGATCGAGTAAGGGCATAGTGACTGCTATTCTAATGCATCGGGCTTGGGTAGGACAGGCCTCCCGGCCTGTCGTGTGCGTGTGACACTGGCGTCCGGAGTCCTGCGGAATATTGGGTTGGAGAAATTCTCTACGCGTTAAACCGCGGCAATTGAGTCGTCTTCATAGGCGAACGCGCGAGTTTCCTGCGCGGACCAACTCTAACCGCCAGCCACAGACGGCGGGTATTCCGGCGTCGGGAGTTCCGCCAGGTCCCGAGCCGTCGACCCGCGCGCTCGGGCGGTGGGGATTGGGCTGCAGCCAGCCTTGCTCCACGAGATTGCGCAGTACCGGGTTGACGCTTCGGCGGAGATCCGTATCGGGGCCGGTGCGGTTGACGACCGCCCAATCCGCAGCGTTTTCGTTTCGCAGCCGCCGCGCATCGCGGCCCGCGGATACAGCCATAAACCGGCAGCACCGGCGCTTCGCAGTCACGCACCCTGAAAGCGCCATCCGCCCACGCTGTGTTGAAGAAAGCGCCCGCCTGAAACCAGTTCCAGACCCGGCCAAGCGGCATTTCCGGTAGCCAGAATGGTGGCGTCGCAGGATATTACATCGGACTCTTTCCGTCTCTACCGCGGTATTTCCCCTCAAGATGCGTACGGCCACGGCGCGCGTTGTGACGTGTCTAAACTTTCCACATCCCTTTAACCACGCCGCATCGAGTGTAGACCGGATGTACTCTCCGTTACTCTCCGTACAAGCTGCGCGGCGCGAATGAGATGTCAGTATATTCTCCCGGACTGACTTGTTCCAACCATCGGAGAAATGTTCTTTGTCGTCCGGAAGAGCGGGCATACTCCCGGCCGGCACGTTTTGAAGGCTTAGCGCTGGAATAGGCCGGACCGCGTCCCAATTCGGTCGTGGGGTCCAGCAAGCTGACGTCACATCCGTATAACATTACTGCGCGGCAGCCAGCACGCCGCTCGCGCCGCCGCCGACTAAGATCGCATGAGTCCATTCCGCCAGTATCCGGTAAATAGAAATATAAGTCCTTTATGCTCTAATGCCTCTAATACAAGAAACGAGTACGGTTCGCGGCGGAGTATCGTTATGCGACCTGTGCGGGTTCTGCGATATTTATGTCGTCTGCCGATAGTATGTATTGGTACAAAACAGAAAATAGGAGGTTAAAATCCTTGACTGGACCGTCGCGCCGGACTATGATCGTCTTTAGGTCCGAAACGGTCTAAAACGCAAATCCGAGTCTAGATCGTCTTAAAAGGAGTCAAATCGAATGCCGGTAACAGCAGAAGTCCGTCATACACTAGGCGAGCCGCAGGCTCGCCAACTGGCGAATGTCAGCAAGTCGGTCCCCATGATGGAGCAGATCACGCCGCGCTGGCTGATCTCCTCTCTGGCCTGGATGCCCGTCGAAGCCGGCGTCTACCGGCTCAACAAAG
>Ga0209333_1000722_pt1 | contig 17425 bp, 10 predicted proteins | sample BlaSpr_A8_OM2_O3_FD_187982 | JGI IMG/M metagenome (GOLD analysis project Ga0209333, IMG submission 187982) | Forest soil microbial communities from Thunder Bay, Ontario, Canada - Black Spruce, Ontario site 2_A8_OM2_O3 (SPAdes) (version 2) | ecosystem: Environmental > Terrestrial > Soil > Boreal... | reverse complement strand
ATGTAAGGAGCTCCGGGACTTGATCCGCCTGGGGTTCCAGGGAAGCATGAGCATCCCGGTTAGTCCGGTGGGTGGCGATGAAAGTAGTTCTGAGGGAGACATGGCCACGCTGGTGGTGTCCGTGTTGCAGCCTCGCTTGACTGATTGCCACCGCTGGCCTGGCCACGGATGACCCGTATGAGGGAAGTGGACCGCTGGCGCGTGCGCCGGCGTGTGTCCGGTTGCAGCACATGAGCGGGAGCCGTTGCCGGGCTCTTGACCTTGGGACCGTGGCTGATGGGTCGCCGCCTGTCGGGGGACGGGCAGCCGGATCTGGCTGTAGCTCGTCCCTTTGACGGAGGTGTCTGTGAATGTGCAGGTGAATGAGGTGCCGGTGCGGCGGCTGGCCGGGATCGACCTGGGGATCGCCTCGGAACACACGGTCCGGGTCCTGGATGGCGCCGGGCAGAAGGTGACCGCAGCCCGGTGCGTGCCATCGCGGGAGTCGCTGCTGGCGGTGGAGGCCCGGGCACTGGCCGGGACGCCGGAGGGCACCCGGCTGGAGGTGGTGTTCGAGCCGACCGGCCCGGCCTGGTTCCCGGTCGCCCGGTTCTTTTCCGCCCGCGGCCACAAGGTGTTCCGGGTGTCCTCGGCCAAGGCCGCTGACCTGCGGAAGTTCTACCGGCGGCATACCAAGAGCAACGGGATCGACGCCGACACCCTCGCCCGGCTGCCGCTCGTCGATCCTAGAGGGCTGACCGAGCTGACGCTGGCCGAGGGGCACGCGGCCGCCCTGGACCGGCGGGTGCGGGCCTGTGACCGGCTCACCCAGCAGGCCGCCCGGCACAAGACACGGATCAAGGGCCTGGTGCGGCAGCTGCTGCCGATGACCCCGCTGGCTGGTGACTTGGGCAAGGCCGACCTGGCGGTGCTGGAGCGCTACGCCGACCCGCGGGCACTGCTCCACCTGGGGCCAGGCAAGCTGACCACACTGATCAGCAAGGCCTCCCGCGGCAACCACGGCCAGGCACGGGCCCAGGTGTGGATCAGCGCGGCCCAGGCGGCGATCGACCTGTACGGGCCTGATGACCCGGCAATGGCCTACGCCGACCTGGCCGCGGAGGTGGCCACCGAGGTCCGCCTGCTCACTACCATCGAGGCCGAGCTCAAGGCTCACGCCGCCGCCCGCGAGGACGCCTACCAGAAGACCGATCCCGGCCAGATCGCCCGCACGCTGCCCGGGCTGGGCGAGATCGGCGGCCCGGCCATGACCGCGATCATGGGCGACCCGGCCCGGTTCGGTGACGGCCACCACTTCAAGTCCTACCTGGGCCTGGCCCCCAAGGCCAGCGAGACCGGCGACACCGACCGCAAGGGCGAGCCGATGAGCAAGGCCGGGCCGTCGCTGGGCCGGGTCACCATGATCCGCGCCGCCGACACCGCCCGCAAGCTCGACCCCCAGCTCGCCAGCATCTACTACACCCAGATGACCGAACGCGGCGCCAACCACCTCAAAGCACTCTGCATCGTCGCCGGCCACCTCGCGCTCCGCCTGCACGCCGCGATGCTGCGCGCAAGCCCCTACCAGCTCCGCGACACCGACGGCACCCCCGTCACCCCCGAACAGGCCAGGCAGGTCATCGCCGCGAACTGGACCGTCCCCGACGACGTCCGCACACGCCGGCGCAGCCGCAAGAAGAAAGGGAAGGCCCCTCAGCAGGCCCGTAAGCCCGTCCAGCGAGGCGACCTTCCCCGCCCAGCATCGCGGCCTGGCCACGGTCCGGTCAAGCCCGCCCCGTAACCACCCCGCACACCCGGGCCGCACGGCACCTGGCCGCACGGCCATCCCACCCTGCCCGCAAAAAGGAGATCACCCATGCCCGCCGAAACGATCACGCTCACCCAAGACCAGGCCGAGGACCTGCGGGAACTCCTCAGCTACACCGGGATCCTCGAAGACTGGCTGCTGCACGCCCCCGATGACATTCTCGAGGAATTGGCCCACTTCGCCTATCACGATCACTTCCACCCCTACAGCGCCGCCTGGTGGCTCCTCGAAGACCTCGGACACCTCGGCTGCCGACTCCGCAACACCCTCCCCGGACACCAGCAAAAACAAGATCAGCCCGCGGCTGCCCCCAGCGTCGAGGCCATCGCAAAGGCCCGGAACAAGAACAACGGCCCCTCTTCCCGCGATGACCTTGACACAGCAACCTCCATAGGGAATCAGTTAACACGCATGTGAGCAAGTTGGCGCCCGCAGCCAGGCTTAGATCAGCGTTCGCGGATAGGCTCGACTGCCGCCGGTGCGCATGGTGCGGGTTGCAGTACCTGCCCCGGGTGCATGTCTGCTTGCGTTTTAGGACGTGTCCATGATGCGGTCGTAGCTGCGGCGGGCGCGGGCGCTGCGGGCGCTCGCACCGTAGCGGCGCAGCATCTGCGGGGAGGACCAGCCGTTCAGCTCCATCAGGTCTGCCTCGGCTCCCCCGCGGTCGAGCCAGGTATGGCTGAAATGGTGCCGGAACCGGTGCGGATGGACCGCAACCCCGCACTGTCGGCCGCGGCGGGCAATCATCTGGTAAATGCCGTTGGACGTCAGCGGCCCGCGGTTGTTCACCCCAAGCCACAGCGGGCGCCGCCAGGCCTGGGCGTGCTGCGCCCTGACCCGGATGTACCGGTCCAGGGCACGGGCGGCGTCATGGGTGATCTTGACGACCCGTACCTTGCCGCCCTTGCCGCGGACGGTGATCTCCCGTTGCCACAGGTCCACGTCGCTGGCCTGCGGGTCGTGCGCGTCATAGCGGATCCCGGCCAGCTCGGCCGCGCGGATCCCGGTCGCGGTGAACACCGCGATGATCGCGGCGTCTCGCCGCTGAGCGAAGCTGCGGCCCTGGCAGGCCTTCTCCAGCTTCGATAGTTCTTCGCTGGTGAAGACCGGCACCAGCTTCTCAGTGACCACGGGCGGATGCAGCCGCGTCATCGGGTCGGGGAGTTGCTCTTCCTCCGCCAGCCACTTGAAGAACTGCTGCAGCGCCCGGTACTGGTTACTGGCGTACGCGCCACTGTAAAGACCGAGCAGCCACACCATCCAGCGCCGCACATCATGGCCCTGCACCTGGTCCCACCTGGTGCAGGCGGTCTTGGGGATCAGGTGGGCCGCAGCGAACCACTGCACCGCCTCGGTGTAGGTCCGCACCGTCTTTGCCGCCTTGCCCTCGGCGGCCAGATGAAGCCCGAAGGAGCCGATCTCTGGCTGGAACGGGCCCGCGTCAAGCGACTTGCGCCGCCGGGGGCGCGGTTGCGGGACGTCCATAGTTTTTCTCTCTTCCTGCGGTTCCGCTGAGACGCATGTATCCACGCCTGAGCGTCTCCGCAGGTCAGAGAACCGGGAAAATAGCCCTTGCAGCTCCATAACGCTGCCTCTCTTCCTGCTGTTCGCGCAGGTAAGAGGGCCAGCGGATGTTCCGTGATTGCGTGGTCAGGGGCGGGGTCGAACCGGCGACCTTCCGCTTTTCAGGTTTGCTGTGGGGAACCCACCCGCACCCCGGACTTGTGGGGATTCTGTGGGGCTGCCGCAGCTCTTCGGCTGCCAGCCAACGCACCTTCCAAGAACTTGGAGCCCATGAGGCGAGATGACCCAGGCCCGCTGTGGGCCCGCGAAGAGATTGGCAGCGACCCAGATCGCCGATTCTCTGGAGCGGTCTCAGCGTGTCCATGATGTCGCTTCTCTGGGCGTGTCGCTCTGTCGTGGACATGTTCCCTAGAGCAACGTCTCCGACGGCAGGACCCACGATTCCCCCTTGTCGCTGCGTCTCTTGCCCTGGCCGCCCACATGGGAAGCCGACACAACTACATGTCCACGACGAAGAACCTCCGCGCCTACGGGGATTGTGTGGCGCGACTCCAGAGTTCGCCGATTTAGTACCCATCGCCTGGCGATCGGTGGCCGGGGTTGGAATGCGCAGAAGTGCCGGTTCTGGATCGGCGGGCGTTGGGCTGGTGCCCGCCACGGGGGTGACTGATGAGACGGTCGGCAGCCGGGGGCTGAAGGTGTGAGCGGGGTCCTGCCCGGCGGCGTGTGCGCTGGCGGCTGCCGGTGGGTGGCCCGGGCTTCTACGCTGTGCCTGTGGAGACTGTCACGTTCCTGTTTACCGATATTGAGGGCTCGACGGCGCTGCTGCGGCGGGTAGGGGAAAGCACGTACGCGCGGGTGCTGGCCGGCCATCACGAGCTGATCCGGTCGGCGCTTGCCGCGCACCGCGGCCGGGAAGTGGACACCCAGGGGGACGGGTTTTTCGCGGTGTTCTCCTCGCCGCGAGGGTGCATGGCGGCGGTGCTGGAGGTGCAGCACGCCTTGCAGAACACCGCGTGGCCGGGCGAGGAGCAGGTGCGGGTGCGGATAGGCATCCACTGCGGCGAGGCGGAGCAGACGGTAACCGGGCTGGTAGGGCTGGAGGTGCACCGGGCCGCCCGGATCGCGGCGGCCGCGCACGGGGGGCAGGTGCTGGTGTCGGAAACGGCGGCCGCGCTGGTGCGGGACTGGCTGCCGGCGGGCGCGGGGCTGGCCGACCTGGGGGTGCACTACCTGAAGGACCTGGGTCGCCCGGAGCGGATCTTCCAGCTGACCGCGGCGGGCCTGCAGAGCGAGTTCCCGCCGCTGCGGTCGCTGGGCAACCCGGCCATGCTGAATAACCTGCCGGCCCAGCTGGCAACGTTTATCGGCCGCGGGCGGGAAGCTGCCGAGGTCCGGGCGCTGGTGGAGTCCTCCCGGCTGGTGACGCTGACCGGGGCCGGGGGCGCGGGCAAGACCAGACTGGGCCTGCAGGTAGCCGCCGACCTGATCGACGGGACCGGGGACGGAGTCTGGCTGGTCGAGCTGGCCGCGGTCACCGACGGCGACGGCGTCGCGGCAGCAATCGCCGCGGCGCTGCGGATCGTGATGCAGCCGGGCCGGCCGGTCCTGGAGGTCCTGCTGGATGCCCTGGCGCCGCAGGATGTGCTGATCGTGGTGGATAACTGCGAGCACCTGATCGGCGGCTGCGCCACGGTGGCGGAGGCGATCGTGCGGCGCTGCCCGCGGGTGCATCTGCTGGCCACCAGCCGTGAGCCCCTGGGCATCAGCGGCGAGGTCATTTACCGGGTGCCGTCGCTGTCGCTGCCCGCCCCCGCCGACGGCGGCTCCAGCTCTGCGGCCATTGAGTCTTCCGATGCGGTCGCGATGTTCGCCGACCGGGCCCAGGCGCACGGCATCCAGCTGTCATTCGACGGGGAGACCGGGCCTCTGGTGGTGTCGGTGTGCCGGCGGCTGGACGGGATGCCGCTGGCGATCGAGCTGGCCGCGGCCCGGCTCCGCACGATGTCGCTGGCCGAGCTGCATGGCCGGCTGGATCAGCGGTTCCGGCTGCTGACCGGGGGCAGCCGCACCGCGCTGGAACGCCAGCAGACCCTGCGCGCGGCGGTCGGCTGGTCGTATTCGCTGCTCACGGAGGCCGAGCAGCTGCTGCTGGCACGGCTGTCGGTGTTCGCTGGCGGGTTCGATCTGGCCGCCGCTGAGGCGGTGTGCGGATCTGGCGGCATTGACATCCTCGACGTGGCTGATCTGCTGGGGTCGCTAGTGGACAAGAGCCTGGTCGTGGCCGAGCCTTCCGGGTCAGCCCTGCGGTACCGGCTGCTGGAGACGATCCGGCTGTTCGCCGCCGAGCGGCTCGTCGAGATCGGCGAGGCTGAGGCCGCCGCGGTCGCCGCGGCGCACTGCGCGCATTTCCTGTCTGTGGCCGAGACGGCGGCTGCTTACCTGACTGGGCCGGATCAGGGCCGGTGGCTGGCCCGGCTGGATGCCGATCAGGCCAACCTGCAGCGCGCCGCGGCACATGCGGCGGGCCGCCCGGACGGGACAGCGGTGGTGCTGCGCCTGGGCGTCGCGCTCGACCGCTACTGGTGGGCCCGATCCCGGCAGCAGGAGGCCCTCGGGCTGCTCGTGCCCGCGCTCCGGCGGCCCGACGCCCACGCCGACCCCGCGCTGTTCGCCGCGGCACTGGGCACCGCCGCGGTCGTCGCTTTCTTCATTGACCTCGCCACCGCGCGGCAGCTTGCTGAACAGGCGGTCCAGGTCGCCCGCCAGCTGGGCGACGAGCGGCTGCTCAGCAGAGCCCTCGGGGCGCTGTGCGCCACGCATTTCTTCGCCGGCGAGCCAGGGACAGGGCGCCCGTTCGGGCAGGAATCTGTCGAGCGGGCCCGGCGGGCCGGCGACGACGTGGAGCTGGCCTGGAGCCTGAACAGGTATCTCATGACGATCGACCCAGCTCGGTCCGGGCCGCTGTACGCCGAGGCGATCGCCTGCACCGGGCGATCCGGCGACCATCTCACCAACTCCGTCTTGCACAGCAACGCCAGCGGTGCTGCACTAGAAGTCGGGGACATCCCCGCCGCCCGGTCTCACCTGGAAGCCGCGGCACAAGCCGCGCAGCAGATCGGATACGAGCACGCCACCGCGCAGGCCAACCTGGGTGACGTGCTGCGCGCGGAGAGAGACCTCGACGGCGCCCGATCCGCCTTCGAGGCCGCCCTGCGGATCGGCCGCCGGAACGGCGACAACTGGCACATGGCCTACGCCGTCCTCGGCCTGGCCTGCCTGGCCGGCGATGCGGGCGACTGGGACCGGGCAGCTGCGCTGCACGGCGTTGCGCAAGCCTTTCAGGACCGGACGGGCAATTCGTGGCAGGACTTCGCCGCGCGTGACCGCCGGGACAGCCTGGACCAAGCGCGGGCGCACCTGGGCGATGAGCAGCTGGAGCGGGCCTACGCCCAGGGCATGGCGCTCAGCCTGGAGAAGGCCCTCGACCTGGCTCTCCCGAAAACGGGTCCGGCCTGACCGCTCCCGCCGTGAAACCCGAGGGTCGTCACTGACCGGCCAGGCCAGGGCCGCCGCAGATACCGTGCTCGCGTTCGCGTCGAACACCGGCCGGCCTGCCCGGCTGCCGCCCAGTACGCCGTAGCCAGACGCTGCCGCGCGCCTGCTGATCGCGGTAGCGGAGCGGCGTCCACGGCAGCAGATTGTTCGTTCGGCTGGCCGCACTGGGCGGTGAGCAACCGGCTGCCTAGCCGCGCCGAACGGCGGGTAGGGGTGCGTTCTCTCTTACTTGTTCCATCACTCAGCGTGATGCCTTCTCTGGATGTAGCTGGTGAGCACGATCGGTTCGAAGGTCGTGGTGGGCGAAGCGCCCGTCGACTCTGCATACGAACGGCGCGGCCATGACGGCAAGATCCGGCCTGACCAGCGCGCCTGTCGGCAGATGCGATCGGCTCGGGCCTTCTGGACTGACAGGACCTGTCCGCCGGCGGCCCGGGCACACTGGGTTCGTGCGAATCACCATCCGGGTCAGGCCCGGTTCCACCCATCCGGGCGTGGGCGGCGAGCACGACGGCGCGCTGGTCGTCCGGGTCAGCGCCCGTGCCGTCGATGGCCAGGCGATAGCGGCAGCCCTGGCTGCGGTCGCCTCGGCGTTCGGTGTCCGCGGCCAGGCGGTCACGCTGGTGACGGGGAAGGCCAGCCGGACGAAGACACTCGACGTCGCGGGCGCTGACCCGGCTGTTCTGGACAGGCTGCTGGTGCAGCAACAACCGCACAAGGCCAAGCGCCTGATGTGATCGTTACCGGCTTGCGCGGACCTCCCTGAAGTTTCCGGTTCGCATGCATGTGAGCAAGTCGGTGCTCGCATCAACGCTCAGTTCGTCTGTGGGTTTGGTGTGGGGAACCACCCGCACCCCGGACTTGTGGGGATTCTGTGGGGCTGCCGCAGCTCTCCGGCTGCCAGCCGACGCACCTTCCAAGAACTTGGAGCCCATGTGGCGAGATGACCCAGCCCCACTGTCGGCCCGCGAAGAGTTGGCAGCGACCCAGATCGCCGATTCGGAGCGTAAGGCTTAACCATGAGCCTTGATCGAGAATGCGCCCAGAACATCCCTTCCTGTAGTGCTAACAGCGACCATGGTCACGGCGGTCACGGCTCCGCTGTCCAAGCGACACCGGTCCGCCACAGCGTGGCGCTTGCCGACCGTCGAGCATTCTGAGCGTGATCCGTCATTGTCGAGGTTAGGGACCGGATACGGGCGGTCGGGCCATGTGGGTGCTGGTGGTTCGTATGAGGCGACGAGGGCCGGGCGCCGAGGCTGTTCCGGCGTCGGCGCCGTCTTCCGGTGACCAAGCTCGTGCCTGCCGCGTTGGCATTCTGTTAGCTGTCGAACGGGATCACGTCGCAGCGGTCACGGTCTAGTCCCTGGCAGCAGGACAGGCACCAGGGCCGGCGCGCTGTCTGGCCGCCGGTGCGGCTGACCCAGAACCCGGTCGGCCTGGCAATGGATGCATAGCTGGATGGCGTGTGGCAGCCAGGGGGCCAGGATTCTGGTGTGCAGCTTTTCCCGCAGCGGGCCCGGCCGTGCGCCGACGCGCGGCTTTGAGGTGGTGATCGTGCGGGCCGGGGCAGGCAGCGGCGAGTGTGTGGTCTGGCGGGGCGGTCCGGGATGGGTGGCAGCCGCCGGGGCGGGTCCGGCCGCGTGGTAGTGAGCAGCAGACCGGCGCGTCTGGTCAGGCTGGCCAGGGAACGGCGTACGCGGTCGAGGTGGTTCATGAGGACCTCTGCTGGCTTTTCAGTTTCACTGTCATCTAGCCGTCAGCCGGATCATGTGGCAGGTGCGGCCTGGCGTGATCTTCGTTTTTTGCGGGTGCCGTCGGCCGGATACGGACCGGGTGTCGTGCTCGCGACCCGAGCCATCCGGGCGGGGCGGCCCGGATGGCCCGGGTCGTGTCATCCGGCTGGGTTGATGTTGGGATTGCGGTGGAAGACGTTGCCGGGGTCGTAGGCGGCCTTGACCTGGGTGAGCCGCTGGTATTTGGCGGGGCCGTAGCTGGCGCGCACCTGGTCGGCTTCGTACTCGGTCATGAAGTTCACGTAGCTGCCCGTCCCGGGCGCGTGCGGGCGCAGGTCGGCCCACAGTTGGCGGGCCCAGTCCCGGTCGGCGGCCAGTAGGCCTGGCTCGGGCGCGAAGGCGGAGGCGTCGACGATGACGCCTGGCGCCCGGGAACCGCCGAACGCGGTGGCCTCGTCGGGGACCTGGCAGAAGGCCCCGCCCATCGGGATGGCGAGCAGCACGGACATCGGAGACTGCTTGCGCGCTTGCTGTGCCGTGATGATGCTGATCACTTCGGGCGACAGGGCATCCAGGTACAGCGACTTCTGATACGCCAGGATGCCCCAGGGCGCGGACTCGTCCAGGATCTGCTGCAGCGCGGTGTACGGGATCGGGGCGATGAACTCGAACAGCGGCGGCAGCGCCGAGCGGATCTGGCCGGCCAGCCGGGCGTGCTCGGCGTCGGCGCCGAACGCCGCCACGATCAGCCCGAACCCGGGCCGGAAGTGATACTGCTGAGGCACGAACGGCGCGGCCGGGGCGTTTCCTCCGAAGATCAGCGAGCCCATCCGCGGCGGCAGGTCCGCGGTGACCTGCTGGGCCAGGGCCAGCGCCGGTTCTCCGTCGTCCAGGTCCCAGAAGAACATTCCCAGCTGGGCCAGCGGGCCGACCGGGTGCAGCTGGAACTCGAACTCGGTGACCACGCCAAAGTTGCCGCCGCCGCCGCGCAGCGCCCAGAACAGGTCCGGGTACTGGTCGTGGCTGGCCCGCAGCACCTGCCCGGCGGCGGTGACGACCTGGGCGGACAGCAGGTTGTCGCACGACAGGCCGAATTGGGGGGTGAGCCAGCCGAACCCGCCGCCCAGGGTCAGCCCGCCGATGCCGGTGTGGCTGATCGTGCCGCCGGGGGTGGCCAGGCCGTGCGCCTGGGTGGCCGCGTCCAGTTGCGCCAGTGTGGCCCCGCCGCCGGCCCGGGCGGTCCGCGCGCCCGGGTCCACCCTGACCTGGCTCATGGCGCTGAGGTCGATGGTCAGGCCGCCGTCGCCGACCGCGGCGCCGGCGAAGCTGTGCGCGCCGCCGCGGACCGAGATCTCCAGGTCGGCGTCCTGCGCGAAGCTGACCGCCGCGGCCACGTCGCCGGGCCTGGCGCAGCGAGCGATCACCGCCGGGTGCGCGTCGATGGCGCCGTTCCACACCGAACGGGCCTGGTCATAGTCGCCGTCCGCGGCCGTGATCACCCGTCCGGAGAACCTGGACCGCAGCCCGCCCAGCTCTAGTCCCGCTACCGTCGTCATCGTCGGGTTCCCTTCGCCAGGTTCCAGGAATGCCGGGCCTCGTCCCGGCCGGGCTCGGCGCAGGTCAGGAACGTCGCAGGCGTTTGCGCCGGCCAACCCTCCCCGCCCGCCAGGCTGCCGGTGTGTGTGCGCTCGGCTGTGGTGGTCATCGTGCCTCCTCGGCGCCGATCGGTACGGCTTACGGTGCCGATCATGCGCGCGGGCTGGCGCGATGCCATCGGCCAGCTGGCCGATGCAGGGGATGATCCTGGGCGTGCGCTACCTGCGGGCTGGCGCGGCCGGGCCGAGGTCGTGGCCCGCGACCCAGCTGGCGAGCTGCACGCGCGAGCCAAGGCCGAGTTTTACCAGGATGTGCGACACGTGCGTCTTGACCGTCGCCACCGAGATAAACAAGGCTGCGGCGACCGCAGGGTTAGACAGCCCGTCAGCGACCAGGCGTGCCACCTCCAGCTCGCGCGCGGACAGCCCGGAGGAGTCTTCGGTGGTGGCCGCCTGGGCGTGACGCGCTGCGGGAACCGTGCCTTCGAGCGCGGCAGCTGCGACCTGGTCTCGCTGGTCCCGGCCGAGCGCATATCCCTCCTGCCAGCAAGCGCGGTAGCGGGCCTCGTCCAGAGCCGCCCGGGCAGCTGCTTCGCAGCCATCGTGATACGCCTGCCAGGAGGACAGGAGCGCGTTTCCGAGCTCGTCGCACAGGGCCGCGCTGGCACCAAGCAGCAGCGCGGCGCGTTCGGGCCGCCCGGAAGACCCCGCAATCCAGGCCAGCCCCTCCAGGCTGCCCGCCATGCCCCACCGGTGGCCGGTCCGGTCCTGCAGTCGTACCGCCTCCTTGATCGCTGCCTCCGCCGCCTGGCGATCGCCGGACAGCCACTCCAGGATCCCCAGCAGCGTGTTCAACAGCCCTCCGGCGATCATGTCCCCGGCCCGGTGGCACTCGTGCAGCCCTTCCAGGGCCAGCCGCCGGGCATCGGCCAGCCGGCCGGCAGCGGCCATCGCCATGGCAAAGGGATACAGCCCCATCAGGCGCACGGCCGCGTCGTCCACTCCTGCTGGTGTCTCCCGCCAGGCGGCCAGCAGCTCGACCGCCAGCTCGGTCTGTCCCAGCCGCAGGCGAACCAGCCCGATCCACGCCAGGGCGTATCCAAGCTCACGGCGCCAGCCGGCCTGCTCGCTGACCCGCCGCGCCTCCTCAAGGTGGGCGAGCGCTGCTTCGTAGTCACCGGTGGCCTGGACGAGCACCCCGAACGCGCACAGGGCCCGCGCGCGAGTCGCGCTGGGCGCCGGGACCATTTTCAGGAACGTCCCGAGGTGACGGAGGCCGGCCCGGTAGCGGCCGCGCACCATCCAGTAGACCCCCAGATCGGCCGCCATCCCCAGGCCCAGCTCCGCGACGGCCGGCGACCCGGCGCAGAATTCCAGCGCGGCCTCGACATTCGCCCACTCGACGTCCATCACATCCAGGAACTCGGCCTGCCAGGGAGTCCCCGACCACGGGCGATCCCCGGGCGAGATCAGCTCCGCGTACCACGCCGCGTGCCGTTCCCGCAGCTCGCGGTCTTCACCCGCCTCACGCAGCCGCTCCGCGCCGTACAACCGCACCGTCTCCAGCAGACGGTAACGGCCGTGGCGGCCGCCGCGAGCCATCGTCAAGATCGAGCTGTCGACCAGGCGGGCGATCAGGTCGACGACCCGCTCGCGTTCTAGCCCCGCGCCCGAGCACACGTCCTCCGCCGCTTTCAGGCTGAAGCTGCCGGCGAACACGCTCACCCGCCGCCACAAGATCCGCTCCTGCTCACCGAGCAGCCCATGGCTCCAATCCACCGTCGCCCGCAACGCCTGACTGCGCCCAGGCCGCCCCCGCCGGCCGGCCGCCAGCAAACGAAACCGGTCATCCAGGCGCTCGAGCAGGTCACCGGCGGTCATCGAGGCCAGCCGCACGGCGGCGAGCTCGATCGCCAACGGCAGCCCGTCCAGCCGCCGGCAGATATCACCGGCCGCGCCGCAGTTCTCATCGGTGAGCGCGAAATCCGGGGCGACCGCCACCGCCCGGTCAACCAGCAGCCTCAGCGCTTCGACCTCCGCGAGCCCCGCCGCCGGCAGCCGCGCACCGGTCGCCGGAAGCTCCAGCGCGGACAGCACGACGGTCGCCTCCCCGGGAACCCCCAGCCGCTCGCGGCTGGTGCACAAGATCCGCACCCCCGGACATCCCGGCACCAGCGCCGCTGCCAGCTCCCGGCACGCCTCGAGCAGGTGCTCGCAGTTGTCGAGCACCAGCAGCAGCCGCCGTCCCCGCAGGTAAGCCAGCAGCGTGTCCTGGATGCCGTCGTCGGGCCGCTCGTGTACGCTCAGCGAGCGCGCCAGCGCGTACGGCAAAAGACCGGGATCATCCAGCCCGGCCAGCTCGGCCAGCCACACGCCCTGCGGGAAAAAGCGCCCCAGCTTATGAGCCGCCCGCAACGCGAGCCGGCTCTTGCCGATCCCGCCCGGGCCGGTCAGCGTGACCACCCGCGTAGCTGGCAGCAGCCTCTTAACCTCTGCCAGCTCGCGAGCCCGCCCTACGAAGCTGGTCAGCTCCACCGGCAAATTGCCCGGCGCCGACCGCTGCCGCTGGCTCATGACCCCTGACCGACCATCGATTACCGGACGCCTGCACGCCGCCGAGCTGACCCGAACGCTCCGTTGGCGGATGACGGCCCATCCTCGCCTTCACCAAAAACTCGGGCAGGCTACCAGCGTCCACCAACACAGCCCAGCGGCCAAATAATAACCCTCAGTGATCTGACTCGTAAGTCATCACGGCCGCAGCAGATCACCCAGTTCGGTGCGGCCGCCGCGCCCTCGCCCAACGACGATCAGGCCACGCAGATCGGCGGCTCGGTGGGCGTTCTCCCTGATCAGCCCCTGTCACCCGCCGTGATGATGTCGATCGACGTAGCCTGCGGCTGACCGCCGACCGGTTCAGTTTGAACGATCTGCTGGAGGTCACATTCGACCGCTAGCCGAGGAGGTGTCTGTCGATCCAGCACCGCAGCCGCCAGGCGGTTACGTCACGCCCGGCGCGCGCCATATGCGGCAGAAGAGGAAGTCTTCGGTTCGGTCGGCAACGCATAAACATACAGCGCGTCGGCCTCCATAGTGACCCTTAAATGGGCCCGCCCGGCCAGCCTAACGACAGGAGAGTCGGCGTAATAACCGCGCACCGACCCGCCGTTCTGCGCGGTTGGCCCAGCCGCGACGGCAGAGCGTCATCCGCGCACATCTGAACGATCTGCGCGTCCCAGAATTACTCTCTGCGTCCGGTCATGACCGATGGGCAGGTGGGGATGAGCAATGGCGAGCCGCTGGGCGAAGGCGCCGGTGGCCGGGCTCCCGGTGAAGATGGGCTCGTCCAGCTATCGAGATGGCCATCGAGGCCGGGGCTTGGGGCCGGACAGGCACCGGCTGGCCGCGGGCGATGGCCTGGGCGGCCAGGCAAGCCAGCCGACGTGGAGCCCGGCATCTGGCTGTTATGCGCCGGCGACCACGTACACCGGCCACCGGTCTCCGATTTCGGCTAGTTCGTAGGCGCCGACCTCGGCGAAAGCGATTCCGGATCCGGTGAGAAGGTCCTTGACGGTTCGCGAGGTGAGTATCTGGCCTGGTTGCGCGAGTGTGGTGATCCGGTCGGCGATGTGAACGGAGATCCCGTTGATATCGTCGCCGACGATATCAACTTCGCCGGTGTGGATCCCGGCGCGCAGCCCGATTCCACGTGCGGCAGAGTCGTCGCGAATGGCCACTGCGCATCGGATTGCTTGCCCGGGTGCGTCGAACGTCGCCACGACGCGCGATCCGGTGCTGTTGCGGATGCGGCCGCGGTGAGACAGCACATGCTGCCTGGCTGCGCCGAGGTAGGCGAGCTGACCGGCCTGGCGCTGGTTACCGGCTCCCGCGTCGGCCGCCAGATCGCCGGTGATCTCGCCGACCAGGATCGTAGACAGCACTCGGGCCTTCTCGGGAGGCGGCGGCGAAACCGCGAGGAAGTCCTCGATCTCGGCGAACATCCCCTCAAGGTCCTCGGGTCCCGCGACCCGCAGGACGTGGTCGCCGGGCTGCTCGAAGTAGCGGGCGCCGGCGATGTGGGATGCGAGGTAGCGGCCGTAGAACGGGGGATTGATCCGGTCGCCGAGGCGCTGGATCACCAGCGTCGGTACGTGGATCGCTGGCAGCACGGCGCGGACGTCGATTTCCCGGATCATCCGGATCATGCGCAGGAACGCGCTGGGACTGATCGCCATGCGCTCAAATCGGCCGACCATCTCGCGCGCCCGCAGGGAGCTCGACCGGCTGGGGTAGAACCAGTCGATCGTCGCGCCCTGTCCCCAGCGGTGGGTCGCGATCTCTTCCATGGAGGCATACACCTCCTTCGCTCCGTCACCGCACGGGTAATCAGGCGCGGGATACCAGCGGGCGAACGCTGATCCGAGGATCAGCGAGCTCACCTTCTCGGGGTAGGTCGCGGCGAACAGGATGCTCATCGGGGCACCCTCCGAGTAGCCGAACAGGACGGCCCGATCTGAGGAGACCGCGTTCATCACCGCCTGCACGTCGTCCATGCGCTCCTCCAGCGGGGAGTCGCCAGGCGCGCGGTCGGACAATCCGGTGTCGCGCTTGTCGAAGAGGATCAGCCGTCCGAGCCCGGCGAGCCTGCGGTAGAACTCGGCCGTGCCCGGGTCTTCCCACGCCAGCTCGGCATGGGACAGCGCCCCCGGCACGAAAACAATGTCGCGCTCGCCGTCACCGAGCACCTGGTAGGCGATGTGGACTGCCCCGCTCTTGACATAGCGAGTCTCCGGCCGGGTGTCGTGATCGCTCTCGCTGCGCCGGGCGGGCCGGTATTCGAGCCCCGGATCTTGGCGCAGGATGCGGCTCTCGAGGTTCCGGAGCTCGGGGCCAGGCTCGATCCCGAGCTGGCCGACCAGAACCGAGCGCAGCTCCCGGTACGCGCGCAGAGCGTCGGCCTGGCGCCCGGCGCGGTACAGCGCCAGCAGGCGCTGGAACCAGAACCGCTCACGCAGCGGGTGCTCGGTGGTCAGCGCCTCAAGCTCCGCGATCGTCTCCTGGTGCCGCCCGCAGGCGAGCTGCGCATCCACCCGTGACTCGACGACGTCTAGGCGGTGCTCCTCGAGCCGCGCCTGCTCCGCGCCGACAAAGGGGAGCTCATCCAGGTCAGCCAGGGCCCGCCCCCGCCACAGAGCCAGCGACTCATCGAGCAGCCGTACGGCTGCGGTCGCCTCTCCAGCGGCCAGCGCATCACGACCCGCGGCGGCGAGCCGCTCGAAACGCAGCACGTCCAGCTCCTCGGCCGTGACTCGCAACCGGTAACCCGGACGGCAAGTAGAGAGCCGGTCGGCCTCGCCGGCCAACCGAAGAGTCCTGCGAAGCTCCGACAGACGGACCTGCAGGTTGGCAGCGGCACGTTCCGGCGAGAGGTCCGGCCAGAGCTCGTCCGCAAGGCGGTCGGCGGATACCACGGCGTTGGCGTTGGTGAGCAGCAGTGCCAGCACTCCCCGGGTCCGCGCACCGCCGATCGCGAGCGAACGCCCGCCAGACGTCACCTCGAGAGGACCAAGGACACCGAACTCCATAGTGTTCCCCCGCAGCAGGCCCGGGGCCAGCACGCCCGAGCGGATCCCAGGGTGGGTAAGTCGACGGTAATCGACTCGTGCGTCCACGGAAATGACCGGGCGTGACGCTGTTGTGTGTCCAAGTGAACACCGAGGAGGCACGATGAGCACCATCAACCCTGCCAGCACTTCCGGCGTCGCAGGTCCGCGGTCAAACGGGGCGCGGGCAACCGAGGCCGAGCGCTCGAGCGCGGCCAGCCTGCTCCGGCTGATCTGGGGGACCCATATCTCGCGCTGTGTCTATGCGGTGGCCGAGCTCGGGATCGCCGATCTGCTCGCCGACGGCCCGGTGAGCACAAAGCAGCTGGCCCACCGCACCGGCTCCGATGAGCCCTCCCTGTACCGCGTGCTTCGCCTCCTCGCAGCGCTGGACGTATTCCAGGAGCACGATGGCGGCTCATTCAGCCTGACGACGATCGGGGAGCGGCTGCGCTCTGACGCCATCCTGGGGATGCGATCGTGGGCCACCTTCCTCGAGGCGCTCGGCGGCATCCGCCCGTTCGAGCACATCCTGCAGACCGTCAGAACCGGGACGCCCGGACTCGAATGCGAGTTTGGAACCGGCGTATTCGACTTCCTCGCTCAGCACCCGGAGAGCGCCGCAACATTCGACCGGGCGATGTCCGAACGGACCGCTGCATACGCCCCGAACGTCGCGGAGAACTATGACTTCTCCGACGTTCGCGACGTGGTCGATGTCGGCGGCGGAAACGGGACCTTGCTGGTCGAGATCCTGCGAACGCACCCCCACCTGCAAGGAATGCTGTTCGAGGTCCCGGCCGTGGCCGCTCGCGCCGACGCGGTACTGGACGCGGTCGAGGTCGGCCCTCGCTGCCAGGTCCTGGCCGGGGACTTCTTTGAACAAGTTCCGCGCGGCGCCGATTGCTACGTGCTCGCGAACGTACTGCACGACTGGGACGACGCGCGATCGATCCAGATCCTGCGAAACTGCCGCCGGTCGATGGCAGGCGGCGGCAGAGTCCTGATCGTCGAGCGACTGATCCCAGAGGACGGCAGGGATCCCGTCCCGACGCTCCTGAGCGACATCAACATGCTCATACTCACCGGCGGGAAGGAACGGTCCAACGCCCAGTACGGCGAGCTCCTTCATGCCGCCGGGCTCAAGCTCGGCACTGTCCAGCCGGCCGCGTTCCCCTATGGCGTGATCGAAGGGTTCGCAACATGAACACGCCCGCAGCACCACGAGGCCGGACCGGTGGCACGTAGTCACCCTTCGGGCCCAGGCCAGGAGTCATCTTCAACCGATACACAACTGGGGAGTTCTGCGCACTTTGCTTGTCGAATCCATCATTCGCTTGACAAGCTCCTATTCGGCAGGTCTGGGTAGCGCCGATAACTTTCCAGCTGAATTTGAAAGCGAAGTGTCCTCACTCCAGATTCGGTGGACGATCAAGGTGGCCATGCAAACCTATGCGCGTATCAGCATCCTTATGCGCCGCGGGAGACGCACTACTTTCGGCATGTGAGCAAGTTGGCGCCCGCGGCCAGGCTTAGATCAGCGTTCGCGGATAGGCTCGACTGCCGCCGGTGCGCATGGTGCGGGTTGCAGTACCTGCCCCG
>Ga0209333_1000721_pt1 | contig 17427 bp, 12 predicted proteins | sample BlaSpr_A8_OM2_O3_FD_187982 | JGI IMG/M metagenome (GOLD analysis project Ga0209333, IMG submission 187982) | Forest soil microbial communities from Thunder Bay, Ontario, Canada - Black Spruce, Ontario site 2_A8_OM2_O3 (SPAdes) (version 2) | ecosystem: Environmental > Terrestrial > Soil > Boreal... | reverse complement strand
CCGCCATAAACCGCGGCCAGCGGATTCCGCAGATCGTGCACGATGGAGCTCGAAAGCCGTCCGATGGTGGAGATGCGCTCCTGGCGTATCAGCTCCTGGCGCGCCTGCTGGATGGAGGCGCACATGGCGTTGAAGGTCCGGGCCAATCGCCCGAGCTCATCCTGGCTGACTACTTTCACGCGGTGATCGTAATTTTGGCGGGCTACCTCAGCGGCCGCGCGGTCCAGTTCCTTGAGCGGCTCGACGATGCGCCGCGCCAGCACGTAGCTGATGCCCAGGCTGGCGGCCACGGCCAGCAGCCACAGCAGGATGATATTGCGGCGCAGCGTGGCCAGCCGCTCGCTGGCGGCCGCGAACGAGCGCAGAATCCACAGATTGCCGATGGGTTTGCCTTCGACGTCGAGCAGGGGTGTGGGACGCGCGGCGTACTCGATGCCTCCGTCGGAAACGCGCTCGAGGCGGGGGTGCGCGGCGAGGCGGGAGGCGACCACACGGGCGGCCTCTGGCTGGAGCGAGGAGGCAATCGGCTGCCCGTTTGAAAGAAAGAGGAATTCGCTGCCGCCCGTGGCCGCCTTCAATTGCTTCGCCAACAGGCTGTCCACGCCATACCCGGCCACCAGCACGTTCTGCAGCACATTCTCCAGGTAGACCGGAGTGAAGACGGTTTGGTACAGGTGTCCTCCGCGCACCAGGAAACCAAATGCCTGCTCCGGAAAGCGGTTGGCGGCCGTGCGCACATCCTGTTCGGCGACAGGCATTACACCCACCGGTGCAATGACCTTGCCTTGCGCATCCGTTACCAGAAAAGACGGGGCATTCTTGATCGCGAGCTTGTTCCACAGCTCAGCGGCAGTGTCGCGGATAGTCGCGGGGTCCTTGGTGCCGAAAGCGGAGCGTACGTCCGACATCTGGCTCAAGGTCAGGCTCACCGAGGCCAGCAACTCGGCGCGCGCCTCCCACAAAGACTGGTAGGACTGAAAGCTCGCGCCGACCGCGTCTTCCATGGTGCTGGTGGTGGTCTGGACGGCGTTGCGCAGTACGATCCAACCGGTGAAGGCGAAGAGCAGCGTGATGGCCAGGGAAGTAGAGAGCAGGATCTTCCACAGCAGCGAGAGACGTGAAAAGCTTGCGATCATTTTCTTGTCACGGGTTCGGCCGGTAGGCCGGCTGGTCGTCGATCGCGGGCGGATAGTCCTTGTCCCACTTGTTCTTGTGCGGCGCGGGAATATAGCCTGTTTCCGAAATGTGGATGGACTTCAGCACCAGCGTCGCGCTCTTCTCCACGCCGACCGGTTGCACCAGGGCATTCAAAGTCTCCTCCGTGGCGCGTTCGTGGAATATGCGCAAAGTATAATTTCCCGGCGGCACATCGCGAATTTCAAAATCGCCGGAAGCTTTGGAGACGTCGAACCAGGGCGTATCCAGCACTGCGATCACCGCGCTCATGGTTGGATGGATATTGCAAAACACCCGCACAATACCGGGGCGCTTAAATACCTCGGACCGGCTGGTATTGGGCCGGTACAGGTTCACGTCGAACTTCTGCCCATCGTAATTGGAAAAAACGTTATGGAAGATGAGATCGTTATTTGGGAAGTCCACCGTGGCGCCCACCGGGATGGCCAATACGTGCGGCTTGAAGTGCTTGTCCTTCTGCTCCATCGTATAGTGGCGGGGCGGGATTCTATGCGGAGGGTCGCCGCCGGCGGGCTCCAGCCAAACCACCACGCCCTTGAAATCGTGGTGGCGCACGCCAGGGTCTCGCGAATCGGTCAGATTGACGTTGCCCTTGACGCTGCCGCACCAGGCCGGCAACAGACAGAGGCTGCTAAAACAGATACGCCAGAGCCAGGTCATAGTGATTGTTCAATCGAAGGCTACTATCAATATAAGCGGTGCGGGCCTGCGAGACCTCCGCGCCGACAAGCACGTTGGGCGCAAGGCGGTAGAAAAGGTTTGTGCCGTACAGCCAGTTCCGGCCTATGGCGTAGGCCGCCAGGTCCGCGGTGCGGCCGTTCTCCAGTCCGGAAAAGAAGTGGAACGAAAGGCGGGGAGTAGCCAGAAAAGTCACTTGGCTCCATCCGCCTTGGCTGTGCACCGGGATGGCGACGCCTGTAGGCAAGATGGTGAAACCCTCCAGACCGCCCAGCGGGGCCACGTTTTGCCCGCTGAAGAATGCGCCGGTGAATTCCAGCTTCGACAGGGGATTGGCGAACCAGTCGAGCGAGAACAGATTGGACGGAACGGATGTGCCGGCCACGTGCGTGACGCTGGTGTGGAATCCGGGAGCGATTTCGATGCGCGGGCCGTCCGCGGAGCCATCCTGGGAGCCGCCCGCAAAGCGGTGGAAGAACTCGAAGCGGCCTTCCAGGCCCGGCCGGGCGGGCTCCGGAGCCGGCGCGTACTGCGCTATCGGTTGGTAGCCCCGCGCCTCGTTAGTCTGCACGGCGCCGAATTGCGCGCGTACGCCGGTTTGGTCCGAGAACCGGATCTTCTGCTCGAAGCGCACTTGCGGAGTCCAGAGCCACAGGTTGCCGGCGCCCGACAGCGGCGCGAACTCGACCTGCGCCAGCGAGGCGGGCTCACGCGGCGCGAAGATAGGGCTCTCGACGCCCGCCAGGATGCTTTGGTTTGCCCAATCGACTTCAATCTCGCCGGTGCGCAACCGGAAGCCCAAATCCAGCGGCGTGCCGGAGCCGCCCGCGAAATCCATGTAGACCGAACCGTGAACTTTGCCGCCTCCAAAAATCTGCGGGCCGGAATAGTCCAGGCCGATGGTGGTCTGATAGAAGCTGCCGCCGCCGCTGGCCTGGCTTCCGGGCCAGGCGAATGTGGGGTACTGCTGTCCGCCGCTCCCTTGAGAGTTCAGGAAGCCGTTGAAAAGGGCCATGCCGGTGACGCGGATGGGGAAGTGTTGGGAAGCTTCCACCTTGCTCTGCGCGAGTTCTTCGACGCGGCTCTGGTTCACGGCAACCTGCTCGTCGAGGGATGGCGCGGCCGGAGCCAGCTGCGGCTGGCCATGGGCTTCCGCCAGTTCCTGGCGCAATTGGTGAACCTCTTCAGCCAGCGATTGGTTTTGCTTTTCCAAGCGGTCCAGGCGCTGCACAATCTGCCCAAGATCGGCTTGCCGGAGATCGGGTGAAACGGTTTGGGCGGCCATCTGGGCGCCCATCTGGGAGAAAAGGATTCCCGGCGCCAACAGCGTCAGCAGCGCGCGCCGGGCGCGGCTACGGGGAACGATCGGCAGACATCGCATCGAGAAGTTGCTCCAGTTTGAGCCGCACTTGGGCGGGCGAATATGGTTTCGGAAAAAAGGCGTTAGCGCCGATGGACGCCAGGCGGCCGGGCGTGCCTGGATCGGTGTCGCCGCTGACCACGATGATGGGTAGCCGCTGGTGGCGAGGCTCGGCGCGGATTCGCTGGATGAATTCGAATCCGTCCATACGCGGCATGTTCAGGTCGGTGACTACGGCGCTGACGGCGCAGTCCGCATTATCCAGCAGACACAACGCTTCCTGGGCCGTCGGCAGCACGGTTACGGAGATGTCCGGTATGGCGAGGAATGCCATCTCCAGGGTGGTGGCCCAGGTGGCGGCGTCTTCGACTATGAGGACCGTAGCGCCCGGCATTCCGCAGCTCCGTTACACGTCACTTGTACATTTTCGCCCATTTGGCGGGCGGGGCGGTGGGCGGCCTGTAAAAAAGCTGTAAAAGTTCGGCGGCGCGATTGTCCTAAAATGGGCTGAACCCGATGGATCTGCATCAGCTTCGAGTATTTCAGGCGGCCGTCAAGTGCGGAGGCTTCACCCGCGCCAGCGAGCAACTGCATCTGTCGCAATCGACGGTGAGCCAGCATATCAAGCTGCTGGAGGAGGAACTGGGGTGCCCGCTCTTTCTGCGCGTGGGGAAGCGGGTGCAGGTCACCGAGGCCGGCCGGGTGCTGTTGCAGTATTCCGAGACCATCTTCCGCGACCTGCGGAACGCCGAGATGGCCGTGCGCGAGATGAACGCCATGCAGCGCGGCACGGTGCGGCTGGGCGTGGGACCCACCACGCTCACTTACCGGTTGCCGCACGTACTGGGAGACTACTCGCGGCGATTTCCGGATATCGAGTTGATCGTGCTGGCCGGCACCACTGAGTTCCTTCTGGATTCGCTGCAGTCGCAGCACCTGGATCTGGCGGTGGTGATGCGCACCGTCCCCCGTCCAGGCCTTACCGTGACACCGCTCGGGCATGAGGAGATGATCGTCGTGGTCAACCGGGAGCACCCCCTTGCCCGCCAGAAAACGGTCGAGCCGGCGGATCTCTCCTCGTTCCGTTTCATCCTTTACGAGAAGCACACGGCCATGCAGAACGTGATCGACCGGTACTTCGAGTCGCTGGGCGTCGCTCCGCGCATCGCCATGGAGGTGGAAAACAACGAGGCCATTAAGAGCCTGGTGCGCGCGGGCTTAGGCGCTTCCATCATGCCGTTGTGCGCCGTGGAACAAGAGCCGCCGGACGGCCTCCTGCGCGTGTTGCGCGTAAAGGGCCAGCCATTGACGCGAGAACTGCAGATGGTATCCGCCGACGCCGAGATCCTGCCCAAGGCGATCCGGGAGTTGGCCGCCTCCCTACGGACTGCGCTGGGCGGCCGGCGAGGCCGGCTTGCCCCGCCGAAACCAATCGTTGCAAACGATTAATCTTAGCGAATTAATCTATTGGACAGAAGCGAGCGATTTTCAGTATCTTATTTTCCAGACACTCGCCGGGCCTCGGGGGTTATTCTGCCCGGCAAACCAAGTGGCTTTGAGAGGGAGGCAAGGGATGTCCAAGTCGACTCTGGCAGTTTCGTCTTTATCCGTGTTCTTTTTGCTGTGGGCACCGGCTGCGCGCGCGCAAACCGTCGCGGTCGCGGAGGTCAGCGGCACCGTCACCGATCCAACCGGCGCTGCCATTGCCGGCGCAACCGTCTCCATGACGGAAACCGACAAACGGATTGTGCGGTCCACCGTTACGGATTCCCTGGGCAATTATGCGCTGCCGGAACTGCCGGTGGGGCCTTACCGCCTGGAAGTGCGCGCCAACGGGTTTAAGGACCATGTGGAATCCGGGCTGGTTTTGGAGGTGGCCAACAACATTCAGATCAATGTGGCCATGCAAGTGGGATCCGTGAACGAAACCGTGGAGGTCAAGGCCAACGCCAGCCTGGTGGAGACCAAGGAGAATTCCGTCTCCGCGGTGGTCGACCAGCAGCGCATCAACGATCTGCCGCTCGACGGGCGGCAGGCGACCCAGTTGATTCTTACCCTGGGGGCGTCATCGTACGGCGACTCCGGCGATACGGGCAGCAAGACCTTCTGGAGCTCCACCAGGATTTCGGTGGCCGGCGGACAAGGCAATGGCACGGCCTATCTGCTGGACGGGGGCGACAATACCGACGCCATGTCCAACGTAAACATGCCGTTCCCCTTTCCGGACGCGCTGCAGGAGTTCAGCGTGGATACCAACGCGGTGTCGTCGCGCTTCGGCACGCATCCGGGCGCAACCGTCAATGCGGTGACTAAGTCCGGATCGAACGCATTCCATGGCGATCTTTTCGAGTATCTCCGCAACGGCGATATGGATGCGCGCAATTTCTTCGCGCCAGTACACGACAGCCTGAAGCGGAATCAGTTTGGCGGCACGGCGGGCGGAAAGATTGTGACGGACAAGCTGTTTTTCTTCGGTGGGTATCAGGGCACCCGCAACCGCTCGAACCCGCCGCAGTCGATCGCGTACATTCCCACCCAAGCCGCACTGGACGGCGACTTCAGCACTCTGGCATCCGCCGCATGCCAATCGAGCGGCAAGGCGCTGACGCTGAAAGACCCCAGCACCGGCGTGGCTTACCCGGACAACATGATTCCGCAAACGGAACTGAATCCGGTGGCGATTACGATGGCATCGAAGTACCTGCCGGTGAGTTCGGCTACCTCTTGCGGGAAAGTCACCTACGGCATTCCGGTCACCGGCGACGAAGACCAATTGATCGGGCGCGTCGACTATGTGCAGAGCGCCAAACACACTATCTATGGACGGTATCTCTTTGACGATTACAGCAATCCGCCCACATTCAACGGAACCAATCTGCTGACCACCACGGCGCCAGGCAACTTCGAGCGCGCCCAATCCGCCACCATCGGGGATACCTACACGTTCGGACCGACGACCTTGAATTCGTTCCATGTGACTTTCAACCGCGTGCGCGACAACCGCGGGCCGACCGATATTCCGATCAATCCGACCATGCTGGGGGTCGACATGTATAGCGCGGTGCCGAACTTTCTGTTAACGACGATCAGCAGCGCGTTCAGCACTTACTGCGGCACGTGCGCGCCTGGACATTTCGACGTAAACAGCTACCAGGCGGCCGACGACGTGGACCTCATCCGCGGACGGCATCAAATCTCCCTCGGGTTCAATCTCATCCGCATCCAGAACAACACCATCTCCGGCTTCGACGAGAATGGGACGTTCACCTTCAATGGCTCTTTCACGGGCACCCCCCTAGCGGATTTTATGATCGGAACAGTGAGCGACTTCCAGCAGACCAATCCCACTCCCGACGACCTGCGGCAATGGGTGATGAGCTTCTACGCGCAGGACAGCTTCAAGATCTCTCCGCGTTTCACATTGAATTACGGCCTGCGCTGGGAGCCAACCTTTGCCGACCCCGACAAATACGGGCGCGGCGACTCATTCGACGAGTCGGCCTTCTTCGGCGGCCAGTTCAGCACGGTGCATCCGACGGCGCCGGCCGGACTGTTCTTCAAGGGCGACCCGGGCATTCCCGCCGCGATGTGGAACGGGCACCTGGCCAACTTCGCGCCGCGCGTGGGCTTGGTGTGGAGCCCCCACCGGGACGGCCGCGACACACTCCGCATCGGCGGCGCGCTGCTGTACGATTCCACCGAAACCTGGTTCAACGAACGCGAAACGACCAACCCCCCGTTCGGCAACGATATAGATGTCGGCTCCACGGGAACGCTTTCCAATCCGTGGGCGGGCTACGCGGGCGGCAACCCATTTCCGCAGGCGCCGGGCCATCTCTTCTTCCCGTCCGAGGGCGTATATGTGAACATGCCCATCAATCCGAAGCCCACCAACGTGGCGCAGTGGAACGTCACTTATCAGCGGCAGCTCAAAGGCGGCTGGCTGGCTTCCGCCAGCTATCTGGGCAACCGCACGGCCCACCTTTGGATCACCGAAGAAATCGATCCCGCCCAGTATATGGGTACCAGCCCCTGCGTCATCGCCGGCATCTCCTACAAGACCTGTTCCACCACCTCCAATACAAACGAGCGCCGCCTCTTCTACCTGTCGAATCCCGTCCTGGGCAAAGAGTATTCGAGTATCGACACCATGGATGATGGCGCGGTGTCCCACTACGAAGCTCTGCTGTTGTCGATCCAGCATCGGTTCGCGAACAACTACACGTTCAATGCCAACTACACGGACTCGTATTGCTTGTCCGACTACGATTTTGGCGCGGCGCTGGCCACCCCGGCCAACTCCCAGCCCTTCAACCGGCATGCCGACTGGGGACCGTGCATCTTCGATACGCGCCACATCTTCAACGCTTCGCTGGTGGCGCTGAGTTCATGGAAGAGCGAAAACACGTGGACCAGCCGCCTGCTAAGCAACTGGCAGCTCGCGCCGCTGTTTCACGTTTCCAGCGGACAGCCGCTCACGGTGACAACGGGCCATGACGATTCGCTTACCGACTTGAATAACGACCGGCCGAATCAAGTGCTGGCGGACGTGTACTCCGCCACCCAGGGCTGCAAGTCGTCGCCATGCGTGCAGTGGATCAATCCCGCCGCGTTCGTTCCCAATCCCACAGGCACGTTCGGCGACGTGGGACGCAATTCGCTGCGCGGTCCGGGCACGGTGAATGTGGATGTGGCGCTCAGCCGGATCTTCGGTATCACGGAGCGCTTCCGTCTGGAGGCGCGCGCGGAGGCGTTCAACATCGTCAACCACGCCAACTTCGTGGGAGGGATTTCGCCGGCCGGCACGGTGGCCAGTTTCGCGACCATGAACACGAACCTGAGTTCATCGGCTTTTGGACAGGTGCAGTCGGCTTTCGATCCGCGCATTTTACAGTTTGCGTTGAAGGTGTATTTCTAACCGGCCCTGCGAACGACAATAAATTACTTGACTAACCGGACGATTCGCGCTATGCTTGAAGTATGGAAAGCGCCTACGAACCCCAAACCCTCCAAGATGCAATCGTCTATTTCGCCAGCCCCGACAACTGCCTAGATTACCTCGCCCGCAAGCGCTGGCCCAATGGCGTTACCTGCCCTATCTGCGGATCTCAGAACGTGATTTTTTTGGCGAATCAGCGGCGCTGGAAATGCAAGGGCAACCACGAGCGGCCCCAGTTCTCCGTGAAGGTCGGCACCGTAATGGAGGATTCTCCAATTGGCCTGGACAAGTGGCTGTGCGCCATGTGGCAGATTGTGAACTGCAAAAACGGGATCAGTTCGTATGAGGTCCACCGGGCTATCGGGATTACCCAGAAGTCCGCATGGTTCCTCGACCACCGCATCCGGTTCGCTCTTGGACTAGCTCCCAGCAACAAGCTGTCCGGCCAAGTTGAAGCGGATGAAACCTTCATCGGCGGCAAGGCCCGCAACATGCACAAGGATCGTCGGGAGCGCGTTATCACTGGGACTGGCGGCAAAGACAAGACTGCCGTTATGGGAATTCTGGAACGGGGCAGCAAGGCAACCGGCAGCAAGGTCCGCGTTAAGGTTGTAGATGACACAAAGAAAAAGACCCTGCAATCCGAGATTCGGGAGCATGTACTTGCTGGGTCCGCGATCTTTACCGATGCACTTCAATCCTACAATGGCCTCGATGAGTTCCAGCACGAAGTGGTAGACCACGCGGTAGAGTATGTGCGAGGTGAAGTCCATACCAACGGCATGGAGAACTTCTGGAGTTTGGTAAAGCGCGGCCTCAAAGGCACGTACATCAGCGTTGAGCCGTTCCATCTGTTCCGGTACCTCGATGAACAGGTGTTCCGCTACAACAACCGCAAGATGAACGACGGCGAACGCTTCAACATCGTAGTGCGCGAGATTGTTGGCAAGCGCCTAACCTGGAATCATCTTACCGGTAAGGAGGAAGAAACGCCGGAAGGTTTATCCGAACCGGCTTCGTAGAGGCCCCAAAAGGGCCTCTTATCGGCTTAAGCATTCGCCCATTTAACAATCTTGGCGGAGCGTATTGGGTGAATGATTTCCTTGATGCACAACCTTCCAAATAGGAGGGTAGCGTATTGGTGTGTTTAAGTCAACTGGACGTTAGCGCCGAAGTGCTGGATCGGCTTTTGGAAATTCTAGTTCCGCCCAAACGGAAGGGCGATCTTCTTGGTCGAAGCATACTTTGATGAAAGCGGAACTGACAGATCTGCCGGTATAATGTGCATCGCCGGTTACATCATGACTACCGAACAGGCACGAAGGTTAGACGCAGAATGGCTCGGTATCCTTACTAAGTACCGGTTGCCTTATTTCCATATGGCGTCTTGCGCCCATGGGGTCGGAGTGTTTGATGGCAGGCCGAAACAGGAGCGAATAGAAATAGAGACCGCGATGATCGGTATAATCAAACGTCGAGTCGAGCGCGGATTAATCGCTATCATTTCAGAGGAAGAGTACCTGCGTATCGTTGCTGCCGATGTGCGAGTTTTGAGCGGAAGCGCTTACTCCTGGTGCTTGAAATGCGCCTTGCGCGGTGTCCAAGCTTGGCTTCAAAAATACAGCATAAAAGATCCGGTTTCGTACTTCTTTGAGAGCGGCCACAGCTTCCAAAGTGAGGCGGACGTAATCCTGCGCTCAACCTTTGCCGTGCCAGACATTAGATCGCGATACAACTATGTCAGCCACACCTTCGCTACTAAAATCCCACACCCTCCCGACAACCCTTGCGTTCGCCCATTGCAGGCCGCCGATTTGTTAGCTTGGCAGGCGCGGAAATGGAAGAGTGACATAGGAAAGCGATATCCGAGAGCGGATTTTGTGAGCCTGATGGAGACACCGCATTTTACGCTAGACGCGACAACTGAGCGCCTTGAGCAAATGGCGACATTGAAAATTGTACCAGACCATCTGTTGAAGCACGTAGAAGAAAAGAGTCCGAGAGATCTAATAGAAGAGGCAGAAAAAAAACACGTGAAACCACTACCGCCACCGCCTGTACCTGGAAACACAGAATGGGAGCGTTTCGACAATGCGGTCGGGATGCTCCTCAGCGCCCCACGTGGCGCGTTCGTTAAGCAGGAAAAAAAACTAAAGAAGCGGCGGGAAAAGAAGCGGGCCGCAAAACATCCGAATTGACGGCGCGGCCCGGCCTGTCACGCCGCCACCAGCATAGCCGTTTCTGGCTGGTTAGGCAAGTAAGTTATTGCCCTGCGAACAGATGGTCCAGGGGGGCCCGCGCGGACCGGGGGGCCCGCCCCACTAATCAGGCGGAGGTGTGCGACACTCACTTCCGCGCATCAGCCTGCGCTCTGGCGTTTTCCAAGGCGATTCTCACCTTAGGCTCCTGGCTCCCGGCGCGTTCCAGCGCAATGCCGCTTCGCGTTCCGCTTCCGCACCGCGGGGTAGAGCACCCCGGCGGCGCCGATCACGACACCTGCCGCGGGAAAGGCCCGTTACTGAGGGCGAAACTGTGGAGCATTTTTCACCTGGTGCCCGAAACGGGAGTTCCCGCTGTGCAAAATACGAAAGTGCTCGAGCCAGAAAATTGGCCCCCGACGACGGTCCCGTCGATTGTAAGTGTGTAGGACTCGTTGCACACTGCGTTGACGGTGCACGAAATGGGAAACGATTCAGATTGACCGGCCGTTAGATCTTCTATTGGCGCCTTGTACGTACAGCTGCCCGTGCTAATCGTAACCGAACTGACCCGAATGTCATACGCTTCGCCGGACCCTTGGTTGGTGATTCCGCAGGAGCCACGGTAGGGCGGCAGCCCGCTTGAAGAGTTTGCGATGTTACAGTCAGCGACAATATTCGGATTAGCTGGCAAGAGCTCGAAAATCGTGCCGTCGTTATTTGTCCCGCCTAAGATAGTTGTTCCGTAGAAGTTCCCGTCGGTGCCTTGGACCAAAGCGCCCACTGGGCGATCGCCATCTGTGCAGTCGCTTTGCGAGCAGAAGTCGTACAGCGTCGCCAGTTCGCCGTCAGGGGTGATTTCAAAGACCGTGCCAGCATTGGAGTTCGTACCACCGCTTGTTGTCCCGTAGAAGGTCCCGTTGCTGCCTTGGATCAGTGCACCATCGGGGTTCGCGCCGTCCGTCCACTGGAAGTTGTGAAGCGTGGTAAAGCTGCCACCCGAGGTAATCTCGAAGACCGTGCCATAACCGTCGGCGCCGCCCTCGTTCGCCGTTCCGTAGAACTTCCCATTGCTGCCCTGGACCAACCCGGCCTGGACCTGCATGCCGTCCGTAAAGTCGAAGCTGTGTAGCGTGGTCAGTGTTCCGCTTGGAGTAATCTTGAAGACTGTGCCACAGCCAGACGGGCAGTTTGCGTTTGTGATCCCTCCGAACTCTGTCGTACCGTAGAAGTTCCCATCCTTGCCCTCGATCACTCCCGACAATGCATTAAAACCGTCCGCGCAACCGCTGAGGCTACAAAAGTTATAGAGGGTCGTCAGCTCGCCAGCTGGGGTGACCTCGAAGACGGTGCCGGATCGGTTGGCCCCGCCACTGGCGGTAGTGCCGTAAAAACTTCCGTTCTTGGCCTGGATCAGACTGCTCGGGGATTCGCCGTCGGCGCAAGCTGTTATAGCACAGAAACTGTAAACGACAGTCAGCTTGCCACTCGGCGTGATCCTGAAAACCGTACCGCCGAGGTTAGCCCCGTAGAGTTCGGTTGTTCCGTAGAAGTTCCCGTTGGCACCGTGGATTAATGCAGAGGGATACAGGCCGGTAGCACACCCCGCCTGAAAGCAAAAGTCGTACAGCGTCGTCAGCGTGCCGGCCGGAGTGACTTCGAAGACTGTACCACCGTAGCTGTTTCCCCCGTTAAGCGTTGTACCGTAGAAGTTGCCGTTGGACTCGACCAGCGAGCCGACGGGGTTAACGCCTTCGCCATCTCCGCCGTCGAAGCTGTACAGCGTCGTGAGAGTCTGCGCAGACGCGGCCATCGCCGTCATTGCGCTCAGGGCGAAAACAGCGGACGCCCTCTTCCGCCAGTTCAGTTCCCCAAACGCGTTAACGATTCGTTTCATGAATAACCTCGTTGAGTGGATGGGTCGGGCTTCCCGTTCTCTCTGCGCCACCGCGACATTCTAGCACAATGCCGGGCGGAAGCGCTGAGTGGTTCGGAACGGGATTCCTGCCGCGACCGCCCTCAGCGGGCGGTCACCCTCCAGATGAGGTTGAAGCAGGAGCAACCGATCAAGGGCGAGCCCTCGGGCCCCTTACCTGAGGCGCGCCAGTTGGTCCATACCGAAGAGTACGCCAAATAGAGTGCAAACTTCTACGCCAAATAATTTTTGGGATTCTGACTCTATGAAAACGCTCCCTGACGGTCGCGGCTCCGGTAAACCTTGCGAAATCAATGCAACTGTTACCGAGCCGCGACCGTCAGGGAACGGTTTCCCAAAAAACCGCTAAGCACCCCATGTGGTCCGTGCGAACCGGCCCGGCTGGTACGGTGCTATCCTAAATGTGAGATGTACCGTGCGTGCAGTGGATCAATCCCGCGGCTTTCGTTCCCAATCCCTCAGGCACGTTCGGCGACGTGGGACGCAATTCGCTACGGGGGCCGGGCACGGTGAACGTGGATGTGGCGCTCAGCCGGATCTTCGGCATCACGGAGCGGTTCCGTCTGGAAGCGCGCGCGGAAGCGTTTAACGTTATCAATCACGCCAACTTCGTGGGAGGAATTTCGCCGGCGGGCTTGGTTTCGAGCTTCGCCACCATGAACACGAATCTGAGCTCATCGGCTTTCGGGCAAGTGCAATCGGCGTTCGATCCGCGCATTTTGCAGTTTGCGTTGAAAGTATATTTTTAGTGACAATCTGACGCCGCTGCGGACCCGCTTTCGAGCGGGTCGAGCCGGCTGAAAGCCGGCTGCGGGCAGGATTGCCCGCCCCACAAGCAGGACACCAGGAGACCACTTACTACAATCCGGCCAGCAAGGTTCCGGCCTGCCGCGCATAGAGCGGCATACCGAGCGACTCGAACATCCCCAGTGCTTCGCCTAGTAAAGCACGGGCGTTCGTGGAGTCGCTCTGGCGGCCGCGCGCAAGCAGCATGCCGGCGTACCAATAACGCGCCATCGGTTGTGCCACGCGATGCGGTATCGTGTCGGCCTGGTGAATGGCCGCTTGATGGTGGTCCTCGGCGCGCGCCCAGTCGCGCTCGCCAGCGGCGGCGATGCCGGCCGCCGTGCGCGGCAGTGGATCAATCCCGCCGCGTTCGTTCCCAATCCCACAGGCACGTTCGGCGACGTGGGACGCAATTCGCTGCGCGGTCCCGGCACGGTGAATGTGGATGTGGCGCTCAGCCGGATCTTCGGTATCACGGAGCGGTTCCGTCTGGAGGCGCGCGCGGAGGCGTTCAACATCATCAACCACGCCAACTTCGTGGGCGGAATTTCCCCGGCCGGCACGGTCGCCAGTTTCGCCACCATGAACACGAACCTGAGTTCATCTGCTTTCGGACAGGTGCAATCGGCTTTCGATCCGCGCACTTTACAGTTTGCGTTGAAGGTGTATTTCTAGGCGGCTGCGTGAAGAACGAGGGCGTTGACGTGCGCGACGGCTGCGGAGGCCAGTCCGTCCAAGTTGTACCCGCCTTCGAGTAGCGAGACCACGCGTCCGCCGGCGCAGGTGTCCGCGACCTCGAGCATCAGCGTGGTCAGGTCGGCGAAGTCGGTGTCGGAGAGCGTGAAGCGGCCCAGTGGATCGCCCAGCCGCGAATCGAATCCGGCGGAGACGAGCACCAGATCCGGCTGGAAATCGCGGGCGGCGGGGAGCAGCCTGTCCTGAAACGCGCCCAGGATCTCCGCACGTCCCGCGCCTGCTGGGAATGGGCAGTTTAGCGTGGCGCCCAATCCCGCGCCCTCGCCGGTTTCGGCGGGCAGGCCGGTGCCGGGATACCAAGGATGCTGGTGCGTGCTGAAGAAAAAAACCGAGCCATCTGCGTAGAAGATATCTTGCGTGCCGTTGCCGTGGTGCACGTCCCAATCCGCGATGAGCACCCGCCGGATTCCGTGCCTGCGCTGCGCGTAGCGGGCCGCGATGGCCACGTTGTTGAAGATGCAAAAACCCATGCCGCAATCGGATGTGGCGTGATGGCCGGGCGGCCGTACTGCGCAGAAAGCGTTTTGTGCGCGCCGTTCGACTACTGCGTCCACCGCATTCAGGACGCCACCCGCGGCCTGCAGCGCGACTTCGAGCGAATCGGGGCCGAGCGGGGTGTCGCCGATGGAAAGCGTTTCGCAGCCGCGCGCGACATCGCGCTTAACGATCTCGATGTATTTGCGTGAGTGGCAGGCGGCCACTTCGTCGTCCGACGCGGCACGCGGCGGAACACGCAGCATCCGGCCGGTCAAGCCTGTTTGGTCGAGCGCGGAGAGCACGGCATCGAACCGCGCGGGGCGCTCTGGGTGGCCAGCGCCTGTGATGTGGCGCTTGTAAAGCGGGTCGGCCAGCAGCGCGGTCATAGCAACTTCGTCCCCAGCTCAAGCAGGCCCTTGCGACATCTGCGCAGGCTGTCCGAGTTGCTTTCGGCGACTACCGGCCTCCAGTAATCCTGCACGAATTCGAGCATGCGCGCGGTGTAGCCCGGTCCGGTAGGCCGGCCGCTAGCCGGCCTCGGAACGAGATCTCTGCGGATCTCCGCCCGACGAGCCTTCGCTCCCAGCGATACGAGGACCTGCTTGGGATCGTCTAGTTGATCCGGTGCCGCCGGGATCAGGATCCTGCGGACGCCAAGAAAGCCCGCCAGCGCCTCTGTGTCGGCAAGCAGCCAGGATTCCAGCTCGCGCACGGCGACTCGAAAACACATCAAGGGCGCCGGCTGAGGAAGCCAGTCCACGATCAGAGCGGGCGGGCATTCCGCATCGCGATCCAAATCAACCAAGACGATCCAGGGACGAAATTTGGCGTCATGGTTGAAGCCCCCGATCCGGCCCCGCAGGAACGCCTTGCCTTTCCGGCCGAAGACGCGGTCGAGATCGGTATCCAGGTCGACGAGGATGCGGCGGAGCACCGCCTCATCCAGTACGCCCTCCACTGCCGCGGAAAAGTAATGTGCCGGAGCTGTTGGCGTCATCTGGTTGCGAAAAGTGGCAACTGTTCCGCTTTGGCCGGACGCGTGAAAGGCATCACGGCGTCGGGAAGCGAGAGTCCGCCTTCGAGGAGACTCACGATCTGTTGAAAGCGTTTAACCGGCCGGACGAGCGTGCCCTCACGTTCCGGTATCAGCAAGAATGCCTCGTCTAATCCGATGCCCGGGTCGGCGAGAATCGACGGCGAATGCGTGCTGACGATCATCTGCCGGCCGGTTCGGCTCTGCATCCGCGCGAACATCTGCGGGAGGTGGGTGACGACCTCGGGATGCAGTGAGAGCTCCGGCTCTTCCAACAGCAGCGGGCCGGAGCCCTCTAAAGTGGCCCACAGCAATCCCAGCAGGCGCAGCGTTCCATCCGAGAACTGCTCTTCGTTCTGCCAGGCGCCCTGCGGCCGCCAGTGCTCGTATTTACCTTTCAGATGTGGCGCCCCGTTGGCCTTGTCGCGCTCAAACTGTAGTTCCTTAAGCTGCGGCACGGCCACCCGCAGCACGGCTTCAATGCGGCGCAGCCAGGCATTCCTGGTTTTCTCCGGCGTTCTGGCGATCTGCTCCAAGAGGTCCCCACCATAAGGATCGTCGCTCCTTCCGAGTGAGCGATCGGGTTCCCGCACCAACTGCGGCACCACATGCAGATATCGGATTGAGCGGAAGAAGTCGGCGACATCCCGGAACTCGCGATTCACGTTGATTTGTTCCAAGTATGTTTGCGTCAGCCGTTCGGGATCTTTCGCGTCTTCGGCATTCGGCCGGGACCACAATTCGGAGCCGGCGCGGGAAACACGCTCCTTTTTGATAATCGGACGGCGCTGATTGTCCTGTGAGAAGCGCAGTTCGTATTCCCAAGCGTTCGGCAAAGCCTCAGATCCGATATGGACCTCGATGACGATGTCGGGGTACCTGCGCGCGGAGAGGCTGCGCAGTCTGGTGACGCCGCCCCTATGCGGGCCAGCGGCTTCTTGAAATCCTCCGCCGACGCTCACAATGTCGTGCAGAAATCGAAAGACATCCAGCAGGTTGGACTTGCCGGACGCGTTGGGCCCCACCAGAAACACGCGGTTCTGCAAGTCCACATCGACTTGCGTGAAATTCCGCCAGTTTTCAAGGCGGAGCCGTCGAAAGATTAGAGTGCTCGGAGTCGCATCTTTCATGGGAGACTGCCGTATCACCAACACAATAACAAATGAGAGGCCCGAAACCGTCTACCCTACTTTACGCCGATGGCCTTGCGCTCGTCCGCCGCCGCTTCCAGATAAATGTTGCGCGCGACCCCATTCACCGTTTGCGCGGCCAGGCGCTCCAGCAGGTCCGCGTGCAAGCGATGCACGGCGGAGCTATTATCCGCGGCGATGGCGACTTCCGCCAGTTCGAGCGCCAGTTGCAATTGGCCTTCGGCGGCGGCATTGCGGGCGCGCTGCAAGATCGCGCCGGAACCGCCGGCGGCAGCTGCCAGCGCTCGCTCGAGCAGCGCGGGATCGCCGCCATTCAAATGTGCGGGATCGAAATCGTACCAGCCGGTGTATCGACGGAACACGCCGTTCACGGCCCACTCCACAGTCCCATAGACGGGCTGCAGGTACGGCTGCGAGGCGAGGTCTGGTGGCAGGCGCACCTCCTGGCGAATCCGGTACAGCGGCTCTCCCTTGTTAATCCGTTCGACGGTCTCGTCGTGAACGAAGCGAATGGCGCGCGCATAGTTAGCGAGCGCTTGGTCGATAGCCTCGCGCCCCGCCAACGGCCGGCTGTGGGAGCCTACCAACCAGGCGGGGTGGAATTGCCGCATGCGATCCAGCGAAGCGGCCCACTCAAGCACCGGACGGTCGGGCTTGCCGGGGCTGGCCAGCATGGGAAAGCTCCAATAGAACAGGTCGCCGGGAAGCAGTGTCTCGAAGTCGGGAAGCCACACCATCAGGTGATCCACTGTTTCGCCTAAGGTATGATACAGTTCGAAGCGCACGCCGCCTTCGGTGAATTTGTAGTGCTCGTCGAAGGTGATCTGCGGCGGGATGTAACCGCTTTCGGGAGGCTGCAGCAAGTCCACGCCAAGCGTTGCGCCACGCGCTTCCCGCGGCACATGGGCGGCCCACT
>Ga0209333_1000719_pt1 | contig 17441 bp, 12 predicted proteins | sample BlaSpr_A8_OM2_O3_FD_187982 | JGI IMG/M metagenome (GOLD analysis project Ga0209333, IMG submission 187982) | Forest soil microbial communities from Thunder Bay, Ontario, Canada - Black Spruce, Ontario site 2_A8_OM2_O3 (SPAdes) (version 2) | ecosystem: Environmental > Terrestrial > Soil > Boreal... | reverse complement strand
GCCCTTTTCTTCCAGCGTTTTCAGATCGTCGCCGTAAACCTTGATGGCCAGTTCGCCCTTCACGCCGCTGACGGCTTCTTCCATGTTGTCCGAGATCGGCTGCGAAAAGTTCCAGATCACGCCCGGAATCTTGACCAGTTCCCGCCGTCTTCAAAGACTTCGAAATCCGACGGCGTGAGGCCGGTGACGTGATGCCCCTCCTTATGGGTGACAATTACCGGGACCAGCACTTACCGAACGTCCACCTTGATGGTGGTCTCCGGCGCGGGCGAAGCGTTCGCCGCGTGCGCAAGCTGTTCGTAGCGGGCCTTGAAGCCGGCGTTGTCCGGCGCAAGCCCGGAAGCAGTCCGGTACTCTTCGAGGGCGGCGGTCCGATCGCCCGATTTTTCCAGAGCCTGGCCCAAATTGAAATGCGCGATCGCTTCCTTCGGCTGGAGCTGTGCGCTCTTGCGGAACTCGGCCACGGCGCCTGCCGAATCGCCGCGTTTGGACAGCACAATACCCAACAAGTTGTGGGCCACCCCGGAATCCGGAGCTAACTTGGCAGCTTCGTGCAACGTGCCTTCCGCGCCGGAGAGGTCACCGACGTTACGGAGCGCATTCGCCAGGTGGAATAGGGCTTCCGGCATTTCCGGATCGAGGCGCACCGCTTCGCGCAAGAGCGCGATGGCATCGCCATGCTTACCCTCCTGGGCGAGCTTGACGCCCCGCGCCAACAATTCGTACGGGTCCTCGCCGGTCGCGGCGGCCCCTGCCGGGTTGCCGGCGCTCTTCTCCGCCTCCTGCTGGTAATCCGAATACCGATGCACCGTGTGAAGTTCGCCTCCCGCGTAGCGCGCGTGCACAGTCACCGTCGCGGGGAGCCAAAACACGCTTCCGGTGGACTTGAAGTTGACTGAAACCAGCGAGATGCCGGTGGTTACGGTTTCGAGCGGGAAGCCCTCTATCGGCGCCAACAGGTCCAGCCGAAGCCGGACGATTCGTTTGGCCGAGGCATCGATCCATGCGATGCCCTGCAATCGTGCGGTCTGGCCGTTGGGCCAGGTTTGGATATGGCTGCGCAGTGCGGTCCCCTCCGGGCGTTGCGCAAATGCCACGACGAAGCAATCGTGGCCATCGGCATTTTCCCGGCCGAGATAGCGGAAACGCGATTCCTCTCGATATTGCGGAAGCAGGTAATTCAACAACCTCAGAAAGTGGGCGTAGACCAGGAAGTCGCTGCGGGCGGGCGGCTGGACAATATCCCTGGTAGTTGCATCGATTCGAAATTCCTCGAACTGCTCCGGCGCGGCGTTCGGCGACAACTTGACCGCATAACGAAAAGCTTCGCGCCGGCTGGTCACGGCGAAGCCGTCTTCGATACGCACCTCATGGATATCTTCGGCCGCCGAGAGATCCGCAAACTTCGCGAACATGCCCGCGAGGTTTTCCCCGGTGGCGTGCAGCAGGCCGTCCAAGGTATCCTGACTTGGGTCGAACTTGATGCCCGTAAGTTCGGGAACGGCTTGCAGCAGTTCCTCCTTGTTGCACTCGATGAATGGCTTTCGGATTGTGTCGGCGGCGGAAGCGTCGAGGGCCAGGACGATCGTCAACAGGGCGGTAGCACGCAAAATGGAGTCCTCTAGGCCATGATATCGCGGTCCGCGCTAAACTGACGGTTAGCGCTGCGCGGGCTGAGAGCCTGCGCCACCATGACTGTCAAGTTGAAGAAAGAGCTTTGGGCCAGGGTGGCGAAGGCGGCCGCGGCGGGCGGATATAGCTCACCCGAAGAATTCATCGAACACGTGCTGGCGCGCGAATGCGACAAGCTCGACGACGGCCAGCCCGACGAGGAAGTCGTGCGCAGGCTGCGCGGCTTGGGCTACATCGATTGACGATCCTGACCTTGATCGCCGCCGTCACGGGCGTGGTGCTGCTGTGGATGGTGAAGCGGTTCTCCGACCAGGCGCGCATCGCTGTGGCCAAACACCAGATGCGTGCGCGCCTGTATGCGATGCGGTTGTATACAGACGATCCGGCGCTTATCCTGCGCGCGCAACGGGAACTGCTGCTTTGGACCGCCCGCTATCTGGCACACATGCTGCGCCCCATCGCGATCGCGGCCGTGCCGGCGATGGTTTTGTTCCTGCAATTGGATAACGTTTATGGACACCGGCCGCTGGGGCCCGGGGAATCCGCCGTCGTTACGGCCCAATTTGGCGGCGGCACAGACGTGCGCGCGCTGGCCGCGACTCTGGAGGGACGCGGCGTGGTGGTCGAAACACCCGGCGTGCGAGTGCCCGATCGGCGCCAGATCTGCTGGCGGGTGCGGGCAATCGACCGCATTTCCGGTAGTTTGGTCCTGCACGCGGGCGGGCAGTCGATTTCGAAAGCTTGCCGGTGCGGGCACGGACTTTGGGGCCTGTCACCGTCAATCCAGGTGTCCTGCCAGGCCCCAACTATGGATGTCTTCGGCTACGGTATGGACTGGGCTTGGTGGTTTGGGATCGTCAGCCTGATTTCGATGCTGGCGATGCGCCGAAGATTCGGTGTGGCCTTGTAGAGGGGAGCGAAGAAGCCGACCGAGGGTCCGCCCTGCTGTAACATTCGGCTTGGTTGGCAGCATCTTATACTAAAGCATATGAAACAGGACTACCCGTCCGCCCTCGACCCGGCGGCCCCTCCGGTTATACCAGCCAAGCACGCACCTCCTCCACCCAGGCAAGCGCCGCGGCGTTCCAGGCGGGTTTGGGTCTGGCTGTTGATTCTTGTCTTGGCGGTGGTGGGCGCGTACTTTATCTGGGGGAGAAAGAATACGGGCTCGGGGACCGGCGGACCCTCGGGAGCAGCCGGGCAAGCGCAGAAGAAAGGCTTCGGCGCGATACCGGTTGTCGCAGCAAAAGCCCGCAAAGGCAATATTCCGGTCTATTTCGTGAACCTGGGCGGGGTACTCCCGATCTATACCGTGACGGTAAAGAGCCGGGTGGACGGGCAATTGATGGAAGTGCACTATAAGGAAGGGGACATCGTTCAGAAGGACGCTCCGCTGATCGAGATCGATCCGCGTCCATACCAGGCAGTCTTGACGCAGGCGGAAGGTCAACTGATTCGGGACCAGGCATTGCTGGATAACGCGCGCATCGATCTGACGCGCTACAAAACGCTGGTGGCGCAGAATGCGGTTCCCGAACAGCAGCTCGCCACGCAGGAGGCGCTGGTCAAGCAAGACGAAGGGATCGTGAAAACGGACCAGGGAATGATCGATACCGCGAAGCTGAACGTGGTGTACAGCCACATCACTTCTCCGATCACGGGACGCGTAGGACTGCGCCTGGTGGACCCCGGAAACATCGTGCATGCCGCCGACACCAACGGAATGCTGGTGATTACCCAGATGGACCCCATCAGCGTGCTGTTTCCGCTACCCGAGGATCAGGTTCCGGTGGTTCTGCAAAAGCTGAATGCCGGGCAGCATCTGGCCGTGGACGCCTTCGACCGCTCCATGACGGTCCTTCTGTCGCACGGATATCTGGCGACGGTGGACAATCAAATCGATCCGACCACGGGTAGTCTCCGCTGGAGGGCCAATTTCGCCAACCCGGGCTTCAAGCTATTCCCGAACCAGTTTGTCAACGTGCGATTGCTGGTCCAGTTGAAGCAAGGCGTCACCCTGGCGCCTACCGCCACCATACAGCGCAACTCGCAGAGCACTTATGTATTCCTGGTGAAGCCGGATTCGACGGTTACGGTGCGCACCGTTACGATCGGCACCGTGGAAGGCAACGACAGTGAAATCACCTCCGGTTTGCAGCCCGGCGATACCATTGTCATGACCGGGGTCGACAAACTCACGGAAGGCACCAAGGTTGTCGCGCACCTGACCAGCGACACCGGGGCCGCCGCCGGCGGCGCTCCGGCAAAAGGCGGCGCCCCGGCGAGCGGCAAATCCGGAAATGGCGGCAGCGGTACCCGCAAGGCAAGTTAGATGAGTCCGTCCCGCATATTCATACTGCGGCCTATCGCCACGTCTTTGCTCATGGTGGCCATCATGCTGACCGGCATAGTGGCGTATAAGCAATTGCCGATTTCGGCCTTACCGGAAGTCGATTATCCCACCATCCAGGTGATCACGTTCTATCCGGGCGCCAGCCCCGACGTGATGGCGTCGTCGGTGACCGCGCCGCTGGAGCGGCAGTTCGGCCAGGTGCCGGGCTTGCAGCAAATGACATCCACCAGCTCGGACGGAAGTTCGGTGATTACGCTGCAATTCAGTTTGAGCCTGAATATCGACGTGGCCGAGCAGGAAGTGCAGCAATCCATCAACGCTTCGGGAACCTACCTTCCGGTGGATCTTCCGACGCCGCCCATCTACAGCAAGTCGAATCCGGCCGATACGCCGATTCTTACGCTGGCGCTAACGTCGGACGCCATGCCGCTCTCATCGGTCGAGGATCTCGCCGATACGCGCCTCGCGCCCAAGATATCGCAATTGCCGGGCGTGGGCCTGGTGAGCATCAGCGGCGGCCAAAAGCCCGCAGTGCGGATTCAAGCCAACCCGACCGCAATGGCTTCCTATGGCATCAACCTGGAGGATCTTCGCACCGCCATCGTAGCCGCCAACGTGAACCAGGCAAAGGGGAATTTCGACGGCTTGCACCAGTCGTATCAAATCGGCGCGAACGACCAGTTGCTTTCGAGCGCCGATTATATGCCCATGATCGTGGCGTACCGGAATGGCGCGCCGGTTAAATTGACGGACGTCGCCAAGGTGGTGGACGATACGGAAAACGTCCGCCAAGCTGCCTGGATGAACGACGTCCCGGCCGTGATCCTGAATATCCAGCGGCAGCCGGGCGCCAATATTATCGCAGTGGTGGATCGTGTGAAACTCCTTCTACCGCAGTTGACCACGAACCTGCCTAAATCCGTCGGAGTAAGAATTTTGACCGACAGAACCAACACCATTCGGGCGTCCGTGACGGATGTGCAGTTCGAGCTGGGGCTGACGGTGGTGCTGGTGGTGCTGGTGATGTTCGTGTTCCTGCGGAATGTGTCGGCGACGATCATTCCCAGCATCGCCGTGCCTCTTTCGCTGGTGGGCACACTAGGCGTGATGTACCTGCTGGGCTACAGCCTGAATAACCTGACGTTGATGGCGTTGACGATTTCCACGGGATTCGTGGTCGACGACGCCATCGTGATGATCGAGAATATCACGCGCTATATCGAGGAAGGCGAGGCCCCGTTGAAAGCGGCGCTGCAGGGATCCGCGCAGATTGGGTTCACCATCATATCGCTGACCATCTCGCTAATCGCGGTGCTGATCCCCCTGCTATTCATGGGCGACATCGTGGGCCGCCTATTCCGCGAATTCGCGGTGACCTTAAGTGTCACCATCCTGGTTTCCGCGGTGGTTTCGCTGACATTGACGCCTATGATGGCGTCCAAACTGCTGAAACACAGACCGAAGGGGAGCGAGGGGCGTTTCTACGAGATTTCCGAGCGAGGGTTCAACGCGATCGTCGCGTTTTACGGAAGAACCCTTCAGTTTGTGCTGCGCTTCCAGACGATTACGCTGCTGGTAGCGGTGGCGACCCTGGCAGTGACCATTTTGCTGTTCTACCGGATTCCCAAGGGATTCTTCCCGATTCAAGACACGGGGGTTATTCAAGGCATCTCGGAAGCGGCTCAGACCGTATCGTTCGGCGAAATGTCCACTGAACAGCAAGCGCTGGCCAAAATCATCATGAAGGATCCGGCGGTGGATAGCTTGTCTTCGTTCATCGGGATCGACGGCACCAACACCACCCTGAACAGCGGGCGCATACAGATCAATCTGAAACCGCTGGACGAACGCAATATCAGCGCGAGCGACGTGATCCGGCGTCTGCAGCCGGAGTTGGCGGCGGTGCCGGGAATCACCTTATTCATGCAGCCGGTGCAGGACATCAGCGTGGAAGACCGGGTGAGCCGCACGGAATTCCAGTACACGCTTGAAGACGCCAACGCCGAAGAACTGAATCGCCTGGCGCCGCAGATGATAGAGAAGCTCAAGCGGCTTCCGGAGCTGCGCGACGTGGCCAGCGATCAGCAAGTGCTGGGGTTGCGCGCGGGGTTGGTGTTCGACCGGGAGACGGCCTACCGGCTGGGGATCACGCCTTCGGAAATCGACCAGACGCTGTACGATGCCTACGGCCAGCGCCAGGTGTCGACGATGTTCACGCAGTTGAACCAGTACCACGTGGTGCTGGAAGTGGCGCGCGGATTCGAGAACAGTCCTCTCAACTTGCGCGACCTGTACATCCGGACCGGGATGGGAGCGTCCTCCGGCGGACTGGTTTCGGGCGGATCCGCGGCCACGCAAACGTTTGGGCCGCAGAGCGGCTCCTCGGCGTCGCTGGCGAGCGCCTCGACGGCATCCAGCGCGCTCAATTCGACTATCGCTTCCAACAGCGTGTTTGGCGTAGCGCCGCAATCCTCCACGGCATTTGCGAACAGCGGGCAGGTGCCGCTGAGCGCGTTCACGCATCTGCAGATGACCAGCGCGCCGATCACGGTGAATCACCAGGGGCAGTTCCCGGTGATTACTCTGTCGTTCAATCTGGCTCCGAACGGTTCGCTGGGAGACGCCGTGAACGCCGTGAACCGGGTGAAGGACGAGATGAATATGCCCCCCAGCGTGCAGGCGGCTTTTCAGGGCACGGCGGAGGCTTTTCTGGCTTCGCTGGCGAATGAGCCGGTGTTGATTCTGGCGGCGCTGGTGACGGTCTACATCGTGCTGGGTGTGTTGTATGAGAGCTACATCCATCCGATCACGATTCTTTCGACGCTGCCCTCGGCGGGAGTCGGGGCGCTGCTGTCTCTGTCGCTGTTCAACCAGGATTTCAGCGTAATCTCGTTAATCGGCATCATCCTGCTGATCGGCATTGTGAAGAAGAACGGCATCATGATGATCGATTTCGCCTTGGACGCGGAGCGCAAGGAGGGCAAGCCGCCCGAGGAGGCGATTTATCAGGCCTGCCTGCTGCGATTCCGTCCCATCATGATGACCACCATGGCGGCGTTGCTGGGCGCGGTGCCCCTGGCATTCGGCAGCGGCGTGGGTTCGGAGCTGCGCCGGCCTTTAGGCATTACCATGATTGGCGGGTTGATTTTCAGCCAGGCCCTGACACTGTATACCACGCCAGTGATTTACCTCTGGTTCGACCGGCTGGCAAGGCGATTCTCGCACCAGGAGGTAAGGCGCCAGATCGACCCAGGCGCGGAGCCCATGGGGGCCCAATGAAGCCAATGCGCGGCTTCTACATGAATTATGCGGCGGAGAGGCTGACGGATGGTCAGTAGATCGCGGCCATGAACATATCCGAGCTGTTTATCAGGCGACCGGTCGCGACCACGCTTCTGACCATCGCGATAGCGCTGGCCGGGATGGTGGCTTTCCGTATTCTTCCGGTTTCGCCGCTGCCGCAGGTCGATTTTCCAACCGTATCGGTGTCCGCATCGTTGCCTGGCGCCAGTCCGGAAACGATGGCTTCCTCGGTAGCTACCCCTCTGGAACGCCAGTTCGGGCGCATCGCGTCGGTGACCGAGATGACCTCGTCGAGCAGCCTGGGATCGACCAGCATTACGATGCAATTCGATCTCAACCGGAATATCGACGCGGCGGCGCGCGACGTGCAGGCGGCAATCAACGCGGCGCGCGGCTATCTGCCGGCGAATCTTCCCATGAATCCCAGCTACCGGAAGGTGAATCCGGCGGATTCTCCCATCGTATTGCTGGCGCTGACCTCACCCATCCTCTCAAAGGCCCAGATGTACGATGCCGCATCGTCCATCATGGCGCAGAAGCTGGCGCAGGTGGCCGGGGTCGGCCAAGTGGCAGTCGGCGGAAGCGCGTTGCCCGGCGTGCGCGTGGAACTGAACCCCATGGCGTTGAACAAGTATGGCATCGGCCTGGAGCAGGTGCGGGGCGTGCTGGCCGCGGCAAATGCCAACAACCCGAAGGGGCACTTCTCCGACAGCAGCCACATTTGGGAGGTGGGCGCGAACGATCAGATCTTCAAGGCCATCGACTATGCGCCGTTGATCGTGGCCTATCACAATGGAGCGGCGGTGCGCATCTCCGACGTGGGCGAAGCGGTGGACTCCGTGGAGGATCTGCGGAACGCGGGTTATGCCAACGGCAAGCCGTCGGTTCTGGTGGTCATCTTTCGCCAGCCGGGCGCCAATATCATCGATACGGTGGATCGCATCCGCGCCTTGCTTCCGCAATTGCAGGCATCCATCCCGCAATCTATTCATATCCAGGTAGCCATGGACCAGACGGTTACGATCCGCGCTTCCGTGCACGACGTGGAACGGACGATGGTGATCTCGGTGATGCTGGTGGTGCTGGTGGTCTTCTTCTTCCTGCGCAACGTGCGCACCACATTCATTCCCAGCGTCGCGGTTCCGGTGTCGCTGATTGGGACTTTCGGCGTAATGTACCTGCTGAACTTCAGCATCGACAACCTATCTTTGATGGCGCTGACCATATCCACGGGCTTTGTGGTGGATGACGCGATCGTGGTGATTGAGAACATCACCCGCTATCTGGAACAGGGCATGCATCCGTTTCAAGCGGCGCTCAAGGGAGCCCAGGAGATTGGATTCACCGTACTGTCCATGAGCTTGTCCCTGATCGCCGTTTTCATTCCGCTGCTGCTGATGGGCGGCATCGTGGGCCGCCTGTTCCGCGAGTTCGCGGTTACGCTGTCAATCGCCATCGCAGTTTCCCTGGTGATATCGCTGACGACCACGCCGATGATGTGCGCGCACCTGTTGAAAGAACACACCGAGCATGGCTGGCTGTACCGGACCAGCGAGCGGTTCTTCACCTGGATCATCAATACATATGGCACGACGCTCTCCGTGGCGCTGAACCACGCACCGATTACGCTGGCCATCCTGCTGGCCACGATCGCCCTGAATGGCTATTTGTTCGTGCGGGTGCCGAAGGGGTTCTTCCCGCAGCAGGACAACGGACGCATGATGGGCCAGATCACGGGCGACCAGGATACTTCATTTCAGGCCATGGACCGGATTGTGCGCCAGATGGTGGACATCGTGGATAAGGACCCAGGCGTCGACACGGTCAACGGATTCACCGGCGGCGGGGGCGGCCCTGGAGGCGGCACTGCCAACCAGGCGCGTATGTTCATCTCGCTGAGACCGCTGCAGGAGAGAAAAGTCACGGTGGACCAGATCATCGCGCGGCTGCGGCCCAAGCTGGCGCGCATTCCGGGCGCCACTCTCTACATGCAGGCGTCGCAAGACCTGAGAATCGGCGGACGTTCCAGCGCCGCGCTCTATCAATACACCATGCTGTGCGATAACCTGCAAGACCTTAACGAGTATGCGCCGCGCATGCTGCGGGAACTAAAAACCATCCCGATCATCGCGGATGTGAACAGCGACCAACAGAACCGCGGGCTGCAGTCCATGGTGGTCTACGACCGAAAGACGGCCGCGCGCTTCGGCATCTCGTCGCAACTGCTGGACAACGTGCTGTACGACGCGTTCGGCCAGCGCCAGGTGTCCACCATGTACACATCGCTGAATCAATATCACGTGGTGATGGAGGTGGCGCCGCCCTACTGGCAGAATCCGCAGTCGCTGCGCGACGTCTTCGTGCAATCGCCGATGGGAACGCAAGTTCCGCTAAACGCCGTCGCCAGCTACTCCCCAACCACAGCGCCGCTGGCGGTTACGCATCAGGGCCTGGGGCCGGCGACCACCATCTCGTTCAACCTGCAACCCGGCGTGGCGCTGGGAGATGCGGTGCAAGCGATTACCAAGGCGGCGGCCACGGTGGGTCTGCCGCGCAGCATCCAGACCCGGTTCGCGGGAACGGCGCAGGCATACCAGGATTCGCTGGGCAACGAACCGGTCCTGATCGCGGCCGCGCTGGCGGCGGTGTATATCGTGCTCGGAATTCTGTACGAAAGCTACATCCATCCGATCACGATTCTTTCCACGCTGCCCTCGGCGGGCGTGGGAGCGCTGCTGGCGCTGTTGCTCACGCACACGGATCTCAGTATCATCGCCATGATCGGCATCATACTGCTGATCGGTATCGTGAAAAAGAACGCCATTATGATGATCGATTTCGCCTTGGCCGCCGAGCGCAACGAAGGCAAGAATTCCCGCGACTCGATTTTCGAGGCGTGCCTATTACGCTTCCGTCCCATCCTGATGACCACCATGGCCGCCATGCTGGGGGCTTTGCCGCTGGCGCTGGGTAGCGGCGTTGGATCGGAGTTGCGCCGCCCGCTTGGAATCACCATCATCGGCGGGCTGCTGGTGAGCCAGATGCTGACGCTCTACACCACCCCGGTGGTGTATCTCTACTTCGACCGGCTGCAACACTGGTGGTATCGCGTGCGCCACAAGGCGCCGCCCACCGCGCAGCCGCTGGGATCCGAAATCTAATGCCGCCTACCTTTCCCATTCCCGATGTGGCGCGCACCCTCGTGCGTGCCCTCTCGAGACTCTTCTCGACACCGGGCGCCGGCACGGCCCGCATGAGTGCGTGCGTCACGTCATTAGCCGGTTTGCTGCTGCTGTCCACCGGGTGCATGGTAGGACCCAACTACAAGCGTCCCGCGGCGCCGCGGACGCCGGCCTACAAAGAGCCCGCGCCTGAAGGCTGGAAAGAAGCGCAGCCCAACGACGGCGCGCTCAAGGGCAAGTGGTGGGAGATTTATAACGATCCGCAGCTCAACGCGCTCGAAGAACAAGTCAGTATCTCGAACCAGAACGTGCTGGCGGCCGAGGCCAACTTCCGGGCGGCGCGCTACGCCGTGGAGATTGCCCGGGCGGGTCTTTTGCCGACCGTTTCGATCGGGCCGTCCGTCGGGATCTCGAGATCCCTCGGCGTCTCTTCCACCGGGCAGGTAACGGGCGGCACTGCCTCTGTATACGATTTGTCGGGCAGCGCTTCCTGGACGGCGGATATTTGGGGCAGCATCCGCCGCGGCGTGCGGGCCGCGCAGGAAACAGCCCAAGCCGACTTCGCCCTGCTGGAGAACGCCCGCCTCTCTTATCAGTCGGAACTGGCCGAAGACTACTTCCAGTTGCATGGCGCCGATGGCGACATCGACCTGCTGGATCGGACGGTCAAGTCGTATGAGGACTATCTCAAGTTGACCCAGGACCGCTACAAATCCGGCGTGGCTTCCGGCGGCGATGTGGCGCTGGCGCAGACCCAGGTAGACACCACCAGGGCGCAGTTGATCGACTTGGGCGTGGCGCGGACGCAATTCGAGCACGCCATCGCCATCCTGGCGGGTAAGCCGCCCGCGGTCGTGACCATTCCCGCCGCGCTGCTGAAGACGCCGCCGCCCCCGGTGCCGGTGGGAGTGCCATCCGCTCTGCTGGAACGCCGCCCCGACATCGCCGCGGCGGAGCGCACTGCGGCATCGGCCAATGAGCAGATCGGCATCGCGGTGGCAGCGTACTATCCCACGCTGACGTTGAGCGCTTCCGGAGGCTTCGAAGCTACCGACATCGCGAAATGGTTCTCGCTGCCTAGCCGGTTCTGGTCGTTGGGGGCGGGGCTGTCCGAGGTGGTGTTCGAGGGCGGCAAGCGGCGCGCGCAAGTGAAGATGACGGAAGCCCAGTATGACGCCACCGTGGCGAATTACCGGCAGACAGTGCTGACTGCGTTTCAGCAAGTCGAGGACAATCTGGCGGCTTTGCGTATCCTGGGCCAGGAAACTGCCGCGGCCGATCTGGCGACGAAGGCCGCCAAGGACTCGCTGGATATCGCCACTTATCAATACAAAGCGGGTACTGTGAATTATTTGACCGTCATCACGGCGCAGGCCACGTATTTGGCCAATGAGCAGACGGTGGTGAATCTGCTGGCACGCCGCCTGACGGCGAGCGTGCTGCTGATACAGGCGTTGGGGGGCGGATGGGATTCGTCCGAAGTGCCCAGCGCCAATGAACTGCGCCGCGGACTGTAGTCCATGCACGAAGTACGCGTCAACCGCAAGGCGGCCCGCCGGCTCGCATCGGGCCATCCCTGGATCTTCGAGAGCGATATCGTGGATAAGGGCGGCGCGGAAGCGGGCGCCGCGGTCAAGGTCGTCAATCTCGCCGGACGGGCTCTGGGGACGGCCCACTTCAGCTCCACTTCGCAGATTGGCTTGCGGCTGCTGTCGCAGAACGTGGAAGAAATCGGCCGTGAATTCTTCGCGCGGCGCCTGGCGGCGGCGGAGGCCCATCGCCGCCTGGTGGTGAGCGGCACGGATGCGTATCGCGTGGTGCACGGCGAAGGCGATCTGCTGCCGGCGCTGGTGGTGGATCGCTACGCGGACTGGCTGGTCATGCAAACCCTCAACCAGGGCATGGACGGCATCCGCGAGTCCATCATGGCCAGCCTGGTGGAAATGTTTTCGCCGCGCGGAATCGTGGCGCGCAACGATGCGCCCGTGCGGGTGAGGGAAGACTTGCCGCTGGAATCCGGCGTGATTTACGGCGATGTGCCCGATACGGTGGAGTTCCACATGAACGGACTGCGCCTGCAAGCCGATCTGCTGCACGGCCAGAAGACCGGCGCCTTTCTCGACCAGCGCGAAAACTATGTCGCGGCGGCCCGCTACGCGCGCGGCAAGGCGCTAGATTGTTTCACTTCCTCCGGCGGCTTCGCCTTGCACCTGGCGCGGGCCTGCGAGTCGGTGGAAGCGTTGGATAGCTCTGGCGCGGCGCTAGCCACCGCCGGGCGCAACGCGGCGCTGAACGGCATCTCCAATATCGAATTCCGGGAGGCGGATGTCTTCGTGGTGCTGGCGGCGTATGCATCCGCGCGGCGCCAGTTTCAGGCGGTGGTGCTGGACCCGCCGGCTTTCGCCAAGTCCCGCAGCACGCTGGAAGGCGCCATCCGCGGCTACAAGGAAATCAATCTGCGGGCACTGCGGCTGTTGGGTCCGGGCGGCATCCTGGTGACGTGTTCCTGCTCGCAGCGTCTGACCGAAGCGGCGTTCCTGGAGTTGATTGCGCAAGCCGCGCTGGACGCCGGGCGGCAATTGCGCGTGCTGGAGCGGCGTGCACAAGGGCCGGATCATCCTATCTTGCTGACGGTGCCCGAGACTCACTATTTGAAGTGCCTGATCTTGCAGGTGCTGTAGCGCTACGAATTCAGGCGCGACAGCCAGCCTGTCAGATCGCCGGCCAACCGCGCATTATTCGACGCGATCTGCTGGTAGCGTTGCGCCGCCAGTTGTTTGAACTCCGCCAGAAGTTGTGCCGGATCGAGGGCGTTGATTTGCGCGATTGAAATCGGCCCCAGGACGCCATCCGCGGCGCATTGGCCGCCGCAGGCATTTACCGCCGATTGCAGCAGCTTCAGCGCGGCCGGCCCCATGTTCACGGTCAGATCGAAGACCTTATTGGCCAGGCTCTGATCGGCGATGGATCCCGTGGAATAGCGATTCCAGAAGTAAGTCCGATAAATCGCGGAAGCTTCCGCGACGCCGAGATTTTGGATAAACGCCTCATCGGCATCGGGCTTGTAGCCGGAGCTTTGAACGAATGTCAGAGTTATGCCGTGATTGACGATTTCCCCGGTGACAGGGTTGTGAAAGAAGCCGCCCTCGTTTTGCAGGGTAATTGCTACGGCTGGTTGAAAGTCCGCCATGATTCGGTGTCCCTCCTATGACGATCTTACTACCGCGAGAGAGTGAAGGCGCTAAAGCAGGCGCGAACGAACCGGGTTAAGTCCCTTAGCGGTAGAAGCTTGCAGAGTTTCGCCCGGTGTGTGAACGGTCCACGCCGGGGGAACGATCACCACGGCTGCCACCAATTTGTAGCACACACCGTCCAGCGGATCGCCAAGGCTGATAGTGAAGAGGATCGTGCCATCCTCGGGAATTCCGAGATCGGATGAACTATAGTTGCCCTCGTCGCGCCTTTGCAGCGGTCCGGCGTGGGCGGGGTCGGTCAGCGGGAGGTCGTATGGAACGTCCCCGAGACGGAAGAGAACGCGCGGCGTGTTACGCAGTTCGTAGGTATTGAATTCGGTGTGCCATCGGATACCGGCGGGCTGCACGAGCACCAGCGACTCCCGCGCCGGGCGAGTCAGAAACTGCGCGTACGGCAACGACCGCCCGGTATTCCCGAAGAGCAGGGGCCCGCGATACACCGCCGCAGCGACCGCCCGCGCGCGATTTGCCGAAGCCGGACGCTCCAACAGCTTCCACTCCGAGTTATCCACTAACCAGTTCTCCGGCTGATGGGGCAGGGGCTCGGGACGCGACAAACCCACGCGAATCACATCCAACAAATGCGGCTCGGAATGGTCGGGAAGCCGGTATTGGCTGTATGCCAGTTCGCCGTGCTGTTTATCCGAGACGGGCCGGACCCAGCCGCCGCCGTCCGCGCGCAGGCCGGCCAAGCAGCGGTTGTGCCACTTATACGAATTCGCGAGGCAGATCAGATCGACCGAGGGCACGGAGGAGTCCTACAAGTGCGTGATCGTCAGATCGCCCCACTTATCGCGGAGGTACTCCAGCACCAGCCGGCGATGGCAGTTCTCGGCGGTGGGCTCACTGCAGAGCAGCACCGTGGGAACCGAGAACAAGCCGCGGTCGAGCGTGTCTTCGATCCTTCTCTCCACCATTAACGCCAGGAACTTCGTTTCATAGTCCAGCCACGGTCCCTTATTTTTCTTGTATTGGTCCAGCATCTGTTGCGTGGGCGCCAGCAGAGGTTCGTGCCGGTAGTCCGCGCCGCAGATCTCCTTCAGGAAGTATTGCAGATCCTCCCGCTTGGTGAATCCGGCCAGTTGCGACACGTTGTTGAGCCGCACGTCGAGCAACCGCCGGATGCCCGCGCGTTTCAGAAGAGTGAAGAACTGCTCTGCCGTTTTCTTGGTGAAACCGATGGAACAGATTTCCATGGCGCATCCGTTTCGTCGAACAAACTGAGCTGATCGCTATGCGGCTCGGCGGCAGCCAGTTCCGCCTCGGCCTGCAGGCGGCCATCGCCGCGAATGTGATCCACCGCGACGCCGCGCTCGCCGAGCACACGGCCCACCAGCAGCCGGCGATGGCACCCGCGGGGGTCCTCCTCGGCGCACAGGGCCGCCACGACGTACTGCCGCAGACCTTCTTCCAAACGGGCCACGCCTTTCCGGAAATTGGGTGACTCCACGACCTTGTCATACAAAACATGGCCCGTCGCATCGTAATAGGCGTCGCCGCGCGGCCGGCCGCCCAACTCGCTGCCGAGGTAGACGTATTGGTATCCCGCCGCGCGCAGAGCCTCCACGAGGTACTCACGGTCGAACTGCGTGGTGTATTTGGAATACGGGCTGGAGCGCACGTCGGCAACCACCTGCACGGAGTGGAGTGCCAGCAGTTCCAGAAAACGATCCATGGAATGGTTGGAGTGGCCTAGAGTCAGGAGGCGCAGGCTGCCTTGCGCCTGCTGTTCGATGGGCGGCACCACCCCATCATACGACAATAATATCGGCAATATCGGTCAGGCAGGGTGCGCGATATGGCATTATGGTTTCGTAAAGATTTCGCAGCGGAACCATCAGGTCTCACGCAAATAGGGTGTTTTCCCGAGCATGCCAAGTCGATTCTTGCGCCCAATGACCGTCCTTCAGAAACACGCGCTGCCGGAAGAGGCCGCGCTTGCGATTCCCCGGATTGAACCGGACCCGCGGGCGGTCTCTACCGCGCTGCTCATGCAGAAGACGGTGGACCAGTAGTGATTCGGAGAGCCGTCGATTTTGCCCTTCGAAACCGGCTTCTGGTATTAGCCGTCGCGATCCTCCTGTTCATCTGGGGCGTGATTTCTTTCCGGAGCCTTCCGGTGGAAGCCTATCCGGATGTGGCGAACAACTACGTCCAGGTGATCACCCAATGGCCCGGGATCTCGGCGGAACAAATAGAGCAACAAGTCACGATCCCGCTTGAGATTGTGGTGAACGGCATCCCCCATCTACAGCATCTGCGGTCCGTATCGCTTTTCGGGCTTTCCAGCCTGATGCTGATTTTCGATGACGAATCGGACGACGATTGGAATCGCGTCAAGGTGTTGGAACGGCTCTCCGAGGTAACCTTGCCGGCCGGTGTACAGCCCCAGATGGGGGCCGATTTCAGTCCCGTCGGCCAGATTTATTTCTTCACCCTGCAGAGCTCGAATCCGCAATACGACGTGATGGATCTGAAGTCGCTCGAAGACTGGGTGATCGAAAAGCAGTTCAAGTCCGTGCCCAATGTGGTCGACGTTGCCAGCTTCGGCGGCCCCACTCGCGAATATCAGGTCCGTGTCGATCCGGATAAGCTGATTGCCTACGGTCTGAGCCTCGCGCAAGTGGAACAGCAGCTTACCACCAACAATATCAACGGGGGCGGCAGTTTCATTGAGGCCGGGCTGCAGCAGATCAATGTGCGCGCCATCGGCCAGGTGAAGACCGTCGGCGACATTGAAAACACGGTTCTCACCGCCAAGAACGGCACCGCATTGCGGGTGAAGGACATCGCCATGGTGCAGCAGGGATCGAAGATCCGCTTGGGCCAGTTCGCCCGCGCCATTCACCGGGCCGACGGCAAGATCGTGGATAACGACGATGTGGTGGCCGGCATCGTGCTCTTGCGCAAGGGCGCCGATGGCGACTCCACGCTGGATGCCATTCACGCCAAGGTGGAAGATCTCAATCGGCACATCCTTCCGCCTGGCGTGAAGATTGCGCCGTTTCTCGACCGCAGCAACCTGCTGCGCTTAACCACCGGTACGGTGATGCGCAATCTGACTGAGGGCATCATCCTGGTTTCGTTGATCCTGTTCGTGTTCCTGGGCAACGTGCGCGGCGCTCTGATTGTCACCCTGACCATTCCGTTCTCCCTGCTGTTTGCTTCCATCTGTTTGGATCTGCGGCATATCCCGGCGAACCTTTTATCGTTGGGCGCGCTCGACTTCGGCATGATCGTGGAAGGCGCGGTGGTCATGATCGAAAATATCGTGCGCACGTTGTCGCACACCGACGGCAACTCCGACGCAACGGTATCGGAGAAGATCGGGCACGCGGCGCATGAGGTACAGCGGCCCGTGTTCTACTCCATTGCGATCATCATTGTGGCTTATCTGCCGATTTTCACGTTGCAGGCAGTGGAAGGGCGGCTGTTCAAGCCGATGGCCTGGACCGTGTCCTTCGCGCTTTTGGGCGCTCTGCTGTTCTCAATGTTCGTCGGACCCGTGCTGGCCAGCGTGGTGTTCCCCAACGGCGCCAAAGAGTGGCACAACCCGCTGATGGGCTGGTTGACCGCAGCATACGCTGCGGCCTTGGGAATTACGATCCGCTGGCGATGGATCACGCTGGCGGCCGCGGTGTCGATCCTGACGGGCGCATGCCTGCTGAGCCGCAGCATCGGTTCCGAATTCCTGCCGCATCTGGATGAAGGCGCGAT
>Ga0209333_1000718_pt1 | contig 17452 bp, 17 predicted proteins | sample BlaSpr_A8_OM2_O3_FD_187982 | JGI IMG/M metagenome (GOLD analysis project Ga0209333, IMG submission 187982) | Forest soil microbial communities from Thunder Bay, Ontario, Canada - Black Spruce, Ontario site 2_A8_OM2_O3 (SPAdes) (version 2) | ecosystem: Environmental > Terrestrial > Soil > Boreal... | reverse complement strand
CATGCTCAGGGCTGATCAAACCGGTCCACGGGCTCTCCCGCGGGGGCTGGTAAAAGTGACCATGGATAATAATATGGCGAACTTGTTCCATTACGATTATGTTGCGCCTCCAGGCGGTGCCGCGAAAGCCCACCCAACGAGTCAGCAGTCGAGCTAATTCGTCTGGTTTGCCGGATTCTGCGCAGCTTATCAAGCAGAAATGAGAATTTGCGCGCTAACTATCCACAATTGTTCAACAATTCCGTCCACAGGCTGGTTCCGGGGAAACGAGAGCACTTAATTGTACGTGAAACCCGCGGTGGGTTTCACACTTCCTTCGGCAGGGGTGACCCCTGCACCCGGTGACAGGAAAAGATGCGGGACTTCGTCCCTGTTTGGAAGTTAAATGGGCGAAGGGGTATTTACCTCTCCCCTCGGGAGAGGTCGACGCGAGTTCGCGAGCGTCGGGTGGGGCGCACACATCGTGCTCGATTCCGGTGCCCTCACCCGTCCGACGACATGAATGTCGTCTGACGACCTCTCCCGGTACGCAGCGGGCGACGAAGTCGCCCGCTGCGGGAGAGGTAAGAAGGAGCAGGGATTCCTCGCGACGCTCTGAATGACACAAAGAGTGCACGGTCGGGCAGTTGTGATGTGGTCCAGAACCCCTCACCTACCGGCGGCTGTGCCCGCCGGCCAACTCTCCCGTAAAATGACGGGCGAGGTAACCTTCGCTGCGCTCAGGATCTATACAAAAAAGTTCTAACAGGGGCGAAGCCCCGCATCCTTTTTCTTATCACTGGGTGCAGGGGTCACCCCTGCCAGGGAGGTGCGGAACCCACGGTGGGTTCCGCATTAAATCAAGTGATCTACCCTTCCCGTCTCCCCCGCGCTTACGCGCAGGCGGCGCGGAAGCTGCCCTTGATTGCGGGCTCACCTTTTTGATTCAGCACGACGAGGTCGCCTTCGATCTGTTTCTCGCCGTCTTTCTCGACCTTGTTCGTCACTTTGCCGGTGCAGGTGACTACGTCGCCCGGCCATACGCGCGTGGCGAAGCGGACCTGGAAGCGGCGCACGTTGCCGATTCCGACGTAATCGGTGACAGCCTTCGAGAGCAGGCCCGCCGTGAACATCCCCTGCGCGAACACGGTGGGGATTCCGGCGGCCTCGACGAAGGTCTGATCGTAATGTAGCGGGACGAAGTCGCCCGACGCGCCGGCATAGCGGACGAAATCGGGGCGGGTGACGCCTTTGATTTCGATTTTAGGAATTTCGTCGCCGACTTTGATCGAATCGTATTTCAATTTTGCCATCTTTTTTCACCTTCCTGGAGTCAGGCTTTGACTGCTTGTCCGGTTTCGATCAGGGTCGAGCGCGCCAGTGCGACTTTCTCACCCTTCTGATTGGTGTACTCGGTCTCGGTGATGAGCAGGGTCATCTTGCCGCCGCGGCCGCCTTCCTTTTCGAGCACGTCGGCGACCTTGGTTACGCCGGTCAGAGTGTCTCCGACGAAGATCGGCTTGAAGAACTCGAACTCCTGCTCGCCGTGCAGGATACGGCGCAAGTCGAAGCCGCCAAAGCCGGGACTCGAAGTCTCGTCGGTCCAGAACGCGCTGGTCTGCAGGAACGTGACCGGCACCGGCACTCCGCCGAGTTCCTTTTTCGCCAGCTCCGGGTCGAAGTAGAGCGGGTTGGGGTCTTTGATCGCGCGGGCGAACTCGCGGACCTTGCTCCAATCGACGTGCATCTTGAATGGTTTGCCGGTTTTCCCGACAGCGCTTCTATCAGCCATGATGAATCAACCTCTCTCTCGACAGAATCGACGAATCTTTTGTTGTTGAAACGATTTACCCGCCCAGGCGCATCATGCCTTCGCCGCCGTCGATTATCAGCAGCGAGCCGGTGACGTAGCTCGACGCGTCCGACGCCAGGAAGAGACATGGGTAGGCGATTTCCTCGACGCGGCCGAAGCGTTGCAGCGCACGCGATCGCGCAACCATCTCCTTGACCTTCGGATTCGGCCATACGCGCGGCGCCGCGCCTTCGGTGTCGATCGGCCCCGGCGCGATACAGTTGACGCGGATGCCCGCGGGACCCCATTCGCCGGCGTGTGACACGGTCAGGTTGATAACGCCGGCCTTGGCCGCGCCGTACGGCAGCATCGTGGGCGATCCGTGGACGCCGGCGGTCGAGGAGATATTGACGATCGAGCCGGGGCTCTTCTGCTCCATGAACTGGCGCGCGGCCGACTTCGAGCAGAAGAACACGCCGTCGAGATTGATTCCGACCACCGCGCGCCATCCGTTGGGCGAGAGATTGAGCGACGGCGTCGTGATACTGGCGCCGTGATTGTTGATCAGCACGTCGATGCGCCCGAAATGCTTGACCGCCTCGGCGACCATCTTGTCGCACTGATCCGCGTCGCGGACATCAACCTGCGCCATTTCGCATTTGCCGCCGGCCTTGCGGATTTCGTCGCGCACGCGCTCGAGGTTCTCGAGCTTGCGGCTCGCGATCAGCACCGGCGCGCCGCGCGCTGCGAACTCCTTGGCGATCGACTCGCCAATCCCGGTCCCGCCGCCGGTCACAATCGTAACCTTGCCTTCGACACTGAATGGATTCTTCAAAATGAAAACTTCCTCCAGAAGGGTTCGCTGAGATTTATCGCACTGTTGAGGCGCGTTGGCGAGAGGCGCAGGCAAGGAGCGGACGGGGGCACAAAGGCCCCTCCCGGCTGCGGCTGGTCTCGGGGGAGGGACCAGCCGCAGGGAGGGGCGGGGGAGAGACTGTTCAGAAAGCCGGGACGGCGATTGGTGGGCGGCTGCGGCGGCGACGATGGCTCAGGTGCTTGTTGCGCGGCGTGATTTTGAGCCGCAGATGAGGCGTCGCCGTCCGCGTCTCGACGTTGCGCTGGAGTTCATGCTTCCAGGCCATCATCCGGCGCCGCAGCATGCCTGGGTTGATCCCCAACGCGTCGCATACGGTATCGAAGCTGAAGACGTGGCGGCATCTCGCGCCGCCCGTGATCCATCGCTCGGCATCGATGAACAGCAGGCGCTTGCGCGTATTCCGCGACATCGCGCCCTGCTGATAGACGTTGATCGCGTCGGCCAACAACGCGAGCATCAGACGCTGCTCGCCGGTCAGGCGATGGCCGCCGGAAACGTCGTAGTACTGGCTGGGAAGAATCTGGTTGAGGCCGACGCAGCGTTCGACCGCGATATCCGAACTCAATTGAAAGCCATCCGACATCTGCAAAACCCGCTGGGGCGCTAGCGTCCTCGGGAACGCATCTGGAATGCGTTCGACCGGACAGTCATTGGTCGTGATGAGACGGTCCCCATGCGCCCTGTTAACCATCGAGTGTCGCCGTTGGTTCCCGTTGAGAGATACGGACTGGGCGGGCGTGCGGATTATTTCGGGGACGAAGTGACTGGGACAATGCGGGATGAGAACAACCTAACCTCTATCCCCTTCCCGAGCGGGAAGGGGAACCGGATAGGAGGGAGTTCCCGCGTGGGAAACGGAACGGATAAGAGGGACCGGGTTGTGAATCAGGTGGAGAGTTGATGGACCAGTTCGATTAGCGAGGGGTCCAGCGGGCGGCGCTGACTGGAGACCTCGACCAACGGGACCCGGACGATTGCGCCCCGCTCTTCGCCAATCAGCGACGAGCCCGCACCGTCGAGGACGGCTTTGACCGCGCCCGCGCCCATCCGGCTCGCCAGCAGGCGGTCACGAGCAGTCGGCGCTCCGCCGCGTTGAACGTGCCCGAGGACTACGACCCGCGCCTGCATCCCGAGCCGATTGGTGAGGGCCTCGGCAACCGGGATAACGCCGCCGGTGCGCGGACCCTCCGAGACCACGACGATAGTCGAGCGTTTGCCGCGGCGATGGCTGTCTTCGACGCGATCGCAGATGTCGTCGAGGCTGAACGGGATCTCCGGCACGATGACCGCCTCGGCGCCACCGCCGAGCGCGACTGCGATTGCGATAAAGCCCGAGTCGCGGCCCATCACCTCGACGCAGAAGACGCGTTCGTAAGCGAAAGCGGTGTCGCGGATGCGGTCGATTGCCTCGAGCGCGGTGTTGACCGCGGTATCAAAGCCGATCGAGTAGTCGGTGCCGGGAATGTCGTTGTCGATTGACGCCGGGATGACGAAGATTGGGATGCCGGTCTCACCGGCGAAGACCGTTGCACCGTTCATCGAGCCCTCGCCACCGACGACGATCAACGCCTCGATCAGGTGACGTCGCAGGTTGCGGGCCGCCAGCCCTCGCGCGGCAGGGGTGCGGAACTCGGGCGATCGCGAGGTCTCGAGGAAGGTGCCGCCGCGCTGGATCATGTTGGCGACGGAGCGGCCGCTGAGCGGCTCGGCCAGATCGCGGATGAGGCCCTCGTAGCCGCGCCGGAAGCCGATCACTTCGATTCCGGCAACGGCGGCGCTGCGGACGACCGCGCGAATAGCGGCGTTCATGCCGGGAGCGTCGCCACCGGCGGTGAGGATCCCGATTCGGCGGGTCCGCGCGCCGGTCAGTTCGGGAGTTTCGCTGTTGCCATTGCCGTCCATGGGGATGGGTAGCGATTTTTCACTGATGATCGCTCTACATCGAATCTAACGAGCGCGCCGCGGAGAACCAAACCGAAAGAGAGACGGCGCTTATGGTTGTTCAATCCACGGGGAGTCTGCTCGATTCGCAGAATTCTCACCTGATCCGGAATCACTGCAGGCGGGAGGCTTGCAGGCGCAGCAGCGCGGCCTTGGCTTCTTCCTGGGCGTCGCTGACGGTGGCGCTGTTGCTGTCGGCCACCTTGCGGTAGAGGTTGATGGCGGCGACCTTGTTGCCGAGCGCCTCGTAGGCGCGCGCGACGTTGACCTCGGCCTGTTCATCGTTGGGACAGGCCATGAGCGCATCCTGGTAGTATCCGAGCGCCTTGTTGAATTCGCCGGCGGCAAACTTGTCGCCGCCGCGCTGCCTTGCGATCGTCTCCACTTCCTTGTCGCAGCCGCCCCGAGCGGAAGCGGTGGCGGCTCCCGGCGTGTAGCCTTGATTCTGACTCGCCTGGAGCTGTTCGAGCTCCTGTTGCTGATGCTCGATCTGCTCCTGCTGCTGTTGGACCAACTTGTTGGTCGCATCGATCTGATCACTCATGCATCCCGCGCCGATGAGCGCGAGGACGCCAAGCGCCAGCGCCGCGAGGATTCGTCGTGGCAGGTTTGTCACCGATATGGAGACTACACTCAAGGTGGATTTGTGTCGCATCGCCACCAATACTGGCGAATGCGAGCGCGGTGTCAATGCCGACGTGCACTGTCGATTGGGCGCGCAAGGCGGCGGGAGGATTCAGGATGGAAGATTCGGCGCGGGCGCCCACGAAGCGGATGCAGTTCCAGCTTCGCGGTATCCAAATCAATCGGGTCGAGGCCGTCAGCGACGCGGTGTTTGGTTTTGCGCTCACCCTGCTGGTCGTCTCGCTGCAAGTTCCCCGGACCTATGTCGAACTGACCGACGCAATGGAGGCTTCCCAGCTTTCGCGTTCACCTTCGCGGCACTGATGTGGGTGTGGGGACGGCACTACTATTTCTTTCGCTACTATGGTCTCGAGGACATCACCACCATCGTTCTCAACACCCTGCTGCTGTTCCTGGTGCTCTTCTATGTCTATCCGCTGAAGTTTCTCGTCAGTGTGTTTCTCGTAAACATCTGGATTAACCCGCTGACTGGAGTGGGCAATCATGTCGGCAGTGCGGGAGGCATGCAGGTGATGAAGTAGGAGGACGTGCGCGGCCTGTTTATCATCTTCGGGGCGGGCATCGCGGCAATCAATTTCGTTTTCGCCGCGATGCTATGGAACGCCTATCGGTTGCGCGAAGTACTTGGCCTGAGCGCGTTCGAGATCGCCTATACCAGGACCACCATGGTCTCGCAGGTCCTGAACACCGGAGTGGCGCTGCTCTCGATGTTGGTCGCATCGGTGCTGACGCTCGGCCATTCGGGTTGGGCGGGATACGTTTATCTCCTGCTGCTGCCCTTAGTGGCGCTCTGGCGACGGCGCAGACGCTCGCAGGAAGAGACAGCCGCGCCCACGCGCATATCGGCCTGATTTCAGATACGATGCGGCAACACCAGGTCGAGGAGGAGCGAGTGTGATTGGACGTAGAAAAAATAAATTGAGAATGTTGACCCTGTTGGTCGTCGGCGCGCTGTCGATTACGATGGCGCGCGCTGCGATAGCCCTTGTTGCGCCGGCTACTATGCCTGCTAATCAGGCCCTCAAGCTCTTACTCGAAGGCAATCAGCGTTTCGTTGCCGGCAAGCTCGAGCATCCCAACCAGACGCCGGACCGACGCACCGAAGTGGCCAAGGGACAACATCCGTTTGCGTCGGTGCTGGCGTGCTCGGATTCGCGCACTCCGCCGGAAATTATCTTCGACCGCGGACTTGGCGACCTTTTCACCGTGCGCGTTGCAGGCAACGTCGCCGACAAAGTGGTGATCGAGAGCCTCGACTACTCGGTCAAGCATCTCGGAGTGCGCGTGGTGATGGTGCTGGGGCATCGCCGATGCGGCGCGGTGATCGCGGCGGTCGAGGGTCATTCGGAAGAAGGAAAAGACGTCGGGCCGATGCTCAAAGAATTGGACCCGGCCGTACACGCAACTCATGACATGCCGGGCGACCCGGTCGAAAACGCGGTGCGCGCGAATGTGCGGCTGGTGATGCTGAATCTCGCCACCTCGCCAGAGTTACGCGCGATGGTGATTTCGGGCGAGCTGAAGATCGTCGGCGGCATTTACGATCTCGATACGGGCACGATCGAGATGCTGAAGATGAGGGACTGACGGCGGCTGTCGAAATCTTCGCAACGCGCTACTGCGCGGGCTGGGTCACGATTATGCCGGCGAAGGTCGACGCCTGATGACCGTCGGTATCGGTCGCCGTCACGTTAACCACGTAGCTGCCGGGAGTGGTGTAGGTGTGAAACAGCGCGGTCGGCGGCAGCATCGAGACCTGGCCGTCGCCGAAATTCCATATGTAACTGGCGAGCGGCGCGGATTCCGGATTGAGGCTCGATAGAAAGAAGCCGACGGTCAGTGGCGCCGGCCCGTAAGCGGGCACCGGTTGAAGCTGAATCTGGGGGATCATGGGCATGACCATCGGCGTCGCGCTCGCAGCCGGGCTCTGCGCGAATGCTGACGTGGTCGCGCCGGCGAGGATCAACAGTGAAAAGGCGCACGCCAATCTTGTCATTCTGAGCGGAAGTTGCTGTAGCGAAGAATCTCGACGGACGCTCCTGCGTTCGGCGCCTGCTAGTACGCGCTGCGCGCGAGATCCTTCGCTGTGCTCAGGATGACGCAAAAAAAGACCGCCCCACTTCGCAATCGAATCGTTGCGATTCAATCTCACTGCATGACGATGCCGCCGTCGGGGTGCAGAATCGAGCCGGTGTAGTAGCGGCCCTCCTCGCTGGCAAGGAACAACGCCGTGTTAGCGACGTCCAGCGGCTCGCCCATCTTCTTCAGCGGCACGCGCTCCATCAGCCCCGTCATGTTGGGCATGTCCTGGAGCTGCGCGGTCATCGGAGTCTTGATGAACCCGGGGCCGATCGCATTGGCAGTGATGTTGAACGGCGCCAACTCGCTCGCGAGCACCCGCGTCAGCATCCAGACGCCAGCCTTGCTGACGGAATACTCGCCGACCCCGGGGGTTGGGATCCGCGCGGCGGCTGACGCGATATTGATGATGCGTCCGCCGTTGCCGGCCTGGATCATCGCTTGCGCGCAGGCGCGATCGGTCAGGAATACGCCGTCGAGGTTGACGCTCAAGACCTTGCGCCAGTTGGCGAAGGACTTGTTGCTGAGGAACGTGATGTCGGGCTGGCCTTCTTCGCCGTAATGCGCGTGCGAGATTCCCGCCGCGGCGACGACGATGTTGACGTTGCCCAGATCCTTCACCATCTGCGCGACCATCGCATTCACCTGCGCCTCGTCGCTGGTATCGACCTGATAGGCGATCGCCTTGCGGCCGAGGTTCTTGACTGCGGTGGCAGTTGCTTCGGCTGCGGCGAGATGGCGGTCGGCGACGAAGATGTTGGCGCCCTCTTCGGCGAATCGAATCGCGGTCGCGCGTCCGATGCCGCTGGCGCCGCCGGTGATCAATGCGTTCTTGTTTTCGAGTCTCAAAGCCATCGAACAATACTCCCTGGCAATCTCTGTTCTGCTGCGGTTGTTAGCACGACGAGGGCGCGCATGAAAATCTATCCTCACGATCCCGCGTCGAATAGAATCGCGGGTTATGGCACAACAGCAAGCGGCTACCGCGCTCGCGGAGCCGACCCATCGGTACGTCGAGGTAGAAGGGCTCAAGCTTCATTATCTGGATTGGGGCGGAGATCCCGACAAGCACACTTTCCTACTGCTGCACGGCGGCGCTGCCCACGCGCATTGGTGGGACAGCGTCGCGCCGCTGCTGACAGCGTACGGGCGCGTGCTCGCGCTGGATTTTCGCGGTCACGGACGCAGCCAGTGGGCCGGCGCGGGAAATTACGGACCGCCGTCATATCTGAAAGATGTTCGCGGGCTGGTCGAGAGCCTCGGCACGCGCGTGGTGCTAGTTGGACATTCGATGGGCGGCGCGGTCGCCCAGTGGGTCGCGGTCACACATCCCGAATTGCTCGAGGCGCTGATAATCGTCGATGCGCCGCATGGGCCGCCGCCGCTGTTCCGCCGGCTGATGTGGCGATGGCGGCGGCGCTCGCATGGTGGAGTTCGCCCCGAGTTGCGGTCCGCCGACGACATCATCAAGAAATTTCGACTGCAGCCACCGCAGACTTACCTGACGCGCCTGGACGTCGAGCGGCTCGCGCTGCTCGGCGCCGAACAGCTACCCAATGGCACGTGGGCGTTTCGCTTCGATCCGGAAACGCGGGCCTGGCGCAAGCATGGCAATAAGATGACCCGGCCGAAGATCAGGCAGATCAAGATGCCGACGCTGCTGCTGCGCGGCGATCAGAGCGGGCTGGTGAGTCCCTCGCACGTCGCGGCGATGCATCGGAAGATTCGCGGATCGGTGCTGAAGGAGATTCCGCGCGCGTTTCATCACGTGCCGCTGGACAATCCCGGCGACACTGCGGCGGCGATTATCGAGTTCGTCGAGAAGATATAGCCGTACCCTATCTACAGAATCGTGGCGAGCATGCTGGCGGCGACCGCGAACATTACTGCGGTGGCGGTCCATCCTATGACCCTCTGAGCAGTCGGCAAGCGTAGTCCGCCGGTGATCTTTTTGTTGCTGGTCATCAGCATCATCACAATCATGATAGGTACTGCGGCTACGCCATTGATCACCGCGCTCCAGAACAACGCCTTGATAGGATTCATTCCGATAAAGTTCAAGGCGACTCCCAGCAAGGTGGCCACGGCCAGGATTCCGTAGAAGCCCTTCGCTCGGTTCAGCTTGCGCTCGAGTCCTATCGGCCACTTGAGTGTCTCGGCTAGTGCGTAGGCCGAAGAACCCGCCAGCACCGGAACAGCTATCAACCCCGTTCCTATGATTCCTATGCTGAAGAGCAGGAATGCCAGCTCACCTGCCAGTGGCCGGAGCGCTTCGGCAGCTTGCGCTCCGGTCTGGATGTCGGTGATGCCGTGAGCGTGCAGGACGGCGGCCGTGTCGAGGATGATGAAGAAGGCGATAACATTCGAAAAAGCCATCCCGAGATAGGTGTCGCCGCGCATCTTGTCGAGTTGCGCCATTGCCTGCCCGGGCGCGTGCTTGAGTGGCTTTTCGCGAGGCGCAGCCTTTTGTTCCTCCACTTCCGTCGAGGCCTGCCAGAAGAAGAGATATGGACTTATCGTGGTTCCAAACACCGCGGTGAGCGCGGTCAGGTAGCTATTCGAAAACGACAGCGTAGGAATGAATGTCCCGTGTAGCACGGGCTTCAAGGGAACATGAACTATAAGGGCGGTGGCGGCGTACACTAACAATACGAGCGTCGACCACTTTAACACCTCAGCATACCGCTTATAAGGGAAGACGATCGCGGCTATGACCGAGATCAGTCCAAAAAGAGTGCTATACAAATGCGCGGGTCCGCCTACTACTAACTTGAGCGCGCTTCCCATGGCTCCTATGTCTGCGCCCAGGTTGATCACATTGGCGATCAGCAGCAGTCCTACCAATGAATCGACAACCACAGGCGGGTAGTGACGCCGGATGTTACCGGCCAGACCTACCCCGGTCACTCGTCCGATCCATGCGCTGATTTCCTGGATTCCCGCCATCAGCGGGTAGCTTAGAAGCATCGTCCAGAGCATCGCGAAGCCGAACTGCGCGCCGACTTGCGAGTAGGTCGCGATACCACTGGGATCGTCGTCGGCGGCGCCGGTTACGATGCCGGGACCCAGAGCTTTGAGAAATACAGGTAGCCGCGAGAGCCAGGACGCCTTCGATTTTGATGCGGAACGAGGTGCGCCGCTGGTAGCCGCTTTTGTTGCCATTCTCGCTAACTACTATAAGTGTAGCGAGAAAGGATATTTGAGCCGAATTTAGGCGCGCAGCAGGAAGTCGCTCAGGTCCATCGCGTATTGCCCGTCGCTCAGCGTCATCGACTTGGGCGAGCGCTTGAGCATCAGGCGCGAGATGTCCTGCCCCTGTGGCAGCAGGTACACGATGTCCCCCGAGCCCATCGAGAACACGCGTATGCGCTCTTCACCGCGGCGTTCCTGTCCGGCGACCTCGTACGAGCTGACGTGAAAGACGTATCCGCGGGCGCGAATCAGCGAACCGTCGGTGGTCTCGACGATACCCACGAAAATCCGGGTGTTGTCGTCCTTGAAGAGCCTGCGATCGATGAGGACGATTCGGTCCCCCTCGGCGATTGCCGCCATCGTGCGTTCCTCCTGTGGCCGTAGCCCCAGCGGCATTCTACTCGATCGCGAGGTCTAACACGACGCGCCGAGATCGACGGTAGTGGGCTATTCACCCACTACCGGATCTATCGGCGGCCCAGCTCAGCGACCGGCCATCAAGCGCTCAGTCTGCTGTCCCTCACCCTGGGCAGCGGTCCATCCCCGTACGACATCACTCAGTTCGCGCGCTCGAATCAGATCGAGCCCGAAGCGAATCGGCAACGAACGCGGCAGAGTCTCGATCGCATCGCGACCGCCCGGGCGAATCGCAAGCCGGTCGAGCAGCCGCGACGTCACCGTGCGGCGCTGGCCGCGCAGATACTGGTCGTTGTACATCTTGACGATCAACTCGGCCGCCAGCCGCACCGCATCCGACATGTTCATCGACTCGGACGCGAACTGATCGAGTGCCTGCTTGAGCGGGAACTGATCGGGATTCCACACCGCGACCGAGCCCGCGCGCATCAGTGTCTCGATGCTCGGCGTCGTGAACGAGTAGCCCCATCCCGCGAGCTTGGTGCTGGCGGTGGCGAGCTCGGCCGGATCGAGATTTCCCGCCTGCGCACGCGCCTGGAGCGCGGCCTCGGTCCACACGCGACGCACACCGAACTCGGTCTTGGCGAGATCGGCCAGGATCATGTCGTCAGTCCACAGCACGTGACCCGGCATCGAGGCAATCACGATACTCTCGGCGCCGTGACGGCCGAAGAACTTGACCAGCCGCTCGCGGCGTTCAGGATCGATCGAGGCGAGCACCGCGCCGTCGCGCACGCGACACACCGACTGTAACGCATCTGCGAGTCCCTTCAACTGAACGTCGGCACGCTTGCCGTCGTTGCCGGTGCCGGTGATCGACGCGGAAAATCCGGGCGGCAGGCGGAGCAGTGTATCCTCGAACGCGAGTCGCCGAAGTTCGGCGAGTGTGGATTGCGAAATGACGAATTGACGCGGCCAGGTCGGCAGCAGGTTGAGCCGCCCGAGCATGCACAGCGTCGCAATCGCGGTCAGATCGAGCACCACGGCGTTGGCGCGCTCGAAGGCTCCCAGAGCCCCTTCGAGCTCCTCCGGCGATCCGGTGCAACACTTCAGCGGCGCCTCGGGGCGCTGCGCCAGGATGAACACCGTCTGCAGATCGTTCAGGTTGAGCCGTTCCGCCACTGCATGAATCGGGATCGAGTTGTCGGCGTAAGTGCGCTCGGCCTGCTTGAGAACGTCGTCGCGCTTGCCCTTGGCAGTGACACTGTGACCGTTTGCGATCCCGTTGGCCTTGCCGTTGGCGACGCCGTTTCCATTCGCGACGCCGTTGCCATTGCCGTTGCTGCTGGTCGCTTCGAACAACGACTCGAAGCTGTCACTCATCTCGTTCCATGGAATCGCGTCGGCGCGCACATAGCTCATTTCAATTTCGGCCTGGCCGGGGAAGCGCGCCTGCCAGTTAACCAGCACGTCCATGTAGCGGTACGCGTACTTGCTGATCATCTGCTTGACGGTGGCCTGGCGGCGGCTGAAGCGGCCCTCAGGGAGCTGGAACTTCTCGCCGGCCTTCTTGCCCTTGACCGCCTTGGTCATCGGATTTTGCGGGCCGTACTCGTCCAGCGCTTCGTCGGCGTCGTTGGCGTCCTCGAGCAGAATCCACTTCTCGGTGTTGGAACCCTCTTCGAGAAAACTGAGCGCGCAGCCGGATCCAGCGCTGTCGAAGTCAGGCACATGCGGCATCGGGCCGACCGGTCCGAGCGCGGCCAGGTACGCGCGATGCGCGTCGACGCTCCCACCTTGACGGCGCAGCAATTCGTAAGCGTAGGCGAGCGCCTCGTTGGCGCGGCCGCCGTCGCGCATGAATTGCACCGCCGCGCGGCCAAGTGCGGTGGGAATTTCGCGCGCCGCGGGCATCGCATTCGGATCCGCCACGACCAGATCTGCTTTGCCGAGGCGAGCCGCCACGATCGAGCGACGCAGCCGCAGCACGCGGTCCTCGGGATGCGCGTGGAGCATTTCTTCGAGCTCAGCCAGCGCAGCTTCGGGATCGTTGCGTTCCAGCTTGTCGAGCTGATCGGCGACGGCGCCGGCATCGACGGCTTTTTCGGGATGCAGTTGACGCGAGATGTCGTTGACGATGTCTTCGCGGCCGAGACGGCTCGCGCAATCGAGCAGTCTGCGCGTATCTGTCCCGGCGGTGCCGGCGGGCGCGAGACTTTGCCACAGCGGCAGCGCGTCGCGATAGCGCCCCAGGTCATGAAGCAGCGCGGCCAGCTTGCGCCGATTGTCGGCGCCGATGTCGGGCGTGAGTCCTGAGAGGGCCTCGTCCGCCAGCTTCGAGGCTTGATCGAACTTGCCCTGGGCTAAGCGGAGATTGGCGCGCAGAGTACGCAACGTGACGGCCGGCAAGCGCCCTTCTGGAATCGACGATAACAACGCGTCGGCATCGTGATAGCGCTCGGCAATCGAAAGCGCTTCGACCGCAGCCGCGACTGCGAACGGAAAATCCCCGGCCGGAATCGCATCGGGCCGCGCGATCGAGCGTATCAGCAGCTCGGTGGCCTCCTGCAAATCGCCTGGTTCGTCGCGCTCGCGCAACGTCACCGCGAGATGATAGTCGATGTCGTCGCGACCGCCGACGGATGCGGCACGCCGCAACACGTCGATCGCCTCGCTCAGGCTGCCGCGCGATCGCAGCACAATCCCGTACTCGCACAGCCCGTTGGCATCCTCGCGCTCGAGGCTATGCGCCTGTTCGATATCCTTGCCCGCGCCGTCGGTGTCGCGCAGCGCAATTCGCGCCTGCGCGCGTCCGATCAGCGCCTGCACTTCGCTCGACGCCTGATGCTCGGCCTGGGCCAACGTCAACGCCTGCGTGAAGCAGGTCTCGGATTCGCGGATGCGGTTTTCGTCATTTGGCGCGGGCGTATCGCTCGCGCCCTCTCCAGCGACTTCCAGCTCGTTGAGCAGAATCGCCTGTCCCAGCACGAGCCATGGGATCGAATTGTTCGGCAATGCGGCACTGGCGAGGCGCGCATAACGCTCGGCGCGATCGAAATGCGCATCGATCAACGCGCGGCGTGCCATCACGACCGCGACTTCCGGATCAGATGAGAGCTCCGGCGCGACGTTTTCCTCGAGCGTGCGGGCGTCGTACGACTTGGGCGCGTTGTTGAGCCACAGCGCGACCGCCCGGCCGCTCGACGGAAACTGCATCCGCAGCTTGTCGGCCAGCGCGAACGCGCGTTCGCGCTCGCCCAGCAGTTCGTGCGCGAGCGCCTCGTTGGTGCACGCGTTCTCTTCGTCGGGCTGCAGCGATTTCGCGGCGATGAACAGCATTGCCGATTTGCGCGGCTCGCCTTCCTTCAGCCACGCGGCGCCGAGATAAGAGAGCACGCGGAACTTGTGCAGGTTCGAGAGCTGGCTCCACTTCTGCTCGCGCAGCCGAAGCAGCGCCAGGCGCGCCAACTGACATTGATGGCTCTCGAGAAAAGCCGCGGCGGCCGAGATCTCCTCTCCCAGCGCGTCGGACGGTCCCGCCGCCGCGGGCTCGCATCGTGCCTCGAGATGAACGACGGCGTCGGCCCGCGTCAGCGCCTGGCGCTTGGCGGCGGTTCCGAAGTCGGTGAGAATCTGAGGATACTCGTCGAGCAGCTCCTCGAGATCATCCCACGTCAGAACTTCGATCGCCGAGATGCCGTCCTTGCGGTTGGCGCGGTTGAGATCGAACAACGAACGTTGCAAGCCGTCGGGCTTGGCGGCCGTGGTCGCGATCACGAAGCGTCCGATCGGAAGCTTCAGGCTCGCGGCCCGGTCCACAGCGTCCTTGATCTCGGCAATCGTCAACTCGCTTCGCGAAGCGCGCAGATCGCACTTGACGGCGGCGAGTCGCGGACGGCCGCTGATCTCGATGAGGTTGATCCCTTTTTCGGCACGATCCGGGTCGCGGAATCGCTCGAGCTGAGGGAGCTGCCAATGACGCCGCAGAAGCTTCAGACAGAGTCTTTCGAACTCGTCAGCGCTTCTGGGCAGCGGATAACCGGGAGCGAATTTTGCCATAGTGTAACATTTCCTAACACAATGTCGGATATCAAGAAAGCCCCTCAAACAACATGACTGGCGGAGGTCACTTTCGGCACGCAAACGGCGCTGATAAGATGACTTTTTTCACCATGCTTAGTCTCGACAACCTTTCCAAGTCCTACGGGGGCCGCAAGATCCTCGACGGCGTGAGCTGGTCAATGGGCGACGACGGCCGCGTCGGCCTGGTCGGACTCAACGGCGCCGGCAAGTCGACGCTTCTCAAGATGATCGCCGAAGTGCTACCGCTGGACTCGGGCCGAATCACCCGTCCACAACGCACCCGGGTCGGCTACCTGGCGCAGGACGCGCCCGAGATGGGCGGCAGGTCGGTGCTGCGCGAGACGCTGGCGGCGCTCGATCGGATGCAGGCGCTCGACCTGCGCCGCAAGGAAGTCGAACAGATTCTCGCCCACGAGCATTCCGGTCCGGCGCACGACGCCGCGCTCGAGGAATTGGGCGAGGTGCTGACCGAGCTCGAGCATCACGACTTCTACAGCGCCGAGAGCCGCGCCACCTCGGTGCTGTTCGGGCTGGGCTTTACCAATGAAGACCTCGAGCGCGACGTCAGCGAATTCTCCGGCGGCATCCGGATGCGCATCGCGCTGGCGAAGCTCCTGCTCGACGCGCCCGACTTCATGATGCTCGACGAGCCGACCAACCATCTCGACATCGAGGCGCGCAACTGGCTCGAGGATTACCTGGTCGCATATCAGGGCGGCATCATCCTCGTCTCGCATGACCGCTATTTTCTCGACCGCGTGACCAAGCGCACGGTCGAAGTGTCGCGCGGCCGCCTCACCGAATACGTCGGCGGCTATTCGCGCTACCTGGTGCTGCGCGAGGAGCGCTTCGCGCTCGAGATGGCGGCCTACGAGCGGCAGCGCGAAGAAATCGAGCACATGGAAAGTTTCATCAGCCGCTTCCGCTACCAGGCGAGCAAGGCGCGCCTGGTGCAAAGCCGCATCAAGCAGCTCGACAAGCTGGAGCGCCTCGAGCCGCCCGAAGGATCGCAGAAACCGCCGGCGATTTCGTTTCCCAAATGCGAGCGCAGCACGCGCCGCGTGTTCGAGCTCAAGGGCGCGGTCAAACGCTACGGCGCGCACACGGTTTACGACGGCGTCGATCTGACGATCGAGCGCGGCGCGCGAATCGCCCTCGTCGGGCCCAACGGCTCGGGCAAATCCACCATGATGAAGATGCTGGCAGGCGTCGAGCCGATGAGCGGGGGCGAACGAATCGTGGGCGCCAGCGTGCAGGCCGGATACTTCGCGCAGAATCTCGCCGAGTCGCTCTCCTACGACAAGACCGTGCTGGACGAGCTCAGCCAGAGCGCGCAAGGGCGCACGATGGCGGAGATTCGTTCGATTCTCGGCGCGATGCTGTTTTCGGGCGACGACGTTCACAAGCGCGTCGAGGTGCTGTCGGGCGGTGAGCGCGCGCGCCTGGCGCTGGCCAAAGTGCTAGCGCATCCGAGCAACTGCCTGCTGCTCGACGAGCCGACCAACAACCTCGACATCGTCGCCAAGGACACGCTGCTCGAAGCGCTCCGCCGCTTTCCCGGCACCGTCATAATCGTCAGCCACGATCGCTTCATCCTGAATGAGCTGGTGACCGAGGTGCTCGAAGTTGGCCAGGGGCACGCGATTCGCTACCTCGGGAACTACGACGAATACCTCGAAAAGAAAGCGCAGACCGAAGCGCCGTCGCCGTCATCGCAGGTTGCGCGCTCAGCGCCGGTGCAGTTGCGCGACGCTCGCGGCAACAATGGAACCGCGCCGCATCAGAAGAAGGCCGAAGCGCCGAAGGTCGCGCCGACGGCCAACGACGATCGTGACGCCTCGCGCAAACGAGAACGAATCGCGCGCCAGCGTGGACAGATCGAAGCCGAAATCGAGCAGAAGGAAAACCAGCGCGCGGCGCTCGCCACCGAGATGAACGTCCCGGACTTCTACCTAACGCGCAAAGACGCCGACGATTTGATCGCGCGCTACGAACGCCTCGGCCGCGAAATCGAAAAGCTCTACGCCGACCTGGTCAGATTCGACGAGGCCGCCAGCGCCTAATTTTTCTTTCCGATTTCCCTTCCCACTATGGGAAGGGGTTAGGGGTTAGGTTCCTTCTTCTGCTCAGCTCATCCCGCTGAAAAACTCGCGAACATCCTTCGCCAGCAGCTCCGGCTCTTCCATCGCCGCGAAATGCCCGCCCTTCGGCATCACCGTCCAGCGCCGTACATTATATGCGCGCTCGGCCCAATGCCGCGGCGGACGCACCAACTCCGCCGGGAAAATCGCGACCGCCGTTGGCGCTTCGATTCTCGTGCCGGGCTTGAGCCGCCACGGATGATGCCGCGCCTCGTAGTACAGCCGCGTCGATGAATTAATCGTCTGCGTGATCCAATAGATCATCACGTTGGTCAGGATTTGATCGCGCGTGAAACTCTTCTCGAGGTCGCCGTGACAGTCGCTCCAGGTGCGGAACTTCTCGACGATCCACGCGAGCAGTCCCGC
>Ga0209333_1000716_pt1 | contig 17478 bp, 12 predicted proteins | sample BlaSpr_A8_OM2_O3_FD_187982 | JGI IMG/M metagenome (GOLD analysis project Ga0209333, IMG submission 187982) | Forest soil microbial communities from Thunder Bay, Ontario, Canada - Black Spruce, Ontario site 2_A8_OM2_O3 (SPAdes) (version 2) | ecosystem: Environmental > Terrestrial > Soil > Boreal... | reverse complement strand
GACGCCCGGCGTGGCGACGGCGGTGCGCCGCAAGCCGGTCCGCGGCGACCCGGGCCCGGCCAGGCCCCGCGCGGACAGCCGCCCGGCGACCTTCAGCGCGGCGGCCGCGTCCACCGTGCCGAACCCGACCCTGTCGTCGTAACCGTGCGCAGGACGATTGCTGGTGGAGGACGTGATCGCCTCCCGCACCATGTCCGGCGGGAGCGACGGGTACGCGGACTTGATCAGGGCGGCCACTCCCGCGGTCAGCGCGCATGCCGGGCTGGTCCCGCTAACCAGCCAGTACTGGCCGTCCCTGCCCTGGGCCGGCACCTCAACCCCGGGTGCGGCGACCTGAACTGAGATGTTGTCGCTGGAGAAGCTCGCCGCCAGGCCGTTCGCGCCGACGGCCGCCACCCCGAGCACTCCCGGGTAGTCCGCCGGGAACGAGTACGGGGCGTGGCCGCTGCCGTGGGCGGTCGCCGTGTTCCCCGAGTTGCCCGACGAAGCGACGACCACGACGCCCCGGTTCAGCGCGTCCTGGAGCGCCTCGCGCACCGGCAGGCTGGGCAGCCCGTAGCCCAGAGACATGCTGATGACCTGCGCCCCGTTCGATACCGCGTACCGGATCGCGCGCGCGAGCTCGGTCTGGATGCGGGACTGCGGCTCATGCTGGTAGCGGGAGTAGTTGGGGTCGCTGCTGTCGGTGATCACGCGGATCGACAGCACCCGCGACTTCGGCGCGACCCCGATGATCCCGCTGCCGCCGCCGTCGTGGCCGTGACCCGCGATGAGCGACGCCATCCAGGTCCCGTGCACCCCCCAGTTCGGGTTGGACTCCGGCGTGTCGACACCGGTGTAATTGGGGCCTGTGATCACGGAGCCTGCCAGGTCGGAGACATCGGGATTCACCCCGCTGTCGATGACCGCCACGGTCACGCCCTGTCCCTCGGTGACCGACCATGCGGGTTCCACGTTGAGCGCTTGAAGCACCCACTGCTGGGCGTTGCGAACGGCGTCGGCGCGCGCCGGGACGGCGCCGATGGTCAGCGGCAGGATCAGCGCGGCAATGGCGGCCAGCGCGAGCGCGGTGGCGCGGCGTGCGGCACTGGGCACCCTCGCGGTCAGCACCCGGGCGCTCCAGGGCACGCAGGCGTCGGCGGCTGCACACCGAGCGGCGTGCCGACCGCGTCGGCGATGCCGTTCGCGACGCTGCTCATCTCCTGGTCAGTGTATGGATCGGACGCCACGGAGACCTGTGGCTCGCCGTTCGCGTAGCCTGCCGTCGTCATGATCACGTACGGCCCATCGCTGGTCGCCCACGAAAGCTGCCGGTTCCGATCGCTGAACGACGCGGCCAGGGTGCCGCGGAAGCCGAGCGCGCGGACCGTGGCCTCCTGGTCGGCGGACAGCTTGCCAGCCGCCGACCTGGCCGCTCCGGCGCCGGGCATCACGGCAACGCCCACGGTCACGAGCATGCTGTCGGTCTCGTCCGCGTACGTCGCGCGGAGCAGGGCAGTGCAGCGTCCGGCCGACAGCACCCGGTCGGCGGCCGCGTCGGCTGCCTTCGCGCAGCTCAGCTCGCGGGCGATGCCTACACGGTAGGCGGTCAGCGCGAGCTGGCTGCCGGCATTGAGGGTGTCGGAGGACACCTGGTACGTGATCGAGGCGGGGAAGATCTTGCCGGCTGTCAGAGCACGCCAGCGCCGCGCGGTCTCCCAGTTCGCGATCTGCTGCTGCTGCGAGGTTGTGAACTTTCGCGGCAGCAACTGCGCTGAAACACCCGCGGCCGAGGCGGCCAGGCCAGCCATGCCCACGAACAGCACGATCAGCGTGACACTAAATCGCCAGCCGCCACGCCCACGGCCGGCTTGCGGCTCGCTCCCATCGTTGTCCGGAGTCTCCGGCTGCATGGACACACAGAAATGCTACGGCCTGACCGTGCCGCGTCGTGCGGCCGGAGGAAGGTTCACCTCTCCCGATGGTGAGGAGCGTCTCGGTTCGCCGGCCCGGCAGGAGCTCAGTAGACCGGGAGCGACGGATCCACCTGGTTGACCCAGGCCAGCACGCCACCGCCGACATGCACCGCGTCCGAGAAGCCGGCGTTCTTCACGACCGCGAGGCACTCTGCGCTCCGGGCACCACTCTTGCAGTGCAGCACGATCCTGCGGTCCTGTGGCAGCTTCTCGAGAGCCGAGCCGTTGAGGAACTGGTCCTTGGGCATCAGCACAGACCCAGGGATTGACACGATCTCGTACTCGTTCGGCTCCCTGACGTCGACCAGGAAGATCTTCTCGTCGTTGTCGAGCATCGCCTTGAGCTCGGTCGCGGTGATCGTCGATCCTGACGCCGCGTTCAGGGCGTCCTCGGACACCGCGCCGCAGAACGCCTCGTAGTCGATCAGCTCGGTGATCGTCGGGTTCTTACCGCACACGGCGCACTCGGGATCCTTCCTGACGCGCACCGTCCGGTAGCTCATCTCCAGGGCGTCATAGATCATCAGCCGCCCGGCCAGCGGCTCGCCGATCCCGGTGATGACCTTGATCGCCTCGTTGACCTGGATGGACCCGATGGAGGCGCACAGCACGCCAAGCACGCCGCCCTCGGCGCAGGACGGCACCATGCCGGGCGGCGGCGGCTCCGGGTACAGGCAGCGATAGCACGGGCCGTACTCGGCCCAGAACACGCTGGCCTGCCCGTCGAAGCGGTAGATCGATCCCCAGACGTAGGGCTTGCCAAGCAGCACGCAGGCGTCGTTCACCAGGTACCTGGTGGCGAAGTTGTCGGTGCCGTCAACGATCAGGTCGTACTGCGCGAAGATCTCCATCGCGTTGTCCGAGTCGAGGCGCTCCTCGTGTAGCACGACGTTGACGAGCGGGTTGAGCTCCGTGATGCTGTCGCGGGCGGATTCGGCCTTTGGCCGGCCCACGTCTGACTGGCCGTGGATGATCTGCCGCTGCAGGTTGGACTCGTCGACCACGTCGAAGTCAACGATGCCGAGCGTGCCGACTCCGGCGGCCGCCAGGTACAGCAGCGCGGGTGACCCCAGGCCACCGGCGCCGACGCACAGCACCCGGGCATTCTTCAGGCGCTTCTGCCCGGTCATCCCGACGTCCGGGATGATCAGGTGGCGTGAGTAACGCCTGACCTCGTCAACGGTCAGCTCGTCGGCCGGCGTGACCAGCGGTGGCAGCGACACAGTGCTATCTCCTGGGAGGAATGCCGGGTTTCGGCTCTTGTTCGGCGCGTATTCAGGCTCCAGGGTTTGAAACCAACCACCGGCCGTCCGCATTCCATCGCCCCGCGTGGCCGGAGCCCAGAATGTCGTGGGCCCCAGGTAAAACACTGACATGCCCGGGCCGGTGGCGCCGCCCGGGACCCGCCTAGATCCCCGGAGGTCCGATGACCCCACCGCCGCCGACGTCAGCAGGGAAGCCGCGGCCCCGGGTCCGCGGATCCGGGGGTCGCGCGGTGCTGCCGCTTGTCCCCGGCTTCGAGCGAACGCCGACCAGGACACGGCCGCTGCCGGACGCCGCGGCGGTCCGGCTGGTCGTGGTTCCGGACTCCGCGCCGCCGTTTGACGATGGGCGCGCGGTGAGTCCCGCTGGCCGCCGCGAGCCGCCTGAGCCGCTGCGGGCCCGCGAGCGGCTGGGGATGTCCTTGCCCAATACACCCGAGCCGGGCCGCGACCGCGACCGCGACCGAAAGGCAGCGGCCGCCGGATGGCCGAGCCAGTTCGCCCAGGTTCTCGCGGAGACACTCGCGGGCTCCCGGCCGCAGGGACAGATCACGCCGTGGACCACCGACCAGGCCCGCCGGCTCATCCGCCAGCTCGGGCCGATGCTCGCGGCCGGGCCCGTGCCTCGCGTCCGGCGCGTCCTGGCCTCTCAGCCGGCCGAGGGGGTTGTCGAGATGACCGTGGTCGTGGGGTGCGGGCCGAGAATCCGCGCCCTCGCCGTGCGGCTGGAGCAGGACCGGCCGCACCGTGCCGGTCGCGGGCGCGACACCAGCACGGCGGGGTGGGTCTGCACGGCCATCGAGGCCGCCTGAATCCGGCCGCTAGCCGCGGGCTCCCCGGCTACCGATTACGCGGGTCGCCGTGGCACTGCTTGAACTTCCGGCCCGAACCGCACGGGCACGGCGCGTTCCGTCCCACTTTGGAGTAGTCGGCGCCGTCGGCCGAAGCGCCCCGCTGCTGCACGTTGCCGCTGCCGTCTTCGCTGGGCGCGCTGTACTGCAGGCGGCTCGGCCGCTGCGGGCGGTCCAGGCCGCGGGCGAGGGCAGCGGGTACCGCCGGGCCTTCCTGGCCGGGCGCGGGCTGCGCGCCGGGCTGAGCCTGGCCGCCACCCCGTTGCCGGGCGCCCGGCCGGCCACCCGAGGCGGTTGACCGGGAGTGGCGTCCCGGCCGGCTCGGCTGAGCGGGCTGGCCACCGTCGGCCTCCCCGCCGCCCGGGGCGGGCACGACGCCCGCTCCCGCCGGGATAGCCCCCGCCGGAGCGGCGCGACCGGGTGCGGCACCATCGGGCACCACGCCGAGGAGCGGGCCGCCGGGCACCTCCCCATTCATCTGCACTGCCTCTTCGACAATCGGGCTGTCCTGCCGCTGCACCTGCAGATTGAACAGGTTGCCGACCGACTCCTCCTTGATGCCCTCCATCATCGCGCTGAACATGTCGTAGCCCTCGCGCTGGTATTCCACCAGCGGGTCGCGCTGCCCGTAGCCGCGCAGCGAGATGCCCTCGCGCAGGTAATCCATCTCGTAAAGGTGCTCACGCCACTTGCGGTCGAGCACCGAAAGGACGACGCGCCGCTCGAGCTCGCGCATCACCTCCGGGGTCAGTTCCTCTTCCCGGCGCTCGTAGGCGGCCAGGGCGTCCTGCTGTATCACTTCGGTGATCAGGTCGGCCGAAAGGTGGGCCCGGTCTCCCCCGGCCTCCTCGATCATCCCGTCGATCGAGATCCCGCCCGAGTAGAGCTGGCGGAAGGCCCGCCACAGCTGATCGAGGTCCCATTCCTCGGGGAATCCCTCGGCGGTCGCGCCCGTCACATAGCCGGCGACGACTTCATCGATCATGCCGCGGATCTGGTCCTTCAGGTCGGCACCCTCCAGGACCTCGCGCCGCTCGCCGTACACGACCTGGCGCTGCCGGTTCATCACGTCGTCGTACTTGAGCAGGTCCTTGCGGATCTCGAAGTTCTGCTGCTCAACCTGTGTCTGGGCGGACCTGATCGAGCGGCTGACCGTCTTGGACTCGATCGGGACGTCCGGCGGCGTCTTGAGCCACTCCATGATGTGCGCGACCTTGTCGGCGTTGAACATCCGCATCAGGTCGTCCTCGAGCGACAGGTAGAACCGCGACTCGCCCGGGTCGCCCTGACGGCCGGACCGGCCGCGCAGCTGGTTGTCGATCCGCCGGGACTCATGCCGCTCGGTGCCGAGGACGTAGAGACCGCCAGCGGCCACGACCTGCGCGTGCTCCTCCGCCACCGCCCGCTTGGCCTTGTCCACCGCTTCCGGCCAGGCGGCCTCGAAGTCTTCCGGCGTCTCCACCGGAGACAGGCCGCGCTGGTGCAGTTCGAGGTCCGCGATGAACTCGGGGTTGCCGCCGAGCATGATGTCCGTGCCGCGGCCCGCCATGTTCGTGGCCACCGTCACCGCGCCCTTGCGGCCAGCCTGGGCGATGATGGCGGCCTCACGCTCGTGGTACTTAGCGTTCAGGACCTCGTGCGCAACGCCGCGCCGCTTGAGCATCGTGGAAACGAGCTCTGACTTCTCCACGCTGGTGGTGCCGACGAGCACCGGCTGACCCGCCTCGTGCCGCCCGAAGATGTCGTCCACCAGGGCCTCGAACTTCGCCTGGACCGTCTGGTACACCACGTCGGACTGGTCGGCGCGGATCATCGGCATGTTCGTTGGGATCGGGACCACGCCGAGCTTGTAGGTCTGGTGGAACTCGTTGGCCTCAGTCATGGCGGTACCGGTCATGCCGGCGAGCTTGTCGTAGAGCCGGAAGTAGTTCTGCAGCGTGATCGTGGCGAGCGTCTGGTTCTCGTCCTTGATCTGCACGCCCTCCTTGGCCTCGATGGACTGGTGCATGCCCTCGCTGTACCGGCGGCCGTGCAGCATGCGGCCGGTGAACTCATCCACGATCAGGACCTCGCCGTTCATCACGACGTAGTCCTTGTCCTTCTTGTAGAGCTCCTTGGCCTTGATCGCGTTGTTCAGGAAGCTGACCAGCGGGGTGTTGACGGAGTCGTACAGGTTGTCGATGCCGAGCCAGTCCTCCACCTTCTCGACGCCGCTCTCCAGGATGCCGACCGTTCGCTTCTTCTCGTCGACCTCGTAGTCGCCCTCGCCATCCTCGCCCCGCCGCAGCCGCGGCGCGATCTTGGCGAACTCGAGGTACCAGCGACTGTTCTGGTCGGCGGGCCCGCTGATGATCAGCGGGGTGCGCGCCTCGTCGATGAGGATCGAGTCGACCTCGTCCACGATCGCGTAGTGGTGCCCCCGCTGGACGCACTCCTCCAGGCCCCAGGCCATGTTGTCCCGGAGGTAGTCGAAGCCGAACTCGTTGTTCGTGCCGTAGGTGATGTCGGCCGCGTACTGCTTGCGCCGCTCGTCCGGCTCCATCTGGGCCAGGATCACGCCGACTTCGAGGCCCAGGAACCTGTGGATGCGCCCCATCCACTCCGAGTCGCGCTTGGCCAGGTAGTCGTTGACCGTGACCAGGTGCACACCCTTGCCGGTCAGCGCGTTCAGGTAGGCAGGCAGCACCCCGGTGATCGTCTTGCCCTCGCCGGTCCTCATCTCGGCGATGTTGCCCATGTGCAGGGCTGCGCCGCCCATCAGCTGCACGTCGAAGGGCCGCTGGCCCAGGGTGCGCCTGGCGGCTTCGCGGACGGCCGCGAACGCCTCGGGCAGCAGTTCATCAAGCGACTCACCATCCGCGTGCCGCTGCCGGAACTCGTCGGTCATCGCCCTCAGCTCGGCGTCGCTGAGCGCTGCGAAGTCCTCTTCGATCGAGTTGACCTGATCAGCAGTCCGCTTGAGCTTGCGCAGGATCTTGCCCTCGCCTGCGCGAAGGACGCTATCGATGATGGCTGGCACTTAGGTCGCGCTCCTTGCGGATCGTCTGGGCTCTGTGGCGTGGTGTGCCGCGCTCCGCCGTCAGCCACGCTCGGCGGGCAGGTGCATGACAGCACGGCGGGCTCCTGGCGCCGTGCCTACTTTCATGGTAGGCGAGACGCAGGGTGAAGCCGAGTCCTCGCCATCGGGCCGGTACCCTGGGGGGCCGGGTGCCTCCCGGCTGAAGGCCCTGGCCACAATGATAGGCACGGGCGAGCAGGCAGGGATGCGCTACTCGGCGGGACGAGAGGAGCAGTGCGCATGTCGAACCAGGTGGAGCCGGGCACCATCGGCAGCGCTGCCGCCGGGCCCGGGCCCGCGGGCCTGGCAGAGCAGACGGCGTTCGTGCCGCAGACCCCCGGTACCCCGGTGCAGTATCCGCAGGCCTACCACGGCCGCAGGGTGTCCTGGGTCGCGGTCTCGACCATCATGGCCGGTTTCCTCTGCGGCGGCCTCGGGCTGGTCTTCGGGCCGACGTGGTGGGCGTTCTGGCTCGGCCTGGGCCTGTCGGCGGTCGGTTTGCTGCTCGCGGTCGCCACCAACATCTTCGAGGACTGGTACTAAACCGGGGGAATGACTCCCCTGGAACCTGGGATGAGCCCCTGGCGCTGATGGCTGGGGCAGACTGTCAGTACCCCCGGTTAGGCTCTCGGTCGTGGCGAGCCACCCCCAACCAGCACCCGAGTTCACCCTGTCACCGGATGACGCCCGGCTGATGACCCTCCGGGCACAGGGATTCGTCGGCACCGAGGGGCGGCGGGGCGGCGTGCCCGGAATGCTCCGCCGGATCGGCGCGGTCCAGCTGGACACGATCAGCGTGCTGGCGCGCTCGCACGAACTGGTCGCTTACGCCCGGCTGGGGGCCGTGCCCCGGGCCCGGATCGAGCGGGCCTACTGGCAGCCGCGCCAGGCCACCGCGTTTGAGTACTGGTCTCACGCGGCCTGCATCCTGCCGATCGAGGAATGGCCCTACTACGGGTTCCGGCGGCGGGCGCTCTTGGCCCGGGGCATGCGCTGGCACGAGGTGCCGGAGAACGTCTGCCAAGAGGTCCTGGTCCGGCTCCGGGCCGAGGGCCCGCTGAACGCAACCCAGCTCGGCGGGGCGCGTGGCGGGGGGGAGTGGTGGGACTGGTCGGCGACGAAGATCGCCGCCGAGTGGCTGCTCGACACCGGACAGGTCATCTGCGCCCGGCGAACCGGCTGGCGCCGGGTGTACGACCTGCCCGAACGGGTGCTCCCAGCGGGGCTGCTTGACGCCGAGCCCCCGGACGGCGAGTGCGTGACCCACCTGGCCGCGGTGGCCGCCCGCGCCCTGGGCGTGGTTACCCGCGCCGACCTGGCCGACTACCAGAGACTGCGGTGGGGCGGCACCGGCCAGCTGAAGGACGGCGATGCGATCACGCCGGGCGACGCCGCGGCCGCCGCCGGGCTGATCCCGGTCGAGATCGCCGGCTCGCGGCACGACCCCGCGGTCCAGGCCTGGGCCGATCCGTCCGCCCTGGCCGAGCATCAGTCGGGGACCGTCCGCGGCAGGCACCGGGTCACGCTGCTGTCGCCGTTCGACTCGCTGATCTGGGACCGGAAGCGCACGCTGCGGATGTTCGGCTTCGAGCACAGCCTGGAGGCCTACGTGCCGCGGGCCAAGCGCGTGCACGGGTACTTCACGATGCCGCTGCTGGCCAAGGGAAGGCTGCTGGGCCGGGTAGACCCGGCGCGCAGCGGCCGCACCCTGGTCGCGCGCAAGCTCTCGCTGGACAAAGCGTCGGCCACCGAGCCGATGGCCCGCGCGCTTGCCGAGGCGGCGGCGTGGGTTGGCTGCGACAACGTCGAACTCGGCCAGGTGACACCGGCCACCCTGGAGCCACGGCTGCGCAAGGCGCTCTCCGACCTGGCCTGAGCTCTCAGCTGAACTCGATCAGCTTCTCCCGCACCGCGACCATGACCGCCTCCATCCTGGAGTGGATCTGCAATTTCTCCAGGATGTTGCGGACGTGGTTCTTGACCGTGTTCTCGGAGATGAACAGCTCCTTCGCGATGTCGCGGTTGTTCATCCCCCTGGCTACGAGCTTGAGCACCTGCATCTCTCGCTCGGTCAGCCGGGGCGCGGGCAGCTCCTGGGCACGTTCCTCGCCATCTCGCCGGGCTAGTGTGGCGAACTCGGTGAGCAGCTTGCCGGCCATGGACGGGTTGATCAGCGACTGACCGCCGTGCACGGCGCGCACCGTGTCGGCGACCTCGTCCAGCGGGATGTCCTTGAGCAGGTAACCGCTCGCACCGGCCCGGATCGCCTCGAAGAGGTCCTCCTCCTCGTCGCTGATCGTAAGGATGACGATCTTCGCGCTCGGGGCGGCCTCCTTCATGGCCCGGCACGCCTCGATCCCGTTGCTGCGGGGCATGCGGATGTCCATCAGCACGACATCGGGCAGCGACTCGGCCGCCTTCTCGACCGCCTCGGTGCCGTCGCTCGCCTGGCCGACCAGATCGATGTCCGGCTCCTCGTCCAGCACCATCTGCAGGCCACGGCGGAACAGGGCGTGGTCGTCAACGATCATCGTGCGAATCGGCTCTGCGTGCAGCGACGAATCCCGCGGTGCCGCGCTGGTGCCGGGGCTGCCGCTCATTACGCCTCCCTTCCTGACCGGTCCTGCGATGGTTCCTGACCCCACCGCCACGCAGGCATGGATACTGCGATCCGCGATGCCATGTGATCAAACTCTTGCCGACGTGCGCCCACAACGCAAGCGACGCTACCGCGCGGCCAGGTGCTCGGCCCGTTCGGCCTGCCCGTTGGCCAGGCTCGGCGTGGCGTCCTCTTCAACCAGGCGGATGAGCCCGTACTGGTACCCACGGCGCCGGTACACGACGCTCGGGCGGCCATCGTGCGTGTCGCGGAACAGGAAGAAGTCGTGGCCGACCAGTTCCATCTCGAGCAAGGCCTGGTCGATGGCCATTGGCCTGGCGACGTGGTATTTCTCCCGGACAACCAGCGGCCCGTTTCCCTCCTCCTGGATCGGGACGACATCGTCCGCGGAGAGGCCGTCTCCCGCGACGGATTCTGCCATCTCCGGCTCATCCCGCTGCGCGGGGATTTCCGGCTGCGCACCAGGCTCCCCGTCCTCGGCGTTCGCTGCGGGCAGATCGATGACCCGGACTGCGGCGTGGGCACCGTGCCGGCACTTGCGGCGGTCGGCTGCTCTGCGCAGCCTCGACTCCAGCTTCGAGACCGCCATGTCCAGAGCGGCGTAGCGATCCTCGGCCGCGGCCTCGGCCCTGATGGCCGGCCCGCGCGAGGAGATGGTCAGCTCGACTCGCTCTCGCCGCTGCGACTGGCGCGGATTGCGCTCGGCGCAGACCTCCACGTCGATCCGCATGACCTTGGAGTCCAGCTTCCCGATCTTGGCGAGCTTTGCTGTCGCGTGCCTGCGGAACCGATCCAGCACGTCCGTGTGCCGACCCTTGAAGATGATGTTCACTGCGGAACCCCCTTCTGCCCGGACTTGAACGCGGCACCCGCCCGGCCGACCTGGTCTTCGACCCCACATCCGCCTGCTGAGGGGTTCGCAGCCACTTGTGCCACTACTGCCCTTCTCCCGGTCCGCGAGACGTCGGGTCTCCCGGCGGGGCAGGACTTACTTCTAAGCCGCACCGTGATCAGTCGACGATAAGTCGCCTTACGTGGGCCGTTTCGCCTGCGGCTGGCATCGGCTTGCCACACCGGGCTTCCCGCTGGTGGGGAAGCCAGCGTGGTGCAACCACGGACCCGGGCGGGTGCCATGACACGACGCTAGTCCGGCGCGGGGCGAATGTCAGGAGGGGGGACGCCTGCAGTATTCGGCGACGCGACCGAGCGTGACCACATTTCCGCATATCGAGACCTAGACGGCCACGACACTGTTCGGTAACCTGCGCCGCCCGCCCGGTCCTGGCGGGCCCGGCCGACCCGGCGGGCCCAGCTGGCCCGGCGGCGATCCCGCTCAGCCCGGATAGGCCGGGGACTCGCCCCCGGCCCGCGTGGGCTGGAAGGCGCCGAGGTCCGTCGAGACCATCATCTTCCCGCCGGGCAGGCCGATGGCTATGTCAGCGACGGAGCCTTCGGGACTCGTGGCGGTCACCGACACGGGGGCGCCCGGCGTCGCGATGATGGTCGGCGGGCCGCCGTTCAGCGGGACCTCATAGAGCTGCGCGCTGGACGAGCTGCCGCTGTCGGCCAGGACGATGACGTCGTCCGTGCCGTACCAAGAGAGAGCGTCGGGCTGGGGGATGCCAGCGCCGATGGTCACCGGCCCCCCCTGCATCATGACGGCCTGGCCGCTGTGCGTGACGGCGCCGACTTCCACGTGACTGCTCGATCCGTCGCGGACGATCATCACGACCCTGACACCGTCCGGCGCAACCCTGAAGTCGGTCACGTCGGCCCCGGCAGGCACGGGCACGTTGACCGTCGCCGCCGAGCCGCCGTTCGGCGGCAGCATCCACACGATGCCGCCGGCGGTGATCCAGAGATCACCCCGCGCGTCCCAGCTCACCGACGTGCAGCTGCCGCTCGTCGGCCGCCACTCCTTCAGCACGGCGCCGCGGCCGAGCGCGCCGAAGTAGACGGCGGCGCCGCCCGCGGCGATCCCGGCCACCGAAGGACCCTTCGGGGAGATCGCGATCGAGGTGAGCGGCGGGGCGCTTCCGGAGCCGGCCTGGCCGGGCACCGTGGCGTTCCGTTCATCCTGCGGGCCGCCTGACTGGCCGACGCCGGACAGGGTCTGCACCGTTCCGTTGCTTCCGAGGAAGTAGAGGCTGGACCCGGCGGGCTGGGCGGGCATCCAGCCCCGGTAGGCCTGCGGGTCCTGGTACAGGCTGCTCATGACGTGTTCCGGGCTGTTGTTGAGCTCGAGCTCGACGGACTGGACCGCCGCCGTCCCGCTGGCGAGCGTCCAGGCCAGCTGGGCGGCCATCTGCTCGAGCTGCCGCTGATTGACCTTGAGGGGCTTTCCGTGCTCGCCGCCGAGATCGACCGTGGCGTTCTGGCCGCCGATCCGCACCTGCCCGAGCGGCTGGGCGTGCGCGGGGAACCCGGTCACCGCCGCTCCGGTCAGCCACCCGGACGGATCCTGCAGCAGCGCCTTCACCAGACCGGTGGCGAGTTGGGTGTTGGTGGCCTGCTGCGGCACGAACACGGGATCGGGCACCAGCGTGTTCCCCGACTGGGACAGGAAGTAGAGGTCGCGCGGCTGGTATACGTGCTGGAAGTCGGCATCGGTCAGCAGCAGCCCCTGCGACGTGGGCAGGCCATCGATCCGCCACTGACCGTTGACGCTGACCAGCGAGAAAACGTAAGACTTCGTCGACGACCCCGAGTAGACCTGATACTGGCCGGAGCCCGTGATCGTCGCCACTGGCAGCCCGGTCACCCTGACCTGGGCACGCAGGTCAGACTGGTTCGGCACCGACTTGGGAAATGGACCGATGGAGGTCGTCTTCGGCTGGCCTCTCACCACGGTGACCGCCCACCCTGGGTGCCACGCAGCCTGCGCCGCCGGATCGAGGTACTTCTTGGCCACCTGATGGTCCCCCGCGAAGCTGGCGCTGGCCGCGAGAAAGCCGTCCACGATCTGCGTGGGCTTCCAGCCTGACTCGGGCCCGACCGCGATCGGCTGCGAGTATTCCTGCTCCTGGCTTAGCCCGTTCTGGGCGGAGCCGACCTGCTGCACTGGCCCGTTCGTGGGGACCGTGGCGCACCCCGCGGCAACGACCGCCATAGTGAGCGCCGCGGCAGCGGTCCGGCCGCCCACGGCCATCGGGACCCGCTTCGTAATGACCCATGACCGGCCGCGTACCGAGATCATCGGACGCGGCTGCCCGCACGCGGCTGGCCCGGTGCACCTGCCGGTGTCCCGACCGTGCCGACTCCGTCGCCGTCCGCGGCCCCGGGAGCGGCAGGGCTGCCCGCGTCCGGCTGCCCAGCGGCCAGCCCGTCAGCACCGGAGGCACCCGGCGGAGCGCCCCCGTTGGCACTGACCCCGACCGTAAGCGCGGCGGCCGTGTCCGTGTCCGCCAGGGTGGCCGTCGACCCATCAGCCTCGGCCGGTGCCAGAGGCAGCGGCGACCCGGCCAGCTCGGCACCGATCGTCCTGGGCAGCGTGAGCCGGAACACCGACCCCCGGCCGACCTCGCCCCAGGCTTCCAGCCACCCGCCATGCAGCCTGGCGTCCTCGAGCGCGATCGCGAGCCCCAGGCCGGTGCCGCCGGTGGTCCGGGCCCGGGCCGGGTCCGCGCGCCAGAAGCGATCGAAAACCAGGTGCTCCTCGCCGACGGCGAGCCCGATGCCGTAGTCCCTGACGGCGACAGCCACCGCGGCGGAGTCCCCGGCCACGGTCACCACGGCGTCCTTGCCTTCGCCATGTTCCACGGCGTTGACCAGAAGGTTCCGCAGGATCCGCTCCACCCTGACCCGCTCCACCTCGGCGATGCACGGCTCGGCGGGCAGCCGGAACTCGATCTTGGCGCCGCGGCGCTCGGCAAGCTGCTGAGCCACGTCGGCAGACAGCCTGGCGAGGTCGCAGATATCGACGGGTTCTGCGTCGAGCACCGCCACGTTCGCGTCGTACCTGCTGATCTCCAGGAGGTCGGTGAGCAGCGACTCGAACCGCTCCAGCTGGCTCTGCAGCAGTTCCGCCGACCGGGACACCGGGCCTGCCAGCTGCTCCCGGTTCGCAAACAGCACATCCGCGGCGATCTTGATCGTGGTCAACGGCGTGCGCAGCTCGTGCGAGACGTCGGACACAAACACGCGTTGCACCTGCGACAGATCCTCCAGCGCGGTCATCTTTTCCTGCAGGCTGGCCGCCATCTCGTTGAACGACGTCGCGAGCGCGGCAAGCTCGTCAACGCCGCGCACCGGCATGCGCTCGTCGAGGTTGCCGGTGGAAAGGCGCTGTGCGCCGCGGGCAGCGTGCCGGACCGGGGTCACCACCCAGCGCGTAACCAGCGCGGCGATGGCCGCGAACAGGAACACCAGCACGACGCCCGCCACCAGCAGGGTCCGCTGAATCTGGTCCAGGCTCTGCTGTACCTGCGTCAGCGGGAAGAAGTAATACAGCTGGTAGTAGGGGCCGACGGGGACACCGTAGACGAGACCGGGCACCAGGGTTCCGAGCGCGGAGGGGGAGCCCATCTTGGCGAACGTGAAGCTCGCCGCCGACTTGCCCTCCTTCTGCAGCGCGTTCACCTTGCTGACCAGCTTGGCCGGAATCTCGCTGATTACGACGCCGGCCGTGTCGCCCGCCCGGAACACCGGCGCGCCCGAGTAGGGGGCTGCGAGCATGATGGCGACACCGTAGGAGCTCTCCGCCTCGGCAGGGGCCTGCAGCTTGCTGACGATCGTGTCCATCAGATTCTGGGTGGTGGTGCCGTTAGGCCGCGAGTCCCAGCCAGGCTCCGTGTGCGCGGTAGGCACTCCGTCGGTGACCACCACGTTGCCCGCCTGCAGTTCCTTGGCCTGCAGCTGGTCCGAGGTGATCTGCTGCATCAGGAAGAAGCCGAGCACCGTGACCACCATCGCCGAGATGACCAGCGTGGTGGTGACCACGCGCAGCTGCAGCGACCGGAGCCAGCGTGAGCGCAGGAACCTTTGGGTGGCGGTGAGCCGGCGGCGCAGCGCGCCCAGCCGGCGGCGAGCCAGCCGGCGCAGCCGGACGACCGATTCCGGGACCGCGACCGGCGCGCGGAGGTTTCGCAGCGCACCTCGCGTTCTCAACGCACTCAGCCTGTCGCGCGAGGGTGCCGCGCCGCTGCTGGTCGCCGCCCCCTTCATGTCCTTCCTCCGCGCAGGCGGATCAGCCCGGTCCCGCCTTGTAACCGACGCCGCGGACCGTGACCACGATCTCCGGGCGCTCCGGATCCTTCTCGATCTTGGCTCGCAGCCGCTGGACGTGCACGTTGACGAGCCGCGTGTCGGCGGCGTGCCGGTAGCCCCAGACCTGCTCCAGCAGCACCTCCCTGGTGAACACCTGCCGTGGCTTCCTTGCCAGCGCTACCAGCAGGTCGAACTCCAGCGGCGTGAGGTTGAGCGGCTCCCCAGCCCGGGTCACCGCGTGCCCGGCAACGTCGATGCTGACGTCGCCGATCTGCAGCGTCTCCGGAGCGGGGTCTTCGGTCCGGCGCAGCCTGGCCCGTACGCGCGCCACCAGCACCTTTGACTGAAACGGCTTCACGATGTAGTCGTCCGCGCCCGACTCAAGCCCGAGCACCACGTCGACCGTGTCGCTCTTGGCGGTGAGCATCACGATCGGGACGCCCGACTCGGCCCGGATCTGGCGGCAGACATCGATGCCGTCCATTCCGGGCAGCATGAGGTCGAGCAGCACCAGATCGGGGTGCGTATCCCGAAACACGTCCATCGCCTTGTCTCCGTCGGCGACGAATGTGGGCTCGAAGCCTTCTCCGCGGAGCACTATGCCCAGCATCTCGGCGAGAGCGGCGTCGTCGTCGACGACCAGCACGCGACCTTTCATGGCCCCCATCGTTCCACGTAAACGGCGGCAGCGGCACCGTCAAGCTTGCCTGATCCCGCGGTCAGAACACGCAGCGTACCCGCTGTTGGCGGTTTTGCGACCCCCCGTTCGGTGACGATCGCGGTGATCAGCTCTGGTGGGGTCACGTCGAACGCGGGGTTGTACCCCGGCGTTTCCTCCGGCGCTATCCGCACCCCGGCCAGGCTTGTGACCTCGTCGCCTGGCCGCTGCTCCACCTTGATCGCGGCACCTTCCGGGGTGTCGAGGTCGACGGTGGAGACCGGCGCCACCACCACGAACGGCACCCCATGGTGGCTGGCCAGGACGGCGAGGCCATAGGTTCCTACCTTGTTCGCCACGCTGCCGTCCGCCGCGATCCGGTCGGCACCCGTCAGGATGATGTCGACCGCCCCGGCCGCCAGCAGCGACGCCGCGGCCGAGTCGGCCAGCACTGCGTGCGGCATGCCCGCCCGCTGGGCCTCGTACGCGGTCAGCCGGGCCCCTTGCAGCAGCGGCCTCGTCTCGTCGATCCAGAGCTTGGCAAGCCTGCCTGCCCGGTGTGCCGCGAGGATCACCGCGAAGGCCGTGCCCTCGCCGCCGGACACCAGAGCGCCGGTGTTGCAATGCGTGAGCACGCGCGCACCCTCCGGCACTAGAGCGAGCCCGTTCTCCGCCATCGCCGCGCTCGCCGCCGCGTCCTCCGCCTCGATCGACCGGGCCTCGGCGACCACAGCGCGGGCGGCTACGCGTTCCGGCCCATCGGTCTGATTGTGCAGGGCCCGCCGATATGCCGCGAGCGCCCGCCGGACGCCCCAGCCCAGGTTGACCGCGGTCGGTCTGGCCTGCTCGATCTCGGCGGCCGCAGCGGCGACGTCGTCGCCACGGTACGCAGCGAGCGCGACACCGAAGGCGCCCGCGACCCCGAGCATCGGCGCGCCGCGAACGACGAGCCGCCGGATCGCGTCCACCAGGGCGGGGACATCACCGCAGGTGACGATCGCCTCCGCGGCCGGGAGCCTGGTCTGGTCCAGCAACGCGATCGCCGGGCCCTCGGGCGGATCGATCCAGCGCAGCGGGGGTGTCTCCACACCAAGAGTGTGCGCCGATTCCCGCGCCGCCCACCAGTGCCCCGGCCTACCGACCAGGAACGGGCCGCCGGATGCGGCTCCCGCGACAGAGCCTGATCCTGCTACGACACCCGCGCAGGACCCGATTTCCATGATCGTGGAGAGTTTTGGCGGCGATGCCGGAAAAGGTAACCACGATCACGGAAGGGTTCGATCGCGGGGCATTTCGCGAAGTTTGTGCGTGATTGCTATACACCTTCGGCGCCGTCGCCGCAACCGTGCAAGTATTGGCCATCCGGCGGGGGACCCTGCTCGCCGACCGCACACTCGGCCCGGCTAGCCTCGGCCCGGCCAAGGAGAGATATGTCCGATAATTCAGCATCGGGCGGGCCAGGCGGGCCGACAGACGGGCCGGCGGGAGAGCCCGACGATACTCAGCCGAACCAGGCCCAGGAGCCGCCGCCCTACGGCCAGGCACCTTCACCTCCTTATGGCCAGCAGCCTTCCTACGGCCAGCAGCCGCCGCAGCAGAGCCAGCAGCCGTACGGACAACTGCCCTCTTACGACCAGCCTCCGCCGCCCGGGCAGCAGCCTGGCTACGGCCAGCAGTCCGCACATGGCCAGCAACCCCCCGGGTACGGACCGCAGCCTGGATACGGCCAGCAGGCCCCGTACGGGCAGCAGACCCCGTACGGACAGCAGCCTCCCGGATACGGACCGCCGCCCGGATACGGTCAGCAACCGCCGTACGGGCAGTATCCCGGATACGGTCAGCAACCGCCGTACGGCCAGCAACCCGGGT
>Ga0209333_1000715_pt1 | contig 17479 bp, 9 predicted proteins | sample BlaSpr_A8_OM2_O3_FD_187982 | JGI IMG/M metagenome (GOLD analysis project Ga0209333, IMG submission 187982) | Forest soil microbial communities from Thunder Bay, Ontario, Canada - Black Spruce, Ontario site 2_A8_OM2_O3 (SPAdes) (version 2) | ecosystem: Environmental > Terrestrial > Soil > Boreal... | reverse complement strand
CGACTTCGAAGATACCTACAACGCATCCAAAGGCTCGCCCCCGATTCCCGTCAGCACTTACTGGAGCTCTACGAATCTGCCCACCGACGGCTCCGCCAAGTCCTACATTCCGGAGATTCCCTGGAACGACTCTTGCGCCGGTTTCCTGTTCTACAACTTTGAAGGCAAGAGTACTGGCTACGGTTCTACCGGCTTCTGTAATTCCGGAGGCACCGGCGACCGCACCACCGGCTCCGGCAGCGGTGGTCCTAGCGGCTGCGCCACTGGATCGCCATCAACCTCCGATATCGTCAGCGGTACCTGTCAGGGATGGCCCAAGCCGTCCTGGCAGGCGGGTATCTTCGGCAACCCCGCCGACGGCGTACGCGACATCCCGGACGTCTCCCTGTTCGCCTCAAACGGCCTCTGGAACCACTACATCATCATTTGCGATTCGGACACCGGCAATGGCGGAGTCTCCTGCGCCGGCGCGCCCAGCACGTGGACCGGTTTGGGCGGCACATCCGCTTCCTCGCCCATGATGGCCGGCATCCAGGCGCTCGTGAATCAAAAGTGGGGAATTCGCGCAGGCAATCCCAACCCCACCCTTTATGCCATCGCGAACGCTGAATTCGGCGCCAGCGGCAATAGCGCCTGCTATTCCATCAACCAGCCGCCGCGCCGCGGCCTGGGCACGGCTTGCACGTTCTACGACATCACCCAAGGCGACATTGTGGTGAACACCAGTGGCACACACGTGAACAGCTATAAGCCATCCGGGACCGATGGAGTGCTCAGTACGCAGACGCTCACCGGCGTCACGGTTCTCACCGCCGGATCCGGCTACACCAGCGCGCCCACTTGCACCATTGCTGCGCCCAGCAACTTGTATGCTTACTTGAGTCCTTCCGGCGGAACGTTGTGGGGCGGCGGCACACAAGCCACGTGTACAGCCGTCCTTTCCGGCAGTACCGTGGGCAGCATCACCCTGAACAATGGAGGCCAAGGCTACACCGATGGCGGCGGCTGTACTTTGACGGGAGGCGGCGGCTCGGGCGCAACTTGCGTACCTGTAATTTCCGCCACAACCCTTGCGCCAGCCTATCAGCCCGCGTACGGCGCCACCCCCGGATGGGACTTCCCCACTGGCATTGGCAGCGTCAACGCCTATAACCTGGTAATGAATACCGCCTGGTAATCACGTAGTACAAGAATGGTGGAAATTCTCAAATTCGACCTGGCTACCGAAGTCTTAGCTTCGTTCGGCGAGGCGCGCTTGCCCGTCACCGGCTCCAGTATGTTCCCGTGCATGCAGCCCGGCGATTTGCTCGAAATCCGCCGCCCCTCCGCCCTCATCCAGACTGGCGAGGTGGTGGTGTTCGATCGCCATAGCCGGCTGGTGGTCCATCGGGTAGTCGGCCGCACCGGCGACCTGCTGATCACTCGCGGCGACCGTCTACGCTATCCCGATGCGCCCGTTCCCGCCGCCGCAGTTCTCGGCTGCGTCACCGCTATCGAACGCCGCGGCCGCCGGATCGCGCCGCGCCTCACGTTATGGCGCCGAATAGTCTCGGCGGTACTGCGCTACACCGAGTTCGGCACACGCGTCGCGCTTTACTCTGTTAGGATGGTACGAACTTGACCCTCACCGCGACCCACGAGCTGGCCATCGATATCGGAGGCATGCCCATTCTGGTGCGTACCGACAGCTCCGAATTCGCGGCGTTGCTCGAAGACCGCTACGGCAGCTTCATCCACGCCCCATCCTCCGATCGCATCTTTTCGCTGGATATCGATCTGATCCCGCCGCGCACGATCCTGGAAGACGAAGACGTGAGCGTGCGCATGGAATCGGGACGTTGGATCATCACCCGCGGCGATTTCCGCTCCGAATTCGACCCGCGCAGCGGCCACGGCTGGGTGCGCCAAAGCGCCAATCCTTATTCGATCGATGGCGTGCTGCGCATCCTGCATTCCTTGTTTCTGGCCCGCGAAGGCGGCTTTCTGGTGCATGCCGCCAGCGCCGTCCGCAACGGCCGCGCGTTCCTGTTCGCCGGCGTTTCCGGCGCGGGGAAGACCACCCTGTCGCGCCTGGCCCCGCCGGATGCCGAAGTGCTCACCGACGAAATCTCCTACGTGCGTCCGGCTACCCAACTGCAACCTACCGAGCCGCGACCGTCAGGGAGCGGCTATGAAGCCTTCGGTACCCCTTTCGCGGGCGAGTTGGCCCGCATCGGAGCCAACCTGCGCGCACCCCTCGCCGCGCTCTACCTGCTGGTGCAAGGCCCTGAAAACCGCATTGAGCCGGTCGACCCTGCCGAAGCCGCCCGCGCCGTGCTGCGCAATATTCTTTTCTTCGCGCACGACGAAGAACTGGTCGGTCTGGTGTTTCAATCCGTTTTCGATTTCGTCGCCCGCGTGCCGGTGCAAAGGCTGGTCTTCACGCCCGACGCGCGCGTCTGGGAGCTAATCGTATGAATGATGTTTACCCTGCGCGCAGCAAGCAGGTCGCGGCCCGCATGCTGGGCGGCGAGATGATGATCATGTCCCCCACCGATGCCAGCCTGTTCAACTTGAACGATGTAGGCTCGGCGATTTGGAACGCCGCGGACGGGCGCACCTCGCTCGATGAAATCGTTGTCCGGCTTTGCGACGAATTCGAAGTCACGCCCGAAGCCGCCCGGCACGATGCCGAAACCTTCGTCGAGGAACTGGCTGCGCACGGCATCCTGAACCTTTCCGAACAACCGATCGTACCCGCCGCAAGCGGGCTTCAGGAGATCAAATGAGCGCCTTGATGGAAGAGATGAACCGCCGCGCACTGGCGCTGGGAGTGCCCTTGGGCGCTCAACTGGATGTCACCTACCGGTGCAACGAGCGTTGCGTGCACTGCTATCTCGATCACGACGATCACGGCGAAATGACCACGGCCGAGATGCTGAATGTCCTCGACCAGTTGGCGGATGCCGGCACGCTCTTCCTGACCCTCAGCGGAGGCGAAGTCCTGATGCGCATGGATTTCTTCCGTATCCTGGAATACGCGCGCGAGCTTTCCTTCTGCGTCAAAATCAAGACCAACGCATTCATGATCGGCGAAGCGGAAGCCGATCGCATGCGCGATCTGGGCGTGAACTCCGTGCAGGTCAGCATTTACTCGCACAGGCCCGAGGTGCACGACGCCATCACGCTGCTTCCGCGGTCGCTGGAACGCTCCATCAACGGCATCCGTTTCATGCAGCAGCGCGGCTTGAAAGTGATCATCGCCAATGTGCTCATGCGCCAGAATTTCGGGGATTACGAAGGCGTCCGCGCGCTGGCCGATTCCCTAGGAGTCGAAAGCACCATTGATCCCACCGTGACTCCCAAGATGGATGGCGACCGCGAAATTCTGGGCCTGGGAATCGGACACCAGGAGTTGTTCGAGGTAATGCGCAATCCCGGCCTGGTGGGCAATGTGGACGAATTCTGCGCGCCTCCGGGTGAAACCACCGATGCCATGCTGGACGAAGTTCCCTGCAGCGCCAGCCACACCTATTGCTACATCTCCCCCTATGGCGACGTCTATCCGTGCGTGCAGTTTCCGCTGCCCACAGGCAACGTGCGGAAGCAGAAGTTCATCGACATCTGGCGCTACTCGCCGGAGATGAACGAGGTGCGATCCATCCGCCCGCGCGAGTTGCCCGTATGCGGGACCTGCTCGCACGTGGGCACCTGCACGCGCTGTCCTGGCCTGGCCTACATGGAAGGCAATATGCGCGGCCCATCCTCGCAGGATTGCGAGAAATCCTTCGCGCGCACCGGCATCCCGTCGGCCAATATGCATTTGAAGGCGGCCCGCGCCAACTTGGTCCAGATCCGGGTGGACATGCCGCAGAGTGTACTGGTGAATTGACCCCCGCCGCACAAACTCTGTTGGACTGCGCGTGCGCTGGCGTGCATTCGCGGCAGGCCGATCCGGCAAACACGGCGTTCGAGGATGCCGATTGGGCTGCAATCGAGCGGCTGGCGTCGCGCCATGGTATCTCGCCATTGATGGTTCGCGCGTTGCCGGAGCCGTACGCGATGCGGTTTCGCGACGCGGAGCGCGCGCGCACCAAATGGAGCTTGCGGCTGACTGGGGAGTTGTTCCGTCTGCTCGATCTGTTGGAGCGCCATGCAATTCCGGCGCTGCCGTTCAAAGGTCCGGCACTGGCGTATGCGCTCTATGGCGACGTGGCCATGCGCGAATCCTGCGATCTGGATGTGCTGGTCCCTGGCGAATGTTTGCTCGATGTCAAACGGGCCATGCTGGCGGCCGGCTATACAACCGATCTACCCGCGGATGCCGGCCGGGAAGCCGCCTATCTCCGCGCGCGCTACGAGTTGCACTACACCTCGCCGGATGGGGCCATCCCCATCGAGATGCATCAGGCGTTCATGGCGCCCTCCTACTGCCTGCCATTCGATTACGATGCGCTTTGGAAGCGGCTGGAGCGGCAGCCGCTCTGCGGCCGCGAGGTGCGGGCGCTGGGCGCCGGCGACCTGCTGCGAATGCTCTGCGCGCATGGCGCCAAGCATGCGTGGGCGGAACTGAGCGCGTTATGCGACATCGCCCGGCTACTGGTGGTTGACGGAGACCGGATTCCATGGCCCGCGCTGCTGGCCCAGGCGCGCGTCATGGGCGCCAGCCGGATTCTGCTATTGGGGCTCTCGTTGGCGGCGCATTTGTTGCAGGCGCCGGTGCCCGCCGATGTACTGGCGCAGGCGCGCGCGGACCGGGCTTTGGTCCGGCTAGCCGGACAGGTTCGTGCGGCGTTGTTCCAGGAATCCGAAAGCGAAGGCGGGCTGCGCTTTTTTCTGCGCACGCGGGAGCGCTTCCGCGATCAGCTGGCGTGCTGTGCGCGCCTGGCGCTGCAGCCGAATGAAGAAGATTACGCGTGCCTGCCCCTGCCGGCCCTGCTTTCTCCGCTGTACTATCCGCTGCATGCGGCCCGCGTGGCGGGGAAGTTCGGTTTCGTCTATATATTCAAGTAAGACGAAAAGTAGGACGAACGTAATCGGAGTACAACATTTGTCTGACTGTATTCGCGTCAGATTAATCTCCTCGCCTATTGATTCTTAGCGTGAGACACAGTAACATCAACTGATACTCCTTAGTAAGGCTGCGTGAAGGAAAGGACAAAGAAAAGTGCAATCCCTATTTGACGACGTTGCTCGGATCCTGGCAAAGCCCGCACCGCGGCGCCAGGCACTCAAGCTTGCGGCCGGAGTATTTGCCGGGGGCATCCTCGGTGCCCTGGGAGTAAAGGCTGCTGGTTGCAGAGCCGGATACACGGCCTGCGGCGTGCACGGCCTCTGCTGCCCGGATACCGGAAAGTGCTGCATCACCGAAACCAGGGGCGCCTTCTGCGTTCCCAGCCCGCTGGACATATGCTGCGCCAACACGGCGTGCGGACCGAAAGAGGTGTGCTGCCACGGTGTCTGTTGCGCGCCGGGGGTGAAGTGCGTGAACAACCGGTGCGCGTCGTCGAAAGCCGCCTAGCCGTTCGCTGATCGCGCCTGCCTTTAGACGGCGCGCACTGCGTACAGGTGCGCGCCGGTTTCGTCGTATAATTATTGCATCCCTCAGCGATTCTGCCTCGCCTCTCTCGCCGCCATACTAGGCTACGCCGTTTATCAAAACGGCGGAGCATCCGCTGGCTGGAACACCTGCCTGCTGGCGCTGGGCCTTGCGGCGGCCCTGTACTGGCTCCGCACACCCGCCGAACCCGGTAGTACCGGCGCGCCGTGGCTGCTGCTGTTCCCCTGCTACGTAGTTCTTCAACTGCTTCCCCTCCCGCTGTTCCTGCTTCGCCTGCTCTCCCCCACCCGCGCGAGCATTCTCGCTAGCCTGGCGCGGCTCATGCCGCCGGCCAGTTTCGCGCCCCTGGCCATTGCTCCGGCCATAACTGTCACTCACTTACTCCGGGTTGTCGCGTATGTACTCCTGTTCGTACTGGTGCGCGATGTGACACGCCGTCTGCCGGGCCGCGGCCGATGGTGGGCGGCGATGCCATTGGTCGCGATTGCGGCGGCCGAAGCCGGCTTGGGTCTTTTGCAGAGTGTGCAAGGGGAGGAAGTACAGGGTACGTACCTCAACAAGAATCACCTTGCCGGGCTGCTGGAGATGGCGCTGCCGCTGGCCGCCGCCAATGCAGCGGCTCTGTTTGCCCGGCGCGCCCGGGCCAAAGCAGCGGCGATGTTATCGGTAGCCTTGCTGATCTTCGCCGGGCTGGTCCGTTCGCTATCCAAGATGGGTTTCGCGGCGGGGCTAGCGGGGTTGTTTGTCATGGGTGCGCTGACGATCGCGGGCAGATTGCAAGGCGGCAAGAAATGGCTGGCGGTCGCCGGCTTGGCCGTTTTGGTTCTATTCGGCTTTGTGTTCCTACCCTCCGACGCGTTTGTCGCGAATTATGGAGGGCTCACTTCCAAGGGGCCGGCCGCACTGGAGGGACGCGGGCCGATCTGGCTTGAGACGCTGCATTTGATCGCGGCGTATCCGGCCTTCGGTTGCGGTTTGGGCAACTACGAGACGGCCTTCTTGAGATACCAGACCAGCGTGGTCGACCGGGTTTTTACATACGCCCACAACGACTATCTGCAGGTTGCCGCGGAGCTCGGTGCGGCCGGTTTTCTGATTGCCGCGGCATTGTTGCTGCCGGTTTTCGCCACGCCTTTTCGCGCGGCGGCGCAAGGCCCGGATCGCACTACCCGTTATTTGGGACTCGGTTGCGCCGGTGCCATCGCGGCGATGGCTCTCCACTCTTTAACCGACTTCAATATGTATGTGCCGGCCAATGCTTTGGCGCTGGCATGGATTTGCGGCATTGGCGCCAGCCTCCCGTTAGGCTTCGAGAAGCCCGCCGCGGCCGGACACTCGGCATTGTTCGGGAGAATCGCGATCGGGCTGGCCTTTCTGCTAATCGTGTACGCGCCGGTGCGGATGCTATTCGACTCGCAATTCCGCAGCGATGCGCGGGCGGAGCGCCTGTTTTGCCGCTTTGGCATTTGCGACACGGATGCCGTGGTGACCGCCGAAACGCTGGCGTCCGGCGGGCATGCCGCCGCGGTGCCGCCGGGCGAGTTGTTTAAGGCGCTGCGCAGAGATCCAAACGCGCCCGCGCGCTGGTGCGATACGGGCGAGGCGATGCTGCGGGCGGGCCGCGACGCGGACGCCGAGTATTGTTTCTGGCAGGCGCAGGCGCTGGGCCCGCATATTCCGCCGGTCTTGATGCAGGCCGCGGATTTCTATTACGAAACGCATCGGACGGACCGGGCCATGCAGCGCATGGCGCGCGTTTTGGTCGACACCGACGCTTACGACGCTGTTATTTTCGGTTGGTACGCGGAGAAGAATTTGCCGGTCGGCGAAGTCCTGGCGCATGGCCTGCCCCCGGGTCCGCGCGCGGCCGAAGCCTATATGCGCGACCTGATCGCGGGCGACAAGGGGGGGACGAAGGAGGTCTGGAACTGGATTGCCGCACGCGAATTGGGCGACGGCCGCTTGGCGCGCGAGTACCTGGAATACCTGTTTGGCAAGCGCGATTATGAAACTGCCGCCTACGCCTGGGCCGCTTACCTAGGTGCGGCGCGGAATGGCTACCTGGAATCGAACTGGGTCTTCAACGGGGACTTCGAAAGCGATCTTTCGAATTCGGCGTTCGACTGGCGCATCAACGCGCGTGAGGGTGTGGCGGCCGCCGAGGATACGCAAGTAACGCATACCGGATCACGCTCGCTGCGAATCCACTTTGAAGGCAAGGAGAATCCGGACTACAGCGATGTAGGGCAGGTCGCTTTCGTGAAGGCGGGACGTTATCGGTTCGAGGCGTACGAGCGGACCGCCGGGATTACTACCGATAGGGGCGTAGGCTTCCACATATACGACCGAGAATCCAGCTCGCGCTTGGATGTGAGGACCGAGGAACTGACGGGTACGCACGACTGGACGCGTCTCGACCGGATTGTGACCGTGCCCCGCGGGACCCGATTGCTGGCGATTGAAGTGAGCCGTCAACGGTCCTTGAAATTCGATAACCGGATCGGCGGCACGGTTTGGATCGACAGTGTCAAGCTCACGCCGCTGGATGGTTCACGCTAACTCATGGCACGCCGGCGATGGCGGCGAGTACGGCGGGAACGTTCGCGCCGATATCCAGCCCGTCCGTTCCTCCGGCACGATAGGGACTGGAGGGCGCCAGGACCAACCCCGGCAGATCCGTTCCTGCGTTGCCGCCGTTGAAATCCATAAATCCGACCAGCGCCCAGTCGAGCGGCCAACATTGCGCAATAGGATAGTTATTCTCCTGGCAGGTTGGCGCCCCGGAAACCGGTGTGGCATTCGCGCTCAACGATGTGATTCCAGCGGGATATAGCGGAGTGTAGATAACGCCCCACACATTAGGATACCCCCAGTAATCGCCGACGAACACCTGGCCGCCAAATGTCGCAGACGGAAGTAACGCAATTGCGCCTCCAGGACTGCCGCCATTGTTGAACGGACTCCCGAACTGGAAGTTGTTCGTGAGTTGGAAGTTCAGATCGGTGCTGGGTTGGGCGTCCGTGAAGTTCAGGCCATTTTGGTACTGCGACGGAGCGTTCACAATGGTGTTGTGGTCCATCGTGAATGCGTTGGTGTTCTGCAGTTGGAACGACAGGCCCGAGGCGCAATTAGTGGCGGTCAAGGGCACGCAATTAGCGCCGCCATAAGCGACGCCGTCGATGTCGACCGCCAGATTGTTCCGGAATAGGAATCGTTGTCCGGTGGTGATGGCCGTGCCGCCACTCACCGGCGCGCCGTTTCCGGCCACGGCGCCGAGTTGCGGGCCATGCTCGAACAGGTTGTTTGTATAAGTAAGATCCTGGCAAATGTACATCCCGGAATAGAAGCAGTTGGAGATCAGAAACTCAGCCTGTCCCCCGGCGTAAGTGGTGTCGAACACGTTTGAGTCGTACAAGATCCGCTGACCGTGCTTGACCTCACTCTGGTTTTTCACGTCGTAGCATTGGGAAAGAGATGGGTTGCACCCGGCGGGCAAGGTCTGCCATGCCAGTTGTTTATGAAAGTGGTTGAGCCGGACGGTGAAGTCGCTTGGAGCGGGGCAGGTGTCGATCCCGATGTCGCCGTCCACAAACCCAGGCGATCCCTCTCCCGGGGGCGCGATCGTGCACTCCGTATTGAACATCAGGTTCTCACCGGTAGCCTCCAGGTAATTGCCTGCGATGAGGCCCGGCCCGGGGCTGTTGTTCACGTTGATGGCTTGGGTATCCTGGCCGGCGGCGACGATTCCCCATATATTCGAGAACATCACGGTTCCGTTGACCGCGTTGAGGTCGATACCGCGCGCCACATAGGTGCATGGCGATGCCACGGAGTCGGCAAGGCACGGCGCCGGGTGGACCAGGATTCTGTCGAATGTAATGTTCTGCGGCAGCGCCGCCGCTGTCGTGGTGTTCTCGCCCATGGCGACGATGGGGTAGATAAACGTGGCGGTGGGCGCGAGAGTCACCTCAAGCCCGGAGAAATACCAGTTAGCGGCCCCGTCGCTGACAAAGAACGGAGAATTGGTGTCGGTACTTTCGAGTGTCGGAACATAGCTCGTTCCGGCCAAAGACTGGGACGGAACGGTCCACTGCGGAAGCGCCTGGACGGTTTGGCCAATCGTCGAAGGGGTACACGGAGGGCCGGACGTTGGCGTGCAGACAACCGCCGCCTGAATGGCCGAGTTTTCCACCAGCACCGGGCTGCCGGCGGGACACGCCAGGCCGGGGACCACAAATGCGCCCTGATAGGTCACTCCGGCTTGCACTTGGATCCATTGCCCGCACTGCGCGTTGGTCAGCGCGTTTTGGAGCGCGGCAGCCGTGTTCACAAGTATCGGAGGGCCGCTGGGCGTGGGATACGCCGGAACAGTGCAACTCTGCGGTAACGCCGGCAGTGTCACAGAAGACGGAAGTGGCGGCAGCCCGGTCGCAGCCTGCTGGCACAGGGCCGGGATGCTGGGCGGCGGCCCCTGGGGGACAACCGCGAATGAGTTTGTGGCAGCGGCGAATGCGCCCAGGCTGGCGCCGATGGCGGTGGTACCAAGGCCGATAGCTGTGGCCAGCCCCGTACTGCCGATTGTGGCTACGGCGGGGCTAAAGGATGTCCACGCGGCGGTGGAGGTTAAGTCCTGGGTAGAACCGTCGGAATACGTTCCGGTCGCGTAGAACTGCAGCGAATTGCCTACAGAGATGGTCGGGGCAAGAGGTGAAACGGCAAGACTCACGAGCGTCGGCGGCAATGGGACTGTTAGCGTGGTAGAGCTCGAGATTGTGCCGAGGGTAGCTGTGACGGTGGCCTGTCCGGAAGCGACGGCCTGTGCCAGTCCGCCTGGGGCGATGGTCGCGATAGAAGCGGGCGCGGCGCTCCAGGCTACTTGGTTGGTGAGATCCTGGGTCGAGCCATCGGAGTAAGTTCCGGTGGCGGTAAACTGCTGGCTGGCGCCGGTCTGGAGGGTGGCGGCGGTGGGAGTGACAGCGATGCCGGTCAGCGTGGGCGTGACCGTCAGGGTGGCGGCGCCAATTGTAGAGGCGAAGGACGCGAAGATCGAGGTCGAGCCGGCCTGCATGGCCTGAGCCAGTCCCGGGCTGCCGGGCGCGTTGCCGATAGCCGCTCCGGTGGAGGGGTTCGCACTCCAGGTAACCGTGGCCGTGAGATCCTCGGAGCTGCCATCGGAGTAGGTACCTGTGGCTGTGAACTGTTGCGTACCGCCCACCCCGACGCTGGCGGAAGACGGAGAGACAGTGATGGCGGTAAGGAGTGGGACGACCGAGAGTTCGGCGGTAGCCGCGATAGGTCCGGAGGTTGCGGTAATCGTGACCGGTCCCGTGGCCAGCGTCTGCGCAAGCCCCTGGCTGCCGGGGTTGCTGCTGATGACGGCGGACGTGCAGGGGCTGGCGGACCAGTTCACAATAGCCGTGAGATCCTGGGTGCTGCCATCCGAGTAAGTGCCGGTTGCGGTAAATTGTTGCGTGAAGCCCGCGAAAACCGTGGCGCTGGATGGACTGATAGAAACGCTGGTGAGTTCCGGAGGCGCCGGGTTGATGGTCAGCGCAGTGGAGCCGGCGATTGCGCCCGACGCGGCCGTTATGGTCGCTTGCCCCGCAGCCAGGCCCTGCGCCAGCCCCTGGCTGCCCGCCGCATTGGCGATAGTGGCTGCGATGGCGGGGCTGGCGCTCCAGGTGGCCGTGGTTGTGAGATTCTGCGTGCTGCCATCCGTATAAGTCCCGGTGGCGGTGAATTGTTGGCTGGCTCCGGCAGGGATCGTGGGATTCGCGGGCGTGACTGAGATGCCTACCAGTTGCGCCGGAGTCACGGTCAACAGGCCGGAGCCGGAGATGGCGCCGGACGCGGCAGCGATCGTGGTTTGCCCCTGCGCGACGCCGAGCGTTAGTCCATCGGTACCGGGCGAGTTGCCGACAGTGCCTGTGGCGGGCGAGGAGGAACTCCAGGCGGCTGTGGCGGTCAGATCCTGCGTGGAACCGTCGCCGTAGGTTCCGGTAGCGCTGAATTGCTGCTGGTTGCCCGCCACGACCGTCGCGCTTTGCGGACTGACGACGATCGAGATCAAGTTCGGTGCGGCAATGGTGAAGGATGTCGCTCCGCCGACCGGGCCGAGGGTCGCGGTGACCGTGTTCTGTCCGGCGGCCAGGCCGTAGCCAAAACCCTGGGAGCCTGGGTCGTTACTGACCAACAGGGTGCTGGGGTTTGCCGAAGACCACGTCGCCGATTGCGTAAGATCGTGAGTCGACTTGTCCGAAAAAGTGCCCGTGGCGCTGAATTGAAATGCAGTTCCCGCCGCGACAGTGCTGTTCGCGGGCGCGATCGCGATGGAAACTAGCGCGGCCTTATCGACCGTCAGCACTGTTTTTCCGGAAACCGACGGCAGGTAGGAGGCGGTGACGATGGCGCTCCCCTGGGCAAGTGCGTTCGCCAAGCCTTCCGATTGCACGGTGTTCGCCACCGTGGCGACGGCGGCGGCCGACGACGTCCAATGCACCAAGAGACTCACGTCCTGGGAGGAACCATCGCTGAACGTGCCTGTGGCAGTGAGTTGTTGAGCCGCGGCGACCGGTAGAAGCGGCTTGGCGGGCGAGACGGAGATGCTCCTGAGATGGGCAAAACCGACCGTTGCGGCCGCGGAAGCGCTGAGTCCGGCGAAGCTTGCCGAAACGGTGAGTGAACCTGCCTGGCTGCTGCTGCTGCTTATGCGGCCGATGCCGCTCACGGTGGCAATGCCGGTGGCGGAGGAGGACCACGATGCCAGGCTGGTAAGGCTGCGTGTGCTGCCGTCCGAGTATGTGCCGGTAGCCTGCAATTGAAGAACCGTGCCCGTAGCCATCGAGACACTCGCAGGCGAGATGGCGATTGATTGAAGAGCCGCGCTCGTTACACCGAGAGGCGCCGATGAGCCGACCGGACCAAGGGCCGCTGTGATCAAAACCGTTCCGGCGCCCAGTGTAGTCACCATGCCGGTCGCGTTTACCGAGGCCACCGCCGGCGCCGAGGATGTCCATGCTACCTGGTCGGTGAGCACCAGTTGGGTGCCGTCGGAGTACGAACCGACCGCGTTGAACTGTTGGCCGTATCCCTGCGGCGCGGACGCGTACAGGGTGTTGACCGCCAAGGAAACCAGCGTGGCGGTGGTGACGTTGACATTGACGCTGGCGGCGACAACCGGCAAGGTTGCCGATGTTGCGGTTATCTGCGCGTTCCCGGCCGCCACAGCGCTGGCCATCCCGGAATTGGCGACGGTCAGCTTAGTGGTATCCGAGGAGGTCCAACCCACCGATGCGCTGATGTCCTGAATGCTGCCATCGCTGTAGGAGCCGAGCGCATGAAACTGGCGGCCGGCGCCCATGGGGATAGAAGCCGTCTGCGGGGCGATCGCGATCGAAACCAGGGCGTAGGCTTGGCCGCTCAGGTTCAGAATCGCCGGGATAAGCTGGCCGGTGTAAGTGACGGTAACATTGCCGGAGCGCAATCCGGCAGCGCTCGGAGCGAATGTCACGCTAACCTGGCAACTCGCGCCGGCCTTGAGGGACGCGTGGCAGGTGGTCTTTTCCGCGAAATCTCCGGAGACGGAGACGGAAAGTCCGGAGACAGCGGCTGCGCTACTGTTTGTAACCGCAACGTTGACCGGCGCACTTACCGATCCTATCTGGGCGGTAGGAAATTGAAGCGTAGACGGCGCGACCACGATCGCGCCAGTTGTCTGGCTGAGAGCCTGGCAGGCGGCCAGGATTAGCAGCACCGGGGTCATCCGGCTGTATTCAGCGCTAATCATCGATTTGCTCCTAAGAAAGATATAAATTGCAATCGATCTCAGCGCTTACGGTAGTCGCCGATTGCTTATATCTGGGCATTTTAAGCTATAGCCCGGAAGATAGATCAAGAATTAACGGAAGGATATCGTTCGGATGCTCTCTTTGGTAAATACCTACCGCAAAGCATGCGGAGACGCGATGTCTTATGCTAGCGCGGCGCGGACCGTGGGGCGGGCAGGACCCACTCCACAACTAAGTGGCGTTTGGGATAGGAGTGCGGCTAAGTCAGCGACCAACCTTTGCGGAACGCCGGCTTGAGATACTTATTCGCCTCGCTATTATTCGTGAAGCGCATCTTCGCCGCGTCCCACTCCAGCTTGCCTTCAAAGCGCAGGGCGATCGCCCCCAACAGCATCCACTCGACGAAAGGAACGGCCACATTGAAGTTCGAGCATGCCGGATCGCCGCCTTTGCAGGCCCGAATCCAATCGCGGTAGTGGCCCGGCGACCGGGTAAGCAGCGGCTGCGGGAACTGGTAGTCCCTCATCTTCTCCACTGGAATCAACCTGGTCTCTTCGCCGTAAGTGCCGGTTGTGATCATGCCCTTGTCGCCGATGAAGAGGCTGCCATCCGGTGTGGGCACTTCGGCATCGGGGGCGTTCTTCGCGGCCTGGAATTTCTGAAAATTGAAAACGTCGCCGATGAACCCGGTAAACGGCGGGGGGCCCGGACGCCTGGGGGAAGGCTTTTCGGGCAGATCGCCCAGAAGCTCGCCATCGGGCACGCCCGGGAGCTTCGGAGTTTCCTTCAACCCGTCGTGCCAGAACAGCTTGACCGGAGGCATCGATCCGCGCGCCGGAAAATCGTAGCGGATTTCCGATCGCGCCGGAAACATGAAGTCGCTCGGGCCTTCCTTGTGAATGCACTCCACACTGACCGGGGCCCCCAGGTGCAGCGCCAGGTTCGGCGCCCCCAGAATGTGGCAGGCCATATCGCCCAGTGCGCCGCACCCGAAGTCGTAAAAGCCGCGCCAGTTGCCCGGCTGATAGAAATGCCCACCGAGCGGGGACTTGTAGTCCGGACCGCCGGAGGTATATGGCCGCGGCTCGGCGATGCCCAGCCAGAGGTCCCAGTCGAGCGTATCCGGCACCGGTTCCGGGGGAGGAATCCTCGTCAGCCCTTGCGGCCAGATGGGCCGGTCGGTCCACGCATGCACCTCGGTGACCTGGCCGATCTCCCCTGCCCAGATCATCTCGGCAGCTTGGCGGGTGCCCTCATTGGAGTAGCCCTGGTTGCCCATTTGCGTGGCGACTTTAAATTTATGCGCAGCCTCCAGCAGTTTCCGCGCTTCCCAAACCGTTCGCGTCAGCGGCTTCTGCACGTACACGTGCTTGCCGCGCTCCATGCACCACATCGCCGCGGTAGCGTGCATGAAATCGGGAATAGCGACGATCACCGCGTCGATGCCGTTGGCCTGCTGGTCGAGCATTTTGCGGAAGTCTTTATACTTCGGAACCTTGGCGTACTCGTTGAATCTCCGCGCGGCGCGTTCCTGGTCGACGTCGCAAAGCGCCACGATGTTCTCGGTGGCGCAGCCGCGGATATCGCTGGACGCCTTGCCTCCTGCGCCGATCGAGGCGATATTCAACTTCTCATTGGGCGACTTGTAGCCGAGCGCGCGCAATGAAGGCACGCTTCCGAACCCCGCAACCGGAATCGCGCCGGCCAATAACGGCCCAAAAAAGAAATGACGCCTGGTGCAGTTGTATGCCAAGGCCAGCCTCCCCTTACATCATATGCCGCCGCGACGAGAACCGGTATACTCTCCAGTATGCACACGCGCCCTCTTATTCTCCTGTTATCCCTGCTGGCGGCCGGGCTGGCTGGGGCTGCCTCCGCCTCCGCGCAAACGATTACCGTGCTCTTTCCGGCCTCGCGCTCCGCCAAGCCGCTGGACGGCCGCCTGCTGCTTCTGCTCTCGAACGACCCAAGCGCCGAGCCGCGCATGCAGATCGACGATACGCCTAAGTCGCAGACGATTTTCGGTGTAACCGTCGACGGGTGGAAACCCGGCGAGCCAGTGGCCATCGGCGATAATGCGCAAGGCTATCCGCGGGTGAGCTTGAAGGATGTCCCGGCCGGCGAATATACGATCCAGGCCGTGCTGAACGTTTACGAAACCTTTCACCGCGCGGATGGCAAGACGGTGAAACTGGCGCCGGATCGCGGCGAAGGCCAGCGCTGGAACCTCGCGCCAGGCAATCTGCTGTCGCAGCCGCGGCTGGTTCATATTGGGCCGGGAGCGCCGCCGATCGCCGTGGCGCTCGATGAGGTAATCCCTCCGATTGCCCCCGCGCCGGATACGAAATACATTCGCCACATCCGCATAGAGTCGAAGCTGCTGTCCGTTTTTTGGGGCCGCCCGGTATATCTCTCGGCAATCGTGCTGGTGCCAGAGGGCTACGGCACGCATCCGGAGGCGCACTATCCGCTGATCGTTTTCCACGACCATTTCGTCGACGGCCTCAACGATTTCCGCGAGACTCCGCCCGATCCCAACTTGAAGCCCGATTACTCCGACAGATTTCACCTGGCGGGCTACAATCGCATCCAGCAGGAAGAGGCCTACAAGAACTACCAATCGTGGATTGCGCCAGGCGCGCCGCGCATGTTGATCGTGAAGCTGCAGCATGCGAATCCCTATTACGACGACTCGTATGCGGTGAACTCGGCGAATGTGGGTCCATACGGAGACGCCATCGAGACCGAGCTGATCCCGGCCATCGAGCGGCAGTTTCGCGGCATCGGCCAGGGTTGGGCCCGATTCGTTTACGGCGGCTCGACCGGCGGCTGGGAATCCCTGGCCGTGCAGATGTTCTATCCCGACCACTACAACGGCGCGTTCGTGGCGTGCCCGGATCCGGTCGATTTCCACGCTTACATGACGGTGGACTTGTATCGGCAGGACAATATGTTCTTCCTTCCGGGCGCGAACAAAGAGGTGGAGCAGCCGGCCATGCGCGACTATCTGGGCCACACGCTCATCTCGATGCGCGACAATATCGCCTACGAAGCCGCGCTGGGCGATCGGGGGCGGTCGGGTGAGCAGTTCGACATTTGGCAGGCGGTCTATTCTCCTGCCGCGGAGGATGGCTACCCGCAGCCGATCTTTGACAAGCGCACCGGCGCGATCGACCATGGCACAGCCGAGTACTGGCGCGAGCACTACGATTTGGACGCCATACTGCAACGCGATTGGGCGACGCTGGGACCGAAGTTGCAGGGTAAGCTGCACATCTACGTGGGATCGGACGATACCTATTTCCTGAACGACGCGGTTTACCTGATGGAAGACTTCCTGAAGCAGACCGGCACTGCCGGGCACGGCGTGCCCTACGAGGGCGAGGTGCGCTACGGGCCACGCGCCGAGCACTGCTGGAATGGCGATCCGGCGAACCCGAATTGGTACTCCCGGCTGCACTACAATCAGATGTATTTGCCGCAGATTATGGAGCGTATTCGGAAAACTGCGCCGGCCGGCGCGGACCTGACAAGCTGGCGATACTGACCGCATGCGGCGGGCTCCGACTGTAGTTGACGAATTCGATCCGAGTCCTTTCGCCGAGCAAAGCCAATGTGGCGGAGATGCGGGAATCAGTTCGTTTCTTTGACGATTAGAGACACTACGGCCTTGGGAGGAGTGTCTTTTTGAAAATAGGAAGACCGTCACCGCCCGGCCTCCCTCCACAAGGAAGGGCAGCCGTGCGGGGTAATGCGAAACAGACAAGAGGTCGCAGTCTCCGGGGGAAAAACCCCGATCTTGCTGTATCGCCTCTTTTCCGAGACTCTGGCAAAAAGAACCGGTTCCTAGTGCTACCGATCTCAATGGAGCCGTCGGCAAGCCTTGAAGGGGCTCCGGTACGCCAGTATTACCGGCGGCCGGGTTTTTGAGGCCCGTCCGCCGACGATGAAACGCTGCGCAGCGCTTTTCCATCGGGGCAGCCGCGCAAGTGAGTGCAGCGCCTCTTTCTGATTTAAGGATGGCATGGGGTGATTGAGCAGGGGTGGGCAAGGGCTGGAACTCATTGAATTCATGCGGTAGATATTTTTCAAGATATGTTAATGGCCATGGCCTGCGGTTGTTAGCGCTAGGGGGGAAACGATGTCTAAGAAG